>Ga0116177_10003617_pt1 | contig 11313 bp, 13 predicted proteins | sample AD_STIC10_MetaG_FD_89750 | JGI IMG/M metagenome (GOLD analysis project Ga0116177, IMG submission 89750) | Active sludge microbial communities of municipal wastewater-treating anaerobic digesters from USA - AD_STIC10_MetaG | ecosystem: Engineered > Bioreactor > Anaerobic > Digestate | place: USA...
AAACAATTGAAGGTGTCTATCCATAGACGAATAACTAAATTCTTAGTATCAAAATGACCAAGAATAAATTAAAAATTCTATAATCTGATGTAAATTGTATCTATTCCATCATAAGCAACCGAATAGATATGCTGAAAGTAGCCTTTATTGTACCCCCTCAGGTTGAACTATTAGATCTTGCGGGGCCAGCTCAAGTTTTTACTGAAGCCAAATTTAATGGATATGAATTGGCAATTGAATTCTACTCCTACCAGAATTCAGTAATTAGCACATCAGGGATTGGATTTGGAAAAGTACAGAACTTCAAAGAAGCAGATTTACGACCGGGTGATTTTCTGTTCATTCCCGGAATGAACTTCGAGTATGTAACTAGTGAAGAATTTAGAAATGAGAAAGCCTTTTTTGAATGGCTAAATGAGTGTGCTGCAAAACGGGTCAATATCTGCTCCGTCTGTGATGCAGCATTTGCTTTGGGTGAGGCGACAATGCTGGATGGTCGTGAATGTACTACCCACTGGCGAAGGGTTGAAGCTTTGCAATCGAGGTTCCCCAAAGCAAAAGTCGTTTCAGATATCCTTTATGCTAAGAGCGATAATATCTATACAAGTGCGGGGATTAGTGCTGGTATTGATTTGGCGTTAAGCATTCTAGAGGATTTGAAGGGCCCGCGCTTTGTTCATACCGTTGCCCGCGGACTTGTTGTTTACCATAGACGTAGTCAACATCAAAGCCAACAAAGTGTATATCTGGATTTCAGGAATCATATTAATCCGAAGATACATCAAGTACAAGACTACATCATCGATAACCTCTCAGGAGAAAATTCTATAGACACTTTGGCTGAAAAAGTTGCCATGAGTCCTAGAAATCTAAGTCGGGTTTTTAAGGAAACAACTGGATCAACCATTGTGGAGTACCTAACCAAGTTGCGTCTTGAAACTGCAAAGACACTACTTAATAATCCAGAATACACTATCGAGTATGTTGCTTCACAATGTGGTTTTAAAACGGCAAGGCAATTACAACGAATTTTGAAATGATTTATAAATCTATCCATGCTATAGCGAGTAATGGCCTTGCCCATAGGAAGAGGTCTCAGCATTCTTTACGCGCTTAGTCAATCCACCTCCTGCTCAAACACTCTTCCTGTCGCCAGACAGGATTTTTTTTGTCCTTTTATGACGCCCTATTGGCCTATGATAGTAGGTCAGTTCAGCTCACTTTTGTTCTATCAAAAACAAAATACTTTAATCAGCATGGTCAAAACTAAAACCCTAAAGAAATGGAAAATCAAAAAATGAAAGCAGCAGTTTACCTTGAATATGGCCCACCAGAGGTTCTGCAAGTCAAACATGTAAAAAAGCCAACACCTCAAAAAAATGAGATTTTACTAAGAATCAAAGCCACAGCAGTTAATTCAGGTGATTTGCGTTTACGAAAAGCCGATCCCTTTGCTGTAAGATTTATTTTCGGCTTGATAAAGCCTAAAATTAATATTCTCGGTACTGTTTTTTCAGGTGAAGTTGAAAGTGTCGGTGAAGATGTAAAACATTTCAACGTTGGCGACTTTGTCTTTGGTCATACCGATATGAGTTTTGGTGCTTATGCCGAATACAAATGTCTGCCTGAAAATGCGTCAATAGCATTAAAGCCTGCAACGATTTCTTACACTGAAGCAGCCGTTATTCCTTTTGGTGGAGTTACTGCGTTGCATTTTATAAAAAAAGCAAAGATAAAACCAGGGCAAAAAGTTCTTGTAGTTGGTGCTTCCGGTGCCGTGGGAAGCGCTGCCGTTCAATTGGCAAAGTCATTGGGAGCAGAGGTTACAGGGGTTTGTAGCACTTCCAATATGGCTTTGGTAAAATCTATCGGGGCAGATAAAGTTATTGATTACACGAAGGAGGATTTTACCCTAAACGGTGAAACGTATGATGTGATTTTTGATACCGTTAAAACAATATCTGTTTCTCAAAGTTTAAAGTCACTAAATAAAAATGGAAAAATGATTTTAAGTGCTGCAGGAATGTCAGAAATGCTTCATGGCCTGTTGATTTCTATGACAAGTAACAAAAAGGTAATAACAGGCGTAATTAGCCATACAGCAGCAGATATCAATTTGTTAAAGGAACTTATTGAAACGGGTAAATTTAAACCCGTAATTGATAGAACTTATCCATTGGAACAAATAGCTGAAGCACATGCTTATGTTGAAAAAGGACATAAAAGAGGAAATGTGGCAATGGAAATTTAAAAATTAGAATCATATGGAGAATAAAAACACCAAACACGAGCTTGGTAACAAAAAGATATTTATTGCTTTTTCTGTTTTATCAAGCCTTTTAGGATTCATTTATTTTGCAACCACATTGATGCAAAAGCCACCCTTACCAAACCAGGTATCGGCCTATTTTGAGACCAATCAATCCGGATTTATATTGTTTGCCACACTATCCTTAGTTTGGTCAGTTGTGACTATTCCCGCAATTGTGGCTTTCGGAGCAGTAATTAAAAATAGTAAAAACAAGGACTTAAGTTATACGGCAATACTGTTAACATCATTCGGAATTTTATTAAACGGAATTATTTCCTTTCTCTACGTGGGCGCGCTAATCTCTATTTGGAGTACAAGAAATATGCAAGGCGCTAATAGTGATTACCAAATGTCAATCTGGACGAACCTTTTTTATTTTATGAGCGATCCGGCCTTAATGATATGGGGATTGGGCCAATTACTATTGGGATACCTCTTATTATCCAATTCAATTTTCCCTAAATGGCTTGGGGTGATCACTGTCATTGGCGGAGTGGCAGGAGCACTTACTCTGGTAGTTTATCAAACGCCCATATTGGCAATCTTGCAAGAATTAACATTTGTCATTCTGATTGGCTATTTAAGTTTGTTTTTGCTGAGGTATAAAGAGGTTTGAGTCCTTCGTGCATTGCACACACCCTCCGCTATTGAGCCGGGACAACGCGCGGCAATAAAAATCTGAGCCACTCAACTTTCTTAAAGCTGGATTAATATTTAATTTACCAGTTGACTATGAAAAACATCCCCATCCGTTCGATACAGCCGCAACAGGAAAAAACATTCGGGTTTGATAGTTTTAAAATCAGGAGCGTCAGCGAAGTGTTATCAGGAAAAGACCTGAACCAGGACCTGCACCGGCACGACTTCTACTTTTTTCTAGTGGTAACAAAGGGTGCAGGCTTACATGCAATTGATTTCATCAAGCATACAGTAACACAACATTCCATCTTCATTATGCGGCCAGGGCAGGTACACCTGCTGCAACTGAAAGCCGGCAGTGAAGGGTATCTGCTGGAGTTCAACAAAGAGTTTCTCTCACCCGTTAACGGCAATCAACTAGTACGCAAGGCAGCTACTCGCAATGTCTGCAAACTGGAAAAAAAAGATTTCAACACATTGAGCACAACACTACAAAACATGTTGGAAGAGTACCAGGCGAAGCAGGAAGGTTATGAGAACGTAATCAGAGCCAACCTCGAAATCTTTCTGACTCGGTTTTTACGATACAGGCAAAACAGTGAAGCTGCTGCTAAGGCAAATAGTTACCAACAAGAAAAACTGCAAGAGTTCATGGACTTGCTGGAGACCAAAATCAGTGCAACAAAACAAGTTGCGGCCTATGCAGACATGATGCACCTCTCCCCTTTTCAACTCAATTCCATTACGAAAAGTCTGGTAGGAAAAACCGTTGCCGAACTCATTGAAGCCCAGATACTGCTCGAAGCCAAGCGATACCTGGTGGCTACTTCTAACCAGGTGAACTAGATTGCATTTCAGTTGGGTTATGAAGATGTTTCCTACTTCATTCGCTTCTTTAAAAAACGTACGGGGCAAACGCCAGAAGCGTTTCGTAAGAACTCGCATTAAGTACCATCAGACTTCAAAATTGTCCTATCCGGCTGCCAGCCTGAGTCTCTACTTTTGTAGCCATATAACGCAAACAAAAAAGAATATCGAACATGAAAACAAAAATGAAATTAATTGCCTCGCTCAAAATCTGGGCGGTAATTTATCCTTCCATTACCCTATTCCTCGCGGTTTTCGGTGAACCCTTATCGGTACTTCCCTTGTATCAGCGCACGTTCTTACTAACCATTACGTTGGTGCCGTGGATTGTATTTGTAGGTGTTCCCTTCGTGGATGCCATGCTCAAAAAGTTATCCTCCGAACCCATGAACAAGTAAATGTCCGCATAAAGCAGGTCGCATGAAGGCATTGAACAGAAGATAATTTATTCAGTGTGATGGCGGCCTGCTTTTTTCCGTTTATCTCGATGGATTCAATAAATAAAAGACACCATGAAAGAAAAGTTGGATGTTATTATTGTAGGAGGCAGCTATGCCGGTTTGTCGGCAGCGATGGCCCTGGGTCGCGCGTTGCGCAAAGTGCTGGTCATTGATGGCGGTAAACCTGCCAATCGGTATACTCCGCACTCCCACAATTTCATTACACACGATGGAAAAACTCCGGGTGAAATAGTTGAGATAGCCAGGAAGCAAGTACATGAATATTCTACTATAAAGCGTCTGGATGGATTCGTAGTCAATGCAGAAAAAAGCGGGAACGATTTTTTGGTACATCTCAGCTCCGGTAATACTTACGTCTCTAAAAAGTTGATTTTTGCTACGGGCATTATAGATCAAATGCCAGACATTCCTGGATTTGCAGATTGCTGGGGCAAGTCAGTACTTCATTGTCCTTATTGTCATGGCTACGAAGTGCGGGATGAAACTACCGGAATTTTAGGTAATGGAGATTATGGCTTTGAATTCGCGGGGCTTATTAGAAACTGGACAAGCCAGCTTACGTTGTTTACCAACGGCAAGTCATTGTTGACGCCTGACCAAAGCGAAAAATTGGCTAACCGAAAAATACCTGTTGTTGAGAAAGAAATAGAGAAACTTGATAATAATAATGGGTTGTTACAAAGAATCATTTTCAAAGATGGTACAGTGTCATTCTTAAATGCATTGTATGCCCGCCCCGCATTTTTGCAACATTGTTCTGTTCCTGAATTGATGGGATGTGAGTTAACTGAAGAAGGATACATTAAGGCAGATATGACTCAAAAGACATCCATACATGGCGTGTACGCTTGTGGTGATAACACTACCCGCATTCGCACAGTAGCCAATGCAGTGGCCATGGGTACCACGGCCGGCATGATGGTAAACAGGGAACTCACTATGGAAGAGTTTTAATTAATTCTTTACCAAACTACAACTGGAAACCAAAGGGCACCATGATTCATGTGGCCTTTGGTTTCTTTATATTTGGTACATTTAGTCATGAAAAGGCCATTCGTCATTTTGCTTCACGTAGGTTTCTGGGCGTGCTATTTTCTTCTGGTGTTTATTGTACTGGTTTTATACTATCGAAGCAACCATGATGTTTCCCGGGTGCTGAATGCACTTTATAGCGTACTAATCTTTGCGGTTCTACCGTCTGTACTTTGTTTTTATTCCTATTACTTTTTTTTATTCCCCAGGTATCTTCAAAAAAGAAACATAGTTCAATCTATAGTTATAGGATTGCTTATAGCAATACTATCTGGCATTCTTGCCTATATTCTAATCCGGTTTTTTATTGAGACTGGCCGGATCATTGACATGGATGAAGGCGGCAAACATGGACGTTCTACTGCCCTGCAAGCTACCTTCGTCATGTCTATCATTGGCTTGATGAGCGGAGGCGTGGCATTAGTTATAAAAGGGTTCATTACCTGGTATAATGAAATCAAGCTGAAGGAACTATTACGGGAGAAGAACCATGAGATGGAGATGATGCTGATTAAAAAGCAATTTGACCCGCATCTGCTTTTTAATACAATCAACAACATTGACTCGTTGATTTTAAAAGATGCTGTGTTGGCGTCCGATTATTTGAATAAGTTATCGGACATTATCCGGTTTGTGCTTTATGAAACCAGGGCTGATAAAATTCCGCTTTCGAAGGAAATTGAATATCTGGAAAAATATATCGCACTGCAAAAGATAAGAACAGCCAACGATACATATGTTCACTTTTCAGTAACGGGCAACACCGATACTAAGTTGATTGCTCCTATGATTTTTATTCCCTTTATCGAGAATGCTTTCAAGCATACGACCAATAAGAAAATGGAGAATGCCATTACTATTACCATTGACATCAAGGATAAATCCATAAGCCTCACGTGTGAAAATAAATACGATTCAAAATCTATTCCGTCAAATCACGGAGGTCTAGGCAATGAACTTATTAAAAAGAGACTTGGTCTTATCTATCCGGACAAGCATACATTAGAGGTGAATAGTGACAATGAATTGTACCGAGTAAACCTGATTATTCAACATGGATAAATATACTTGTGTAATCATTGAAGATGAGCCCCTGGCCCTGGAGAAAACCAAAGGCTTTGTTGAAAAAGTACCCTTTCTTCAACTCAGCGCTACGTTCGACAACGCCCTCACCGGACTGACGTATCTCAACGACAACAAAGTAGACGTCTTATTTCTGGATATTAATATGGACGAGCTTTCCGGAATAGAATTACTGGAAAGTACAAAAATCAACAGCCAGGTGATTATCACCACTGCCTACCAGGAATATGCATTGAAAGGATATGAACTGAAAATAACCGACTATTTATTAAAGCCATTTACGTTTAATCGCTTTTTACAAGCGGTGAATAAAGCGCAGGAAAACCTCTCCCATCGCACCACAGAACCGGCTCCGGAATTCATTTTTGTTAAAACTGAAAACCGTTTGGAAAAAATCATGCTCAATGAAATCATGTACATTGAAGGGATGAGAGATTACCGGAGAATTCATACACTCACAAAGAAAATAATGACGCTACAGAATTTCAGTGAGTTTGAAAAACTGATACCCCCAAGTTTGATTTGCCGTGTGCATAAATCGTATATGGTGGCATTGAATAAAATTGTATCCATTGAACGTGGTCGCATTAAAATTGCCGACCAATTGATACCCATTTCCGACACGTATAAAGACGTCTTTTATCAGCTTATCCAAAGCGGAGCCTAGTTTTGCCATTTATTTGGCAGAACAAAAACGGCAACATGCAGACATCATTACAGTCGTTGCATAATAGAATTTCATAGCCCTGGACATTCATATTCCTTTGATCAAAAAACAAGGAAATATGAAAAAACACGTAAAACTGGGAATCGTACTAGGTATGATATTCCTAACCGGAAATTTGTTTGGTCAGACCATTGGCGTAGTGTCTGAAAAGGCCCCGGAGACAAAGGGCGCGCAAACCTCAATGCACCTTATCCTTAATGCCGTAAGTACAAACGTCAATTATGGCAAATCAAACAATGCCATGGCTGATTACAAGAAATCGGTGTTGGGGCCACAGGTAGGAATGGCATTTCAGGCTGGTATCACGCCTCACTTTTCTATGGTGTCTGAGGCATACTTTATCATGAAGGGTGGTAAGCTGGAATCCAATAATCCATTGACTGTTGATAAGAGAACGATCAGGTTGTACACGATTGAATCACCTTTGCTGGCACGATATCACTTTGGTAAATTCTATGTGAACGCAGGCCCTTCACTGGCATATAACCTAACGGGTAAAATGAAAAGTGACGAAACATCCACCACCCTCTCATTTTCAAATTCAACCGAAGGATTTAAACGCCTCGATGCCGGGGTTCAGGTGGGTGCAGGGTATGCATTTCGTATAAAGCAAAAGCAGGTAGTCCTGGATGTGAGATATTCTTACGGATTAACGAATATCTCCTATGACCAGGAGATGTATAACCGATACCTGAATATCAACCTGCATTTTATGAGTCCATGGAAAACAAATCCGTTTGGAAGAAAATAATAGTATGGCACTTTGTCTGTATGCCACTGTGCAGTCTTCCTATAATTAAACCCTCACAAACTAAATAACAAAAAAATGAATGCAAGCATAAATACAACCGGTTTCATAGGTGGCTCAATAGAGCGAGCCCCTATGAGCTCACTTCGCAAAACCTCACTGACTTCTGGCCTGCTCTACCTCCTTACTTTTGTTTCGATACCGACTCTTGCACTCTATGGTCCGATTCATGCCCCGGACTATATTCTTGGATCTGGTTCAGACACGCCTGTAATTATTGGCAACATACTTGAGTTAGTCGTAGCCCTTGCAGGCATCGGTACTGCCGTAGCACTTTATCCTGTGCTGCGAAAACAAAATGAAGGAATGGCTCTGGGCCTGGTTAGCTCCAGGGTTTTGGAAGCTGCCACCATCTTCGCTGGTGTCATGTTCCTTCTCACCGTGGTAACCTTGCACCAGACTTCTGCAGGTGCTGATGCACTGGTAACCAGCCGTACACTCGTTACCATGTATGACCGCATATTTCTTATCGGGCAGAGTCTCATGCCGGCCATCAACGACTTGTTACTTGGATTTTTGTTGTACCAGTCACGATTGGTACCCAGGGGTCTTGCGCTGATCGGCATCATCGGTGGACCCGTGCTCCTCGCAGGCGACTTCTTCGTTCTGTTTGATTTCATTGGGCAGCGTGATCCGTTGATAGCGCTGACCGCAGTTCCGGTTGCACTATTCGAGTTTTCGTTGGGTGTTTACCTGGTTACAAGAGGCTTTAAGCCATCGCCCTTAATACAAAATAAATAGCACGAATTATTAATCAATACAACTATGAAAACAATAAGCTCCTCAGAACATAAACGCAATGCCAAGGTCACGGGTGCGTTTTTTATAGCCGCAACGGTTACGGCCATCATAGGTCTTAAGTTATACGACCCAATTTTATTAAATTCTGATTTCCTGAAAACAGGAGTTATTAACTCAAATCAAATTGTGCTTGGCGCAATCTTCGAATCTCTCCTTGCGATTTCAGCGGTGGGCACAGCCATCATGATGTTTCCTTATCTAAAGCGTTTCAATGAAAGCTGGGGGTTAGGATATGTCTGTTTCCGGTTGATTGAGGTTATATTTATACTTATTGGGATATTGAGTATGATTTCCATTGTAACACTCAGTCAGAAATATATAAGCCCAACGCAATCCGATCTAACAGCCTTTCAAAATGCTGCCAACATGTTGAAAACCATTCACGACTGGACATTCGTATTTGGTCCTCATTTTATGTTGGGAATAAACACCTTTATATACAGTACGATATTCTATAAGTCAAATCTGGTACCGAAGAAGCTTTCTATTCTGGGAATTACCGGGGCCGTAATGATATTTATCGGGGCGATGCTGGAGTTGTTTGGCATCATTTCTCCTTTCGGAAGTGAAATAATTGTAATAGCACTGCCTATTGCCTTTTATGAAATGATCCTGGCCGGTTGGCTAATCGCGAAGGGGTTCAACCTGAATAACCAGGAGCCTGCTCGTTAATCAAATGTGTTGTATAAGTCATATCTTGAATAAATCCCTGAAATAGTATGGCTGGCAGATTATCCCACATATTCTTTACAACTCCCCATAATGTTCGAAGCATCTGGTGGGTAGTTATCTTCTTCCTGATTCTTTTCTTACTTCTTTTTCCGATAATCTTCCTGGCAGAATATTACGGGTTTGAAATAACCTTCTGGTTACAGGCTATTTTAATTTTAGCAGTTTCAATTCTTTGTCAGGCATTAAGGCGTAACCCGCTAAATGAATTAACCGGGAAGATTAATCCGAGTTGGTTCAGGGAACTTTTCATTGGATTAGCAATTGGTGCCGTGCTCATGATACTACCGGCACTACTGCTCACCCTATTTGGTACTATTCATTGGCAAGTCAATGAGGTATCATTAACCGCAGTTTCATCCGGAATTTTAGTGATGATGGGTGTAGTGCTAGCTGAAGAGTTGTTGTTCAGAGGATTTATCTTTCATCGCCTGATTGAATCATTTGGTCAATGGCCGGCTCAGCTTTTACTAGCTGGAATGTTTTTATTGACGCATCTGAATAATCCCGGTATGACAGGTACAATAAAGATTATAGCTTCCATCAATATTTTTATTGCATCCATTCTCTTCGGTATCTCTTACATCAAGACTAAAAATTTAGCGATGCCGATCGGGCTTCATTTTATGGCGAATGTGGTTCAGGGAACCCTACTTGGTTTTGGTGTAAGCGGAGAACAACAGAGCAGCCTTTTTACTCCTGTGTTTGGCAATACACCCACGTGGATTACGGGGGGAAGTTTCGGCCTGGAAGCAAGCATCGTTGGGTTATTGACCTTGGTAATAATAACCGGCTTTTTATACTTCAGGTATCCACAGAAAGAATTAATAAATCATCAATCGTAAACTCAAACAAATGAAAGCAGTTGTTTATGAAAAATATGGGGCACCTGATGTGCTCGAATTAAAGGAAATCAGCAAACCCATACCTAAAGAAAATGAAGTATTACTAAAAGTGTATGCAACCACCGTATCGGCAGGCGACTGGCGCTTGCGAAAGGCGGACCCATTTCTGGCCAGACTATTTAATGGATTGTTTAAACCCAGAAGAGTGAAAGTACTTGGGTTTGAATTGGCAGGAGTAATTGAGGAGGTAGGTAAAAAAGTACAATCGCTCAAGCCAGGGGATGCCGTTTTTGCTTCGTGTGGCCTCAGGTTTGGCGGCTATGCCGAGTATGCCTGCCTGCCGGCCAATGAATTGATTTCATTAAAGCCCACAAACATGACCTTTGAAGAAGCTGCTACAGTTCCAGTGGGAGGACTCACCGCATTACGATTCTTAAGACAGAGCAACATCAAAGCCGGAGATAAGGTCTTGATTTATGGCGCTTCCGGAAGTGTGGGTACTTTTGCTGTTCAGATCGCCAGGTCCTTTGGTGCTAATGTTACAGCCGTGTGCAGCACTGCCAACATCAATATGGTAGCTCAGCTTGGTGCTCAGCATATTATAGATTATACGCAAACTGATTTCACTAAAGTAGATACCCGCTTTGATATCGTTTTTGATTCAGTAGGAAAAACGGCTAAGTCCCAGTGTAAGCACTTACTAAAATCAGACGGAAAGTTTGTCTCCGTAACCAGCAATCCGAAATCAAAGTCCGATGATTTGTTGGTTTTGAAGGACTTGATTGAATCGGGAAAACTAATTACCGTAATCGATAAACGTTATTCCCTTGAACAAATACGAGAAGCGCATAGGTATGTAGAATCATTTCGAAAAAAGGGGAATGTAGTTGTTAACATCATAAACATATAATTACATCAGTAACAAAAATATAATCCAATTCAGATGAAAAAACATAAATAGCATGGAAAATAATAACATCAATCATGAATTCGGCAACAAGAAAATATTT
>Ga0116177_10003624_pt1 | contig 11296 bp, 11 predicted proteins | sample AD_STIC10_MetaG_FD_89750 | JGI IMG/M metagenome (GOLD analysis project Ga0116177, IMG submission 89750) | Active sludge microbial communities of municipal wastewater-treating anaerobic digesters from USA - AD_STIC10_MetaG | ecosystem: Engineered > Bioreactor > Anaerobic > Digestate | place: USA...
GACGCCGACCGCTGGCGACTGGCTGACGCCCGACCTGATCCTGCTGCCGCTCAACGGCTTCGATGGCGCCGGATATCGGCTCGGCTACGGCGGCGGTTATTTCGACCGCACGCTGGCGGCACTGGTACCGCGGCCGCTGGCGGTGGGCGTCGGCTTCGAGATCAACCGAATCGACAGCATCCGGCCCGAGCCGCACGACCAGCGACTGGACTGGATCATCACCGAAGACGGCGCCTTCACGCCAGCCGCCTGAGCCCATACATCGCCAGCGCGAGCAGCAGCGCCGCAACTGCCGAGAGCGCCGCCTGGCGCAGATCGTGGATGCCGGTGCTGACTGCGAGTTCGAGGGAGTAGCCCTGTTGCAGGGCAAAGATCAATGCGCCGCTGGCCAGCGCCAGCCAGGAACGACGCGCCAGCGAACTCTGCTCCTTGCGCAGGAAGAGTTCGATGGCAAGACCGCTGGCAAACGACAGTGCCAACAGCGCCGCCAGTAGCGCGAACAGGGCTAGCGAATACGAACTCATGCCGGATTGCAGCCTCTGGCGAAGCGCGCGAGCGCCTCGTCGAGGGTAGCGCGGGTGCAGCCGAAATTGAGGCGCAGCCAGCCGGGTGCGCCGAAGTCCGCGCCGTCGGAGAGGCCGAGGCCATGAGTTTCGAAATGAGCGGCCGGGGCTGCCAGGCCGAGTTCGCGGACGTCGATCCAGGCCAGATAGGTGGCTTCGACGTGGCTCATTTTTGCCCCTTTTTGGGCGTTGACCGCGGCAGCCACCCGGTTGCGGTTGCCAACGAGATAAGCGATCAGTTGGCGGTGCCAGTTCCCGCAATCGCGATAGGCGGCTTCGCAGGCCGCGAGGCCGAGGACATTCACATGCGGCACGATGCCGTCCATGACGCGCAGGAAACGCCGGCGCAGCGCGGCGTCGGGAATCACCGCGAAGGCGCAGCCGAGGCCGGGAATGTTGTAGGTTTTCGACGGCGCCATCAGCGTGATGCTGCGTTTCGCGGCATCCGGCGACAGGCTGGCGAACGGGATATGGCGCTTGTCGGCGTCAAGGATCAAGCCGCAGTGGATTTCGTCGGAACAGACGACGAGGTCGTTTTCTTCGGCGAAGGCGGCGAGGTCACGCAGTTCGTCCTCGTTCCAGCAGCGGCCGACCGGGTTGTGCGGGTGGCAGAGGAGAAACAATCCGGTGGCTGCGGTTGTCACTTCAGCCAGGGCAGCCATGTCCCAACGCCAGCGGCCGTCGTTGCAGGCGAGGTCGACCCGGTTCAGGATCCGGCCGGAATGTCTGGGAGCGGACAGGAAAGGCGGGTAGATCGGCGTTGCCGTCAGCACCTCGCCATCGACCGTCCGGCAGGCGACGTTGAGGCCGGTGACCAGCCCCGGCAGCCAGACGATCCATTCCGGCTCGATGGCCCAAGCGTATTCGCCTTCAAGGTGAGCAAGTACTGACTCCGTGAGCGATGGCCAGGGATGCCCATAACCGAAGACGCCATGCGCGATACGTTGCTGCAAGGCGTCGACGACAGCCGGCGGCGCAGCAAAATCCATGTCCGCGACCCACAGCGGCAGGATGTCGCGACCGGCGTACTTGCCCCACTTGATCGAGTCGGAGCCGCGCCGGTCGGGCGGCGTGTCGAAGATGCTCAAACCTCGATGTGCTGATACAGCGCGGTGGACAAATAACGCTCGCCGAAGGACGGAATGACGACGACGATCAGCTTGCCGGCGTTCTCCGGGCGCTTGGCGAGCTCGAGCGCGGCCCAGGTCGCGGCGCCGGAGGAAATTCCGACCAGCAGGCCCTCTTCGGTCGCCATGCGGCGGGCGATGGCGAAGGCGTCGTCGTTCTTGACTCGGATCACCTCGTCGTAGATCGCCGTGTTGAGCACGGCCGGGACGAAACCGGCGCCGATGCCCTGGATCGGGTGCGGCCCCTTTACGCCACCGGAGAGGACCGGCGAGGCATCGGGTTCGACGGCGACGATCTGCACGCCGGGCTTGCGTGCCTTGAGCACTTCGCCGACCCCGGTGACGGTGCCGCCGGTGCCGACGCCGGAGACGAAGATATCTACCTGACCGTCGGTATCCTTCCAGACTTCCTCGGCCGTCGTGTTGCGGTGGACCTCCGGATTGGCCGGATTTTCAAACTGCTGCGGAATGAAATAGCGCGGGTCGGCCTCGGCCATTGCCCTGGCTCTGGCAATCGCGCCGCCCATGCCGTCCGGACCCGGTGTCAGGATCAGCTCGGCGCCGTAGGCCTTGAGCAGCAGCTTGCGCTCGCGGCTCATCGTTTCCGGCATCGTGAAGGCGCACTTGATGCCGCGCGCGGCGCAGACCATGGCGAGGCCGATACCGGTGTTGCCGGAAGTCGGTTCGAGGACGACGGTATCGGGACCGATCCTGCCGGCGGCCTGCGCGGCGTCGAGCATCGAAACAGCGATGCGGTCCTTGACGCTATGGCCCGGATTGAAGAATTCCAGCTTGGCGACGACGGTCGCGCCGCAGCCTTCGGTAACTCGGTTGAGCTTGACCAGCGGCGTGTTGCCGACCAGTTCGGTGACGTTGTTGGCGATTTTCATGTCGGTACTCCGGTTAGGAAAGATAATTGTAGGCGACTCGGTGGCTGCTGTGCGTGGCTCGGCGATCGCACTGCGGCTCAACGAACAGCCGACCCTGTCCGAATTTGACACCGGCGGCGCGCGCCAGTGCAGAATCCCGGCCTCTGTCGATGACGATCAGTTCAATCGCAATGCCGGCATGACGTGCTGCCGCCAGCGGTTTCCCGCCCTGCTCCAGGCTCAAGCCCATTTGCCGCCCCGCCGCCGGAGAATCATAGATGCGGCATCCTTCCGCCGGAGTCGTCGGGGCTATTGAAATGGCGAATGAAGTCGGTCAGCGGCGTGGCTCCTACTATTTCTTCAGATAGATCTGGTCGAAGCTGCCGCCGTCGGCGAAGTGCGTTTTCTGCGTCTTCTGCCAGCCACCGAAGGTGTCGTCGATGGTGATCAGCCTGATCTTCGGGAACTGGTCGGCATACCTGCCGGCCACCTTGGGGTCACGCGGCCGGTAATAGTGTTTGGCGGCGATGTTCTGGCCTTCCTCGGAATACAGGTAGTCAAGATAGGCCTGGGCCATCAACCGGGTGCCGCGCTTCTCGACCACCTTGGCGACCACGGCCACCGGCGGCTCGGCAAGGATCGACAGGCTGGGGGCGACGATCTCGAACTTGTCCTTGCCGATCTCGTTGACCGCCAGTTGCGCCTCGTTCTCCCAGGCGATCAGCACGTCGCCGAGACCGCGCTCGACAAAGGTCGTCGTCGAGCCGCGCGCGCCGGAATCGAGCACGGGCACATTCCGGAAGATCGCCGTCACCAGTTCCCTGGCCTTCTGCTCGTTGCCGCCGGGTTGCTTGAGCGCCCAGCCCCAGGCCGCCAGATAGTTCCAGCGCGCGCCGCCCGAAGTCTTCGGATTGGGCGTGATGACGCCGACGCCCGGCCGGGCCAGATCGCCCCAGTCCTTGATGCCCTTCGGGTTGCCCTTGCGCACCAGGAAGACGATGGTCGAGGTATACGGCGAGGAATTGTGTGGAAAGCGCTTCTGCCAGTCGGCCGGGATCAACTGACGTTCGACCAGCGCGTCGATGTCGTAGGCGAGAGCGAGCGTCACGACATCGGCCTCGAGCCCGTCGCGCACCGCCATCGCCTGCTTGCCGGAGCCTCCGTGCGACTGGCGGACAGTCACCGTCTGTCCGGTCCTCGCCTGCCAGTGCTTGTTGAAGGCAGCATTGAAATCCTTGTACAACTCGCGCGTCGGGTCGTAGGAGACGTTGAGCAGCGTGGTCTGGGCGAAGGCGCTACCGAGGGTGAGCGTTGCGGTCAACGCCGCAAGGATGGCTGATTTGCGCATGAAAGACTCCAGTCATTGAATGGAAGTTCGTGATGACTGGAGTCTAGGTCGGGCAAGTTATTCTGAGAAGGAATTATTATCTATTTTAATATAATCGAAAAATATAACACGGCACCGATGAAAGCACCCCAAGAATGGATCAAACCAGGCTTTCCCCGGGATAGATAGCGCTGAGTGGCTAATTCAACTCGACGCTATCCAATAAGGCGATTTTGTCAGCCGTTGAGGCCAGATACATTTATGATTACATCGTTTTGTACATTTTGAGAGCGCCATGAAGCAAGCCACGTTCACCGAACTGCGTAACCACGCCAAGCAGTATTTCGACATCGTCGAGTCAGGCGAATCGGTGCGCGTCCTGCGTAACGGCAAACCCATCGCCGACATCATTCCGATCGCGGCCGACCTGCCTTCATGGAAGCGGCTTAGGGCGCAACCCCTTGTCCTGGATGGGGTTTCAATCAGCCGCATGATTCTGGAAGAACGCGAAACCGCTTTTTGAAGAGGGAATCCTGATGCGCGTTTTCTTTGACGCCTCTGCCTTCGTCAAGCGCTATATCGCGGAAACCGGAACCGACACCGTGCTGGAATGGTGTGATCGCGCAACTGAAATCGGCCTGTCCGGCATCGCACTGCCCGAAATTGTTTCGGCATTCTGCCGCTTGCGCCGGGAAAATCGAATTACCGACGCCCAATATCGGCAACTCAAATCACTGCTGCTGCTCGACATCGAAGATGCAGCGATCTGCGACCTGACGCCGGCAGTCATGGCGCAGACGATTTCGGCGCTTGAAAATAATCTGCTGCGCGGCATGGACGCCATTCATATCGGTAGCGCGGTAACGCTGAAAGCCGATGTTTTCGTCTCGGCTGATCAGCGTCAGTTGGAGGCCGCCCTCGGCGCCGGTTTGCGGGTTGAAGCGGTGTGAAGCCACATGAATTGGCGCGGATGCACATTCGGTCAAGCTGGGGGGCATACCCCATCCCCGCTCATATGATTGGACAAGTAATGAAACGCGCACGGCGGCGTCATTGACCCATCCTTCGTCGCCCCAAGCTTCGAAAATACGCGTCGTTTCGACGATGCGCTCCAGCACCTTGCGGTTGGCACCACCGCGAATCGAGTTGGTGGAAACGAGGCCGGCAGCTTGCGGCTTTCCGGCGGCAATCTGGGCGCGGGCTTTTTCGAACCACTAGGTGACGAGGTCGGCGGCGCCGGGGTCGCCGCGCATGACCGAGCCACCGAGGAAAGGCGGTTTGCCGACGATTACGTCGGCGGTCGGCCAGTCGGCCTCACTGCCGTCCGGGTTGAGCAGCACGTCGCGGTGTTCGATGCCGTAAAGCTGCTTGAGGATGCGGTTGACCGCGTGCGGGTAGCCGTTACGGCGGCACCAATGGATGTCGCCTATCCAGACGGTGACGCGGGCGAGTTCGGCTGCATTGCAATCACAGCCTGAATGCCGGGCTTGGCATTCACTGCAGTCAACGGTAAAAAGGGAGGCAAGAACGAATCGCGGGAATTTCGACCGCGACGAAGACCCACGCTGCAGGATTGCCAGCAAGCCGTGTCGGAGGGGACATGAACGACATCCACAACCAAACGATTACCCAGCGTATCGACTGGCTTTTCGATCTTGCTAGCCGCCATGGCGAGACCTTTCGCGGGCCGGAAGCCTGGCTGGCGCGCGAGCGCTATCTCGCCGAGCATCCGACCGCCATAGCCGTCCTCAAGTGCATGGACGGCCGCATCAACATTCCCGTCGCCACTCACACACCCACGGGCATCCTGATGCCATTTCGCAACCTGGGCGGCATCTTCGACCTCGGCTGGCCGCATCTCGGCGAGGTCCTCGCCCATCACGTCCAGCGCATGACCGGCACCGGACGCCGCGTGCTGTTCCTCATTACCTACCACTGGTCGCGCGGCAACCCCAAGCGCGGATGCGCTGGCTTCAATTACGACACCGCCGCCGCCATTGCCCACACGCAAGAGATCCGTCGCCAGGTGGAGCACATCTTCGGCGCGGGCCACGACACAGTCTACCCGCTGGTCTGTGGCTTCGAAACCGACGAGGAGGCCCTGGCCATCCATGGCAGCGATGGTAACGTGCTCGACCTCGCCAGCCTGGCCGCCGCCGACGTCGCCACGCTCGAACCCCGCCTGGCCGCCCTGCTCCCCGACATGGCGGCGCAGATGCGTGCCGACCTGCTGCCCCTGCTGCGCGGCAACCTCGATCACATCGCGCAAGTCCGCGAACAGGTGGCGCGTCATGAACGCCTGCTCGACATCGAACACCGCGAATGGGTGATCTGCGTCGGCCGCGGGTTCGATTTCCTGCACACCCCCAACCTTGCGCTGATCATCGGCCCCTACAGCCCCGATCTCGCCGATCCGCTGCGCAAGGCCGCCGGCATCATCAAGAGCAATATGGAAGCGGGGCGCATTCCGAACGACGGCTTTCTCCTGCTCGCCTCGGTCCCCTACGACGAAATCGGCGTCGACCGGGCGCGCGCCGAAATGAAGTCGCGCTTCCTGTCACGCTTCGCCGCCGGCGTGGTCAGCGAGGAATTCCCCGAACTTGCCGGACGGATGACCACCCGCACCGCCGTTCTCGACTGGCGCTCAAGGAATCTGGAGTTGATCGGGGCCTGAAATCATTCCTCCCGGCAACAGTTCCGTGCGAGACAGGACTCGTCTGGCGAATCCTAGGGTTCGGCGCAGCAAATCCGACCGGCTGCTGCCGTTTCCAAGATCAACCCCCTCACTTACCTGACTTCTTCAAGCGGGATGTATGGCCTGGTTAACATCCGTTACGGCGTGTCGTCGGACGCTCCGACCGAACGGGCGATCATCGAGAACATGGCCGGTAACGGCAAGCAGATCCGCAGGATGCCCGAGGCGGTTGAATCCATGGCACGCTACCCGGGAGCCAGGGATGCCGCCTTGTTGAGCGAGCGAAATATCAGCGATTTGCCGGGACTGAACACGGACATCCAGGCGTGCAGGTTGGCGCAGGCGAACCCCGGCCGGGGCGCGGAGCGCCTAATCCGTCCGCGTGCGCAGTTCGTGCTGCTTCTTGATCAACTGCTGCAGCATCGCCATCAGCGCGGCGCCGCTCATGCCCACCATCAGGACGCCATTGACCGCCTCCAGCGGCCCGAGCAGCTTCCAGTCCTTGCTCATGACGATGTCGCCATAGCCCAGCGAGGCGAAATTGACCCCCGAGTGATAGACGGCTTCGTAGAACTCGGTGAACTCGCCCAGCGCCAGGAACAGGATGCCCCAGAGCGTGATCTGCAGCAGGTTGCCGGCGGTCAGGATCAGCATCGCGATCAGCAGCGGCCGTATCTCGACGCGGGCGCCGGCAGCGGCGTTCGAGTGCGACGCGCGCACGTAGTAGCGGACGGTCCAGAAGGTGAACGTCGTCTGCAGGACCAGGCAGAGCAGCATGGTCGGCAGGCCGACAAGCAGGTTGTGCAGCATCGTCAATCTCCTTTTTTCAGCCGCGGTCGAAGAACAGCGCCTCGCTGCGCGAGGCGCGCCAGCGTTCGAGTAGCCAGACCGTCGCCCAGGCATAGAGCGCAACGCCGACGAACAGTCCGACCCGGACGGCGGACGCCGCCAACACACCCGTGCCGCCGGCGCTGTCCTCGATCGCCGGGCCGAGCAGGATCAGCATGGTCATCAGGGCGTCGTTCCAGAACACGGGCGGGAAGGCCGTGCGCCTGACCCCGAAGAGCCGTGCGCCGGCCCACAGCGCGGCCGCCATCATCCACAGCAGCAGCATCCACAGGTTGGGCCAGAGCGACAGGCCGCACCAGACCACCAGCGCCATCGCCGCCCCCATCAGGGTCGATCCCACCAGTTCCTTGCCGGCCGAGCGCGTGTCGGTCGACCCCGCCTGCTGCCCGAGGGTGGCGGTCTTCATGATCGCCGCCAGATAGAACGAGGGGTCGGTCAGCGCCAGGACGAATACCGGCATCACCACCAGCGTGCCGCGCAGCGCGATCCAGCTTGCCGTTTCGCGGCTGGGCGGCGGCGCCTTGGCGGCCTTCGCGGCCGCACCCGGCGGGTCGGGAAAGAAGGCGTGCGACAGGCTGCCGACCAGGCCGCCGACCGCGATCCCGACGGCGATGGTGACGCTGATCATCGTCACCAGCGCCTGCTCGGCGATGCCGGCGACCGGGATCAGCGTGAACACCACGACGAGGAGCATGGTCAGCGGGTTGCCGGTGCGGATGCCGAAGAAGAACAACGCGTACAGGATTACCCCAGTCAGCAAGACCGCGGCCAGCGCGTAGTTTTCCAGCAGGGGGACCATCAGCACCCCCGTCACCAGCAGGCCGGCGAGCAGCAGCGCAAAAAACGCCGCCTTGAGCGGCGGAATCGGCGGACCCGGCTTGCACAACACAATCATGGCCATCAGGCAGACCACGTGTGGCATCTGCAGCGCGAAGCCGTAGGCGACCAGCACGGCGAGGCCGACGCCGACCGCCAGCCGCAGTACCGCCTTGTCTGCCGGCGCGATCATCGCTGGCTCAGTAGAGGTAGGAGAGCAGGCTCATCAGCCGGATGTAGCCGGCGCCGAGCAGGTTCATCAGGAAGTTGTCGCCGGTGAACACCAGTACCTCGGCCTGGCCGCCGGGGCGGACTTTGCCCAACCGGTCCGCTTCGGCGGGGTCGAACTCGATCGCCACCGGGAAGCGCTGCGCCTGGCGCAGCCAGTCGCGGCTGTTCTGGATCGTCGGCAGCGTTCCCGGCGGTGCCTGCTGCTGGCCGGAACTGACGCCGGCGCCGACGCTGCGCACGCGGCCCTTGAGCACCTCGCCGGGCAGCACGTCGAGGACGATCGCCACCTCGTCGCCGGGATCGATGTTGCCGAGGTTGTTCTCGGTCAGGTCGGCGTTGATCCACAGGTCGTGGATGGCGATCAGCGTCATCGCCGCCGCGCCTGCCTGGGCGAAATGGCCGACATCGGTGCGCAGGTCGGTGACGACGCCACGGCCGGGGGCGACCACCTGCGTGCGCGCCAGGTCGAGCTCGGCCTTTTCGACGGCCGAACGCGCGCTGCGCAGCTGCGCGTTGTTGTCGCCGCTCTCGCCGGCAGCTTCCTGCGCCTTGCGCAGGTCGGCCTCGGCGGCTTTTTCCTGGCCGCGCGCCTGGATGCGGGTGGCCTGCGCGACCTCCAGCCGGCGCACCGAGATGGCGCCGGGATCCTCGGCGTAGAGCGTCTCCTGCCGCGTCGCGTCCTTGTCGGCCTTGACGTGATTGGCCTGCGCCGCCTGCAGCGAGGCGCGTGCCGCCTCGACGGTCGCCGCCGAGGCATTGACCGAGCGCTGCACCGACTCGTAGTCCGAGCGGCTGCGCTGCAACGCGATCCGGTACTGGCTGGGATCGATGTCGAACAGCGGCTGCCCCGCCTGCACCTCGTCGTTGTTCCTGACGTGCACCGCCAGCACCTTGCCCGCCACTTCGGCCGCGACCGGCACGACGAAGGCCTGCACTCGTGCCTGCGTGGTGTGCGGCGTCAGCCGGTCGGCGGCGAAGTACCAGAGCAGGCTGGCGGCGATCAGCGCCAGCACGGCCGTCGCGCCGATCCTGGTCGCCTTGCCTGGCTGCGCCGCTTCGTCGCCGGTTGCGGTCGACGGGTTCTGGCTGGGCGATTCCTCGGTCATCGTTCTTCCCTCTCCGGTGTGATCTGTGGCGAGGCGGCGTCGGGCGGCGGTAGCGGCACCGCCAGCATGTCGCGCCAGTCGCTGCGCTCGGCCATCGTCTCGCGCGTCGCGTCGTCGACCAGCGGCCGGCCGCGCGCCTGCTGCCAGCCGCCGCCCATCGCCTTGTACAGCGTCACCAGGCTCTGCGCGACGTTGCCGAGGTTGTTCACCAGCCGTTCCTGCTGGTTGAACAGTGCCCGCTGCGAATCGAGTACCCGCTCGAAGCCGGCCATCCCCTCGCGGTACTGGATGGTAGCGATGTCGAGCGAGCGCTGCGCCGCCTTGACCGACTCTTCGAGCAGCGGAACCTGTTCACGGTTGGCGACGAAGCCGACGGCGGCGTCATCGACCTCGCGCGCCGCCTGCAGCACCGTCCCCTGGTACTGCTCGTAGAGCTGCTGGAAGCGGGCGTCCTGCATCAGCACCTCGTTGCTCAGGCGGCCGTGGTCGAAGACGTTCCACACCAGGCTGGGGCCGATCGCCCAGTCGAACTTGCGCACCGCCCCGGGCAGCGACGTCGACGAGACGCCGAGCGAGCCGAGCAGCGCGATCGACGGGTAGAGTTCGGCGACGCTGACGCCGATCAGCGCCGACTGCGCCGCCAGTTGCATCTCGGCGGCGCGCACGTCGGGGCGGCGGCGCAGCATCTCGGCCGGCATGTCGGCGACGATCCCCAGTTCGGTCCGCGGAATGCGGTCCTTGCCGGCCGCCATTTCGGGCAGTGGACCCGGCGGGCGGGCGAGCAGCACGGAAAGCGCGTTCTGCGTCTGGCGCAGGCTGCCCTCGATCTGCGGGATCGAGGCGAGGGTACTCAGGTACTGCGACTTCGCCTGCTGCACGTCGAGTTCCGAGTCGTTGCCATGCTTGAACAGCCGTTCGGTTATCTCCAGGCTGCGCTTCTGCAGCGCAGCGTTCTGGTGGGCGATCGTCAGCCGCATTTCGAGGGTGCGGATCGACGTGTAGAGGGTCGCGACCTGCGCCGCGATCAGCACCTGCAGGTCGTCGTACTGGGCGATGGTAGCAAAGTAGCCGGCATCCGCAGCCTCGATGCTGCGCCGGAACTTGCCCCAGAAATCGATCTCCCAGCCGACGTTGAAGCCGATGTTGTACGCCGTCAGCACGGTGTCCGGCCCGCTGCTCGCCTCGGTTCCCGTGCGCAGCACGTTGCCGGTCACCTGCTGCTGCTGCGGGTAGAGCAGGCTGCCGGCGATCGCCAGTTGCGCACGCGCCTCCATGATGCGCATGCCGGCCGTGCGCACGTTCGGGTTGACGCGCTGCGCCTCGGCGACCAGCGCATCGAGCACGGGATCATCGAAGTTGCGCCACCAGTCCTCGCTCCGCGCTCGCGGCCTGCCGCGCTGTTCCTCGGCCAGCGCCGCCAGCGCGCCGCCCGACCAGTCGGCCAGCGACGCGACCTCGGGCCGCTTGAAATCCGGCCCGACCGCGGCGCAGCCGCCGAGCAGCAGGGCGGCGGCGAGGACGGGCAGGCGCCGGCCGGCTGCGCCGTCGAGGCATCGCCGCATTAGCTCAGGCGGCGGTTGAGGATGAATCGCCGGCGGCCTGTTGCCGTGTCCGTTCCGGATTGTCGGCCACCCAGCGCATGAAGATCTGGTAGCCCAGCGCCAGCAGCGTCGCGCCGATGAACATGCCGAGGATGCCCGACGTCGCCATGCC
>Ga0116177_10003626_pt1 | contig 11293 bp, 8 predicted proteins | sample AD_STIC10_MetaG_FD_89750 | JGI IMG/M metagenome (GOLD analysis project Ga0116177, IMG submission 89750) | Active sludge microbial communities of municipal wastewater-treating anaerobic digesters from USA - AD_STIC10_MetaG | ecosystem: Engineered > Bioreactor > Anaerobic > Digestate | place: USA...
CGTAGCCACCATAGCTCCAGCCAACGATGCACAGTCGAGCGGGATCGGCGATCCCCTGCTGGATCAGCCAGCGCGCGCCGGCCGTGATGTCGTCATGCATCACCGTGCCCCAGCCCTGAAACCCCGCATCGAGCCAGCCCGCGCCGAATCCCGTCGAGCCGCGATAGTTCAGTTGCAGCACCGCGATACCGCGGTTGGCAAGCAATTGCACGAGTTCATCGTAGCCCCAGCTGTCGCGTGCATAGGGCCCGCCGTGTGGCATCACCACGGCCGGCAGATTCTTTTCGCCCCGACCGATCGGCAGCGTCAGATAGCCCGGCATTACGCCGGGACCGTAGCCGGCATCGGCTCCGTTGCCGGGAAGCGGCGCGCCCGGCACGCGCACCGGGCGCATCGGCGCGAGTTTCGCGCCGCGCAGCAAGGGATTGTCGAGGGCCAGCGCGCGTAGCTCGTTGGAGCCGAGATCGAGCAGATAAACGGTACCGCTGGCCGTGTCGCTGGAGCTGCGGACCAATAGACGTTTGCGATCCGCTGAACTGCTGATCAGGCGATTGGTCGCACCAGGAATCAGGCGATCAAGTGTTTCATGAACCGACGCCATCTCCGGATCAATGAGATGCAGTTGCGGGCGATCTGTGTCGAACTCGAATCCCGCAACCTGCCCATCGTTCGGCCACGCGTAGGCGCCGTCAATGTCCACCTGCGCGTGAGAGAACAGCAGTTCCAGCTCATTCTGGTCGCGAAGATCGAGCTCGAAGATCGCATCGCGGCCGCGGTGTTCGGCACTGACGAGCATGCGATCGGGCAGACTGCCGAAACCAAGCGGATGGAAGCGGGCTGCATCAAACCGATCGAATTTCAGCAACGGGCGCCAACTGTCTTGCTCCGTATCGCGCGTAATGTACTGGCCTTTCTTGCCGCTGAAACCGTAGCCGAAGCGAATGACACCGCTGCGGTCAGCCTGCCAACCCAGAATCGGCCCGCGACCGCGCACGACCTGCTGCAGCTTGCCGGTCTCGACATTGAGCTTGAACACGGCTGGAAAGATGTCCCTATCATCATCGAGCGCGATGAGAACGTGACTCGGATCGTCAGGTAACCGATGCAGTACTCGATCCTGGAACTGGGATTCGCTGGCGCGGCCATTCTGGACGAGCACCTTGATCGCGGTCCCGTCGACATTGAGAGAGACGAGACGCGAGATCTTGTAAGGGCGCCCGCTGTCGTGTTCGAACCCGTCGAAATGACAGAGGATCCGCTCGTCCGACTTGAACCAGCAGTACCGCACGCCGAAACGGTTATCGGTACCAGCCTGGCCGGTGAGAATGGCTCGATCCGAGTTGTCGGACAAACGCCGCACAGCGATGATCGGTTTGCCCTGCACATGCGTCACGAAGACGACGTGCTCCCCATTGGGTGACAGAGCCGGAGATCCGAAATTGGCCCCTGCGGCAAACGCTTCGACCGAAATACGTGGCGCCGTCTGGGAGCCCGCTGGAGAAGACGCGGCCGGACCGGGCGTGACGTTCGCCGCGTGGACCGACACCGTGTTGATCAACACCGCCCAGATAACTGGGAGAAGGTATTCACGCCCGCTCATCGTCCCGCCCCCTCGGAAACGCATTGGCAGGTTGATGCTACTTGACGATCTCCGCCACGTCACCGGCCGCCGCCATGCGATCCTCGACCGCGACGGACTCGCGAACCGTGAGCCCGACGGCTTGATGTGCGGCGTGGGCGAGCCCTGGTGCGCTGATGCCGGCATGCTGGCTATTGGCGCGCAGTAGCGTCGCGAAGTACACCGCCTGCGCCTCAAGTGATGGCGAGCGCGCTTCAGTCACGCGCCGCCAGCCCTGCATCGCTGCACTGACGGGGGGCGACAGCTTCCAGCGCCGTGCGATCTCGGCGCCACACGGCGCCTCGAACTGTTCGATCAGCACGGCCCGCACCGCTGCCTCCAGCACACGCCCCTGCTGCGATTCGATGTCGGAGATCGCAAGCAGCACGATCAGGTCCCCGGCACGGTGCAGCAGGCCCGCGATACCCGCCGTACCGGGCGAGCCGCGGCGCAGCGACGCGATGGCAGCCGCACCCCAGGCGATGCAGACCGATTCGCGCCACAGACGATCACAATCCCGCTGGTGGCCGGGAACCGTGAACAGGACCCGCCTGACCTCACCCAGCGCCCGCAACAGCTCGCGGCCGGGTTTGGCCGGATCGAGCTCGCGTGCGAGCGCCAGCGCATCGACCAGTTCGCGCCAGTGCACCGGGCGCTGCAGGGCGTCGGCGAGCCGCGCCGTCACCGCCGCATCGACGCTCTGCGCGAGTTCGGCAATCTGGGCGGCTGGTACGGCAGCGCCAGCCTGACGATGGATCACGAACGCGAGACCGGGAGGGGGCACATCCGCCGATGCTCGTGCGCGGGGTCTGGGGCGTCCAGCGGTGGGGGGCCGATCCGCCAATTCCGTCACGTTCCCTGTGCAGCAGCCAGCGCGTGCAGCAGGTCGGCACGCAGATCCTCGATGTCTTCGAGGCCGATGGAAAGGCGCACTGTCCCGGCGGTGATGCCGCACTGGGCGCGCTGCTCCGGCGAGAAATCCCGCGGCTGCAGCATCTGGGGCGGCAGCACGAGTGACTCCGTCGAACCGAGGCTCGCCGTCATCGTGAAGAATTCCAGCGCCTCCGCGAACCTGCGACCGGCTTCGGGACCGTCCCGCAGTTCGAACGTCACGATGGTGCCGAAATCCTGCATCTGCGCGCGCACCAGCGCGGCCTGCGGGTGCTGCGGCAAACCCGGGTACCGCACACCCTGGACGGCTTCGTGCCCTGCCAGCATCTCTGCGACGGCGAGCGCATTGGCGCACTGGGCGCGATAGCGGATGAAGTACGTCTTCATGCCCTGCAGCAGCGAGAACGCCGCACTCGGATCGATCGTCGCGCCGAGCAACACCCAGTCCGGCCGCATCTGCTCCATCACCGCGACGTTCGCGATCACGGCGCCACCCATGACGTCGCCCACACCGGATGCGTATTTCGTCAGGCTGTGGATGAAGACGTCGATGTCGAACTCACCGTGCTGATGGTAGCCGGCGAACGTGTTGTCCATGACCGTCAGCGCACCATGCGCGCGCGCGAGCCGGGTGATCGCGGCGATGTCGGCAATCTTCGTGACCGGGTTCGTCGGGCTTTCGAACATCACGAGCCGGGTCGGCGTCGCCGCGAGCACGCGTTCGATTCCGGGGAGATCCTCGATCGACAGCATCGTGTGCTGCACGCCGAAGCGCGCGAGCAGCTTGCGGATGATGGCCCGCGTCGGTGCGTAGGTTTCGAGGAAGCAGAGCACGTGATCGCCCGATTTGGTCAGCGACAGCAGCGTCTGTGCAACCGCGTTGACCCCGGACGCACTGACCATGCACTGCTCCCGCCCCTGCAGTTCGGCGAGCAGCTTCTCGAGCTGCTGCAGCGTCGGGTTGGAGACGCGCGAATAGAAGAAACCGGGTTGCTCGCCGGACAGTGCCCGAAGCGTCGCATCGACCGATTCGAACTCGAATTTCACGCTCTGGTAGATCGGCGCGACCACCGGGCGATTGCCCGGCGGCAGTTCGACCGACGGCGGATGATTGACTCGGGTCGTTTTTTTCATGGAACTCGGATTTTTCGCGCGAACTCGAGCAGTCTCGCTGCCGCAAGTTCAATCGTCGCATCCTGCTTGGCGACGCACAGCCGCAGCAGCGAAAGCTTCGGGCGCGAAGCATAGAACGGCGAGAGCGGGATCAGGGCAACTTTTGCCTCGCGCATCAGCCGTTCGGACACGATGACGTCGCCCTCGTCCGTCAGGGGCGAAAAATCCAGCAGCTGGAAGTACGTGCCGCCGGCCGGAACGAGACCGATTCCAGAACCTGCCAGCGCCGCATGCAGAAGGTCCCGCTTGCGCTGGAAAAAACCGGCCAGACCCTGCCAGGCCTCGGGCTTCTCGACGAGATACCGGGCGATGGCATGCTGGGTCGGGGTGTGGATCGTGAACGTATTGAACTGATGGACCTTGCGAAACTCTCGCGTCAGCGCCAGCGGCGCCACGCAATAGCCCACCCGCCAGCCCGTGGCATGCAGCGTCTTGCCGAAGGAAAACGTCACGAAACTCCGCTCGCGCAGCTCTGCGTGCCCAAGCACGCTCGCGTGCCGGCCACCATCGAACACGACGTGCTCGTACACCTCATCGGAGAGGACGTAGACATCGCGGCCGCGCAGCACCTCGGCGAGCCCGTCCAGGGCCGCAGGCCCATGCACGACGCACGCAGGGTTGTGCGGATTGTTGAGGATGACCAGGCGCGTTCGCGACGTGAGGCTGTCGCGCACCCGATCCCAGTCGATCGCGAATCGCGGCGGCTGCAGCGGAATCCGAACGCATCGTCCACCGGCGAGCCGCACCATGGGCTCATACGCGTCGTAGGCGGGATCGAACACGACGACCTCATCGCCCGGACCGACGACCGCCTGCACCGCTGAGAACAGCGCCTCGGTCGCACCGCAGGTGACGGTGATTTCCTCGAGCGGATCGACCGGGAGCGCGTACGACATGGCAAGCTTCGCGGCGATGGCCCGCCGCAGATCCGGCAATCCATCGCCCATCGCGTACTGGTTGTGCCCGCCCCGCATCGCCTCCGTGACGAGTTCGGCGAGCCTCGGATCGATCGGGAAGTCGGGAAAGCCCTGGCCGATGTTCAACGCACCGAGTTCATGGGCCCGCCGCGAGATGACGGTGAAAATCGTCGTCTCGGTATCCGGCAGCTTGCTGCGGAACGCGCTGGGATTCGTCCCGGTCACTTCTCGGCTGCGCGCGCCATCTGGATCTCACGCTCGCGCCGACGTTCCTGCGACTTCAGGTACAGCGCGGAGAACACTACGCCGAGCGCGACGATCAGCACCATGATGGTCGCCAGCGCATTGACGTCCGGGCTCACGCCGAGGCGCACCTTGGAGAAAATCACCATCGGCAGTGTCGAGGAGCCCGGACCGGCCACGAACTGCGAGATGACCACATCGTCCCAGGACAGCGTGAACGCCAACAGCCAACCCGACACCAACGCGGGCAGGATCAGCGGCAGCGTGATCTTGAAAAACACCTTGGCCGGCTTTGCACCCAGATCGAGCGCGGCTTCCTCGAGCGAATCGTCGAACCCCGCAAGGCGCGACTGGATCACGACCGTCACATAGGCCATCGCGAACGTGATGTGCGCGATCGTGATCGTCATGACTCCGCGGCCCTCCGGCCAGCCGGTGAGCTGCTCCAGCGCAACGAACAACAGCAGCATCGAGAGACCCGTGATCACCTCGGGCATGACCAACGGGGCCGTCGTGAGGCCGGAAAGGAGCGCACGGCCACGAAACGGACCGAAGCGGGCCAGCACGAGGCCCGCGACCGTACCCAGCACCACCGCGCCAGTGGCCGTCATCGCAGCAATACGAATCGAAAGCAGTGCTGCACCGATGATCTGGTCGTTCTCGAACAGCAGTCCGTACCACTTCAGGGTCGGTGAATTGGCCGAGTCCCAAACCGTGACCAACCGCGAGTTGTTGAACGAGAAGAAGATCATCGACAGGATCGGGATGTACAGGAACGCGAAGCCGACGAACAGGGCCAGCGCGCGGAACAGGCCGCGGGACTTCACTTGCGCGCCCCCCGGCGCGACTTCATTTGCGCGCCTCCAGTTCCTTGGCCTGATACCTCTGGAACAGCATGATCGGCAGCACCAGCAGCAGCAGCATCACGATGGCGACGGCACTCGCCACCGGCCAGTCGCGGTTCGAGAAGAACTCATCGGACAGCACTCTGCCGATCATCAACTGGTCGGAGCGCCCGAGCAGCGACGGAATCACGTACTCACCCACGGCGGGAATGAAGACGAGCAGTGAGCCCGCGATGATGCCCGGCATCGACAACGGCAGCGTGACACGCAGGAAAGAGGACAGCGGCTTCGCACCGAGATCCGCGGCCGCCTCGAGCAGCGTCAGGTCGTGCTTTTCCAGATTCGAATACAGCGGCAGGATCATGAACGGCAGATACGAATACACGATGCCGATATAGACGGCGAAGTCGGTGTACAGCAGCGTCATCGGCGAATCGATCAGGCCCACCGACAGCAGCACGTTGTTGATCACGCCGTCGGTCTTCAACAGACCCACCCATGCGTAGACGCGCAGCAGAAAGGAGGTCCAGAACGGCAGCACGATCAGCATCAGCCACACGTTGCGCATCGTCGGCGTGGAGCGCGCGATCGCATAGGCCATCGGATAACCGATCAGCAGGCAGCAGAAGGTCGAGATCGCAGCGACCTTCACCGAATACAGGAACGTGCTGATGTACAGATCGTCGGTCAGCAGGAACAGGTAGTTGTTCAGGTTGAACGTGACGATCAGCTTGTTGGCGTCGTCGAGCCACTGCAGGAACGGCGCGTACGGTGGCATCGCGATCTGGACTTCCGAGAAGGAAATCTTGAACACGATCAGGAACGGCACGAGGAAGAACAGCAGCAGCCACAGATACGGCAGCGCGATAACCAGCCTCGAACCGGTCCACTCCGAGCGCAGGTAATGCTGCCAGCGTGGCGGACCGAAACGATAGAACAGCTCGATCAGCGGCCACACCTTGCCCGTCGTCAGACGGTTCGGCAGCGCAGGGAGCGGGGTTCGGGCCATGCGGCAGGTGTCCCGCTACTGCGAGAGCACGACGGGACTGGACGGATGCCAGGAGAGGTAGACGGTCTCCTCCCAGGAAATGCGGTCATCCGCGTGACGCTCGATGTTCGGCAGGGTCACGCGCACCATGCGGCCCGTGTCGATCTTGACGAGGTAGACGGACATGTCGCCCATGTACGCGATTTCCTTGACGACGCCCTTGACGACGTTTTCCTTCATGTCCGCGGGCGGCTGGCGATCGATGTCGATCTTTTCCGGCCGGATCGCCGCGTAGATGGTTGCACCCGGGGCAGAGCTCACGCCGTGATCCACGTAAATCACGCTGCCAAGCTCCGGCGCCTCGATCCGCACATGACCCGGCTCGTCTTCGATCAGGCGCCCCTCGAACATGTTCACCGAGCCGATGAAATCCGCCACGAACTTCGAGACCGGATACTCGTAGATATCCGGCGGCGTGCCGACTTGCACGATCTCGCCGCGATCCATGACGCCGATGCGGGTGGCGAGCGTCATCGCCTCTTCCTGATCGTGCGTGACGACGATGAACGTGACGCCGAGCTGCTCCTGCAGGTTGATCAGCTCGAACTGCGTGCGCTCACGCAGCTTCTTGTCGAGCGCGCCGAGCGGCTCGTCGAGCAGCAGCAGCTTCGGCTTCTTCACGAGCGCGCGCGCGAGTGCGACGCGCTGCCGTTGCCCGCCCGAGAGCTGGTGTGGCTTGCGCTTGCCAAACTGGCCGAGCTGTACGATCTCGAGCATCTCCGTGACGCGCTTGTCGATCTCCGCGCGCGGCAGGTTCTCCTGCTCAAGACCGAAAGCGACGTTCTTCTCCACACTCATGTGCGGGAACAACGCGTACGACTGGAACATCATGTTGACCGGTCGCTCGTACGGCGGCGTATCGGCCATGTCCTGCCCGTCGATCAGGATGCGACCCGACGTCGGCATCTCGAAGCCCGCGAGCATGCGCAGCAGCGTGGTCTTGCCGCAGCCGGAACCGCCCAGCAGACAGAAAATCTCGCCTTTCTTGATCGACAGCGAGACGTTGTCCACGGCGACGAAATCGCCGAACTTCTTGCTGACGCCTTCGATGCGCACGTACTCGGGCGCAGTGGCCGAGCCCGCGCCGCGGTCTGCGTTCGAAACGGCCATGGGCGCGGGTTCCGACTACTTGCCAGTCTTGAAGCGGGTCCAGGAGCGCGTCAGCAGGCGCGTGAACTGCGGCGACTCCGCGAGGTCCGGCACCAGCTTTGCCTTGGTTTCGTCGCTCGGGTAGATGCCGCGATCGTTCTTGATCTCATCCGACACGAGCGGCAACGACGCAGCATTGCTGTTGGCGTAGTTGACGAAATTGGTGTTCTTCGCCGCCACGTCCGGACGCAGCAGGTAGTCGATGAACAGGTGTGCGTTCTTGACATGCTTGGCGTCGTTCGGCACGGCCAGCATGTCGAAGAACATCACGGCGCCTTCGCGCGGAATCAGGTACTTGACGGTGATGCCCTTGCCCGCTTCATTGGCGCGATCGCGGGCCTGCAGCACGTCACCCGACCAGCCGAGCGCGAGGCAGACCTCGCCATTGGCGAGATCCTCGATGTACTTCGAAGAGTTCACGTACTTGATGAACGGACGGATCGACAGCAGCACCTTCTCGGCAGCCGCCAGATCTTCTGGCTTTTCGCTGTTGGCATCTTTTCCGAGATAAATCAGGACTGTGCCAACGATTTCGGAGGGCGCGTCGAGAACGGTCACGCCGCAGTCGGCAAACTTCGCGACCACCTTCGGATCGTAGAACATCGCAAAGCTGTCGATCGGCGCGTCCGGCATACGCTCCTTGATCTTCGCCTCGTTGTAGCCGACGCCCGAGGTGCCCCAGAGATAGTTCACCGAGTGCTCGTTGCCCGGGTCGTGCAAGGCGATGCGCTGCGTGATCTCGACGTCCTGATTCTTCAGGTTCGGCAGGCGCGTCCGATCGAGCTTCTGGAATACACCGGCCTTGATCTGCCGCTCGAGGAACGACGCCGACGGGACCACGATGTCATAGCCCGTGCTGCCCGCCAGCAGCTTGGTTTCGAGGACTTCGTTCGAGTCGAAGACGTCGTAATTGACCTTGATTCCGGTCTCTTTGGAGAAATCGTCCAGCACCGTGCTGTCGATGTAATCCGACCAGTTGTAGACGTTGAGGACCTTCTCGTCGTCGGTATCGACGGCGGGCGCCGCCGCTCCGGGCGCCGACGCGTCCGCGGCGGGCGTCGCCGCAGCCTCTTCCGCAGGCTTGCTGCCGCAGGCGGCGAGCAGCAGCGCAGCGAAGCCCACAAGTGCGAGGTTCGGGGCGCGATGGCTGTTCCGGGTCAGGGAGACGCTAGAAGTGCTCATGGTTGTATTCCAGGGCTGGCAGGCCCGTTCGATGACTGGGTGCGTCCGTTATATAACACCCTGCGAGCACTGAGAAGCCAGAGCGCTACATCAGACCGTCCCGACGCAGATCCTGGTGCAATTCATCGAGCGAGCGCACCACGATGGACAGCAGGCTGTCGATCTCGGCTCGCGTGATCACGAGCGGTGGCGCGACGATCAGCGTGTCCCAGACCGCCCGCATGATCAGGCCATTGCGGATCACGATCTCGCGGCCGCGCACTCCGACGTCGCCACGATTCGGGAAGAACTGCCGCGACGGCTTGCGCGGCACGAGTTCGATCGCGCCGAAAAGGCCCAACGAGCGGGCCTCGCCGACCAGCGGATGGTCAGCCAGCTTGCGCCATTGCGCGGCCCAGTACGGCGCGAGATCGTCGCGGACCCGTTCGATCACGCGCTCGCTGCGCATAGCCGTCAGATTGGCGATCGCCACGGCGCAGGCCGCCGGGTGTCCCGAATACGTGAAGCCGTGGAAGAACTCGCCGCCCTTGTCGATCAACACGGAGGCCACGCGGTCACTGACCATCAGCGCGCCGAGCGGCAGGTAGCCGGAGGTCACCGCCTTCGCGAGCGTCAGGAAATCGGGCCGCGTGCCGTAATGCTCGCAGCCGAACCAGCGGCCCGTGCGACCGAAGCCGCAGATCACTTCATCCGACACGAGCAGGATGCCGTACTTGTCGACGATGCGCTGGATCTCGGGCCAGTAGGTCTCGGGCGGGATGATCACACCGCCCGCGCCCTGCACGGGCTCGCCGATGAAGGCCGCGACCTTATCCGGCCCGATCTCGAGGATGCGCTGCTCGAGCGCGCGCGCCGCCTTCAGGCCGAACGCCGCCGGGTCGAGGTCGCCGCCGCACTCGAACCAGTATGGCTGCTCGATGTGCGAGATTCCGGGAATCGGCAGGCCGCCCTGGGCATGCATGGCCTTCATTCCGCCGAGCGACGCGCCCGCCATCGTGCTGCCGTGATAACCGTTCCAGCGGCTGATGATCACCTGGCGCTGCGGTTCGCCCTGCAGTTCCCAGTAGCGCCGCACCATGCGAACCATCGTATCGTTCGCTTCACTGCCGGAGCCCGTGTAGAAAACGTGATTGAACTGCGGCGGAGTCAGCTCCACCAGCAGGCGCGACAGTTCGATGGCCGGCGGATTCGCGCACTGGAAAAAGCTGTTGTAGTACGGCAGCTCCAGCATCTGCTGATAAGCCGCCTCGGCCAGATCCTTGCGGCCATAGCCCATCGCCACGCACCACAGGCCCGACATGCCGTCGAGGATGCGCTTGCCCTCGGAGTCTTCGAGGTAGACACCTTCGGCGTGCGTGATCACGCGGGCCCCCTTGCCGGCCAGCGCCTTGTAGTCCGTGAACGGGTGCAGGTAGTGCGCAGTATCGAGCTGCTGCCAGTCGCGGGTGGTGCGTGCCGTCATGTTCTGTATCCCGCTCAGACGTTCAGCAACAGATGTTCACGCTCCCAGGAGCTGATCACCTGCAGGAACACTTCGTATTCGGCTTCCTTGACGATCGTGAACGCGGACACGAAGCCCTCGTTCAGGATGCCGATCAGCGGGTCGCAGTCGCGCAACCGGCGGATCGCCTCGTCGAGATTGCGCGGCAGCGAGAACGGCATGTCGTGTGCGCTGCCGGTGATCGGGTCCGTCGGCGAGAGACCTTCGATCATGCCGAGGTAGCCGCAGGCCAGCGAACCGGCCATCGCGAGATACGGATTCGCGTCTGCACCCGACAGGCGGTTCTCGACGCGGCGCGCCTGCGCATCGGACAGCGGTACACGCAACCCGGCGGTGCGGTTGTCGTAGCCCCACTGCACGTTGATCGGTGCCACCTGGAAACGCGTGATGCGGCGATACGAGTTCACGTTCGGCGCGAGCAGCGCCATCGCGGCCGGCAGATACTTCTGCAGCCCGGCGATGTGAGAGAAGAACAGCTGCGAGGGCGTGCCGTCCTTGTTCGAGAAGATGTTCCGCCCCGTGCCCGCCTCCACCACGCTCTGGTGGATGTGCATCGCGCTGCCCGGCTCCTTCGCATGCGGCTTCGCCATTAAGGTCGCGTACATCTTGTGGCGCAGCGCCGCCTCGCGCGCCGTGCGCTTGAACATGAAGGCCTGGTCGGCCAGATCCAGCGCATTGCCGTGCAGCAGGTTGATCTCCATCTGCGCGGGGCCATCCTCGTGGATC
>Ga0116177_10003629_pt1 | contig 11290 bp, 10 predicted proteins | sample AD_STIC10_MetaG_FD_89750 | JGI IMG/M metagenome (GOLD analysis project Ga0116177, IMG submission 89750) | Active sludge microbial communities of municipal wastewater-treating anaerobic digesters from USA - AD_STIC10_MetaG | ecosystem: Engineered > Bioreactor > Anaerobic > Digestate | place: USA...
CAGTGGTGAATTCGGAATCAGTATTCTTCCCGAATACCAGAATCAAAAGATCGGCAGTAAGATGATAGAATTTCTATTGCAATGGACCACTATCCGACCGAAAATAAAAAAGATCAATCTCTGCGTCTTCCATCCGAATACAAGAGCCATTCATGTCTATAAAAAATTAGGTTTTGAAATTGAAGGGGTTCAAGTTGGTGCGGTGCAGATCTCTGAGGGGGAGTTTATTGATCTGGTGATGATGGCGAGGGTTGTTTGAATCTCCTCCTTATAGGCTTTGAAATTTTAACACTAAGATCACTAAAATTTGTCACAAGAGCACACTATAATACCGGGCTTCACTTATGCTCTTGTGCTAAAAACTAAGTGATCTTAGAGTTAAAATATTCTTTATAATTCTTTATAGCAAATCACCGCTTCATAAAAGTCACTTCCTCATCCGAATTATCATCATCATAAAATTCAACTTTTGTTGATGACTCGGAACGGATGTGCCAGCGTTTGCTGAGCTTAACGAGGGGTTCAACGTTACCGAGAGCAATGCGGAATTCGTCGGTGCCGTCGTCGTCGTCTTCGGCATACCAGGAACCAACTGTAGTGCCGTAGATACAAGTGGCAGTTAATTCGCCGTTGGTATTGAAAACAAAAGTGTACTCTTCAAAATGATAGGTTTCATCATCGCCATCTTCCAGAAATTTACTGACATACCAGGTACCGGTTGTTAAAACACCTTGTGCCGGTATGCCTGCTCCTTTCTCCTTTTTACATGCAAAAGAAAATAGTATAAGTAAAAGTAATAATGCTCTCAACTTCATCCGTGCTATCTTTTTCCCTTCAAGATTCCTTACTCAAAACTAAACTTTTCAGGTCCAATTTCATAAATGTAGTGTCTAAATAGGGATAATTGTATGCTGAAATGGTACAATCCATGTCTAAAATAGTGAATAAATAATGCATATTTGATCTATTTCAGGAATTTAACTTCTTACATGCCACTAACTGCCGGTACATCTTCTACTGTCAAGATCTTGATATCAAACACAAGAGCTTTATATGGTGGCACAATAAAAGTTCCATTTTTCGGATTACGGATTCCTTCTTCGCCATAACCAAGTGATGATGGAACGATCAATGTAAATTTACTTCCGGCATTAAGATCTTTCATTGCAAGCTCCCACCCTTTGATCACCCGGTGTGTACCACTTACAAATGTGTATGGTCGACCGCCTGCTTTCGTTCCATCAAAAATTTTCCCATCGGTGAAACGACCTTCGTATTCAAGTGTCACAATTTTTCCACTATCTATTGTTGCTCCTTTACCTTGTTCATGAACTATCAGATAGTAACCTTCTTCCGCCGGTTTTACTTTTATATTCTGATCAAACAAATATTTATTCAACTCTGCTTTCTCTTTTTTTTCCGCCTCACTCAACTTCATGATAATCTCTTCTTCTGCCTGTTGCGCAGATTGAATATTCACTACTTTTATGTCAAACTTCACAAGTGTGCCTGGTGTAAATCCGGTTTCTGATTGCGGAATAACTATTCCGGATCTTCCCGTAAATAAATACGCATAAAGTGAATCTGCAGGAACATAGAATGTTGCACTGTCATTCTTTGCAAGATTCAAAAGACCATCTTCAAAACTTCCTTTAAACGGAATTTTATCTAACTGAAATCTCAGAGGTAAAGCAGAATTCCTTGAATCAAACAAAATAGAATCTTTATCATTCTTATAGACCATGATCAAGGTAACATAATCACCAAGTTGAATCTTAGGTCCTTCTGACTTAGTATAGATTACATACTTAAACCCCGAATCCGTTTTCTTTTCTTCACCATTCTTTAAATTGCAACCAAACATTGTTGTAGCAATAAAAAGAACCAGACTTACTTTTTTCATTAGTTTACTTTTAATAATGTAACGTCAATATATAATGCAGCTCCCGGTGGGATTTTATCTTCATCACCACTTAAGCCGTATGCCAGATGATTCGGAATGATCAGTCTTGCGCTTTCACCGGGAATCATTTTCATTATTCCTTCTTCCAGACCACGGATCTGCATTCCTTCTCCCAGCTTGAATGCAATCGGATTAGTTGTATCTGTTTCATAACAAAGTGTACCATCGAGCAGAAAAACTTTGCATATGATCTGAACTTCTTCGTGTTCAGCAGGTGGAACTCCGTTCTTTGCTCTTTTATAGATCTGTATCCGTAAACCGGTACCTGTTCGTTCTGTAGTAAATTGTCGTTGCCTGATAAACTCTTCTATTTCTTGCGACTCTTTCTGCACACGATTCTTATTCGCATTCGTCAGTCTGTCGTTCACTTCCTGCTCAGATATGGGAGTCTTCTCCGAATCATTATTACGATTACACGAAGAAAAAATTACAATAATTATAAATAGAAAGATATGTTTCATCCGACAGCGTTCAATTCATTCTTGTATACAGGCAATAGATCAAGGAACTTTTTAACTGTTTCTGACAATGAAAGTTCTGATCTGCCACCGGAAGCATTTTTATGTCCGCCGCCGCTAAAATATTTTCCGGAAAATTCTTTCACGGAAAAATCACCTTTCGACCGGAATGAAATTTTTATCAAGCCATCTTTCTCTGAGAAAAATGCAGCAAATTTAATTCCGTTTATACTCAAAGCGTAATTTACCAATCCTTCAGTATCTCCGCTTTTGTGATTGAACATTTCAAGTTCTGCCTGTGACAATGCCAGATAAGCAGTATTGTATTCAGGCAAAACGATCAGTTTTTCTTTTAATGAATAACCAAGCAACCGCAGCCTGTTTTCTGTACTTGTGTCATACACTCTTTCGTGTATTCTGTAATTCTCTGCTCCGGCTTCCATTAATCTTGCAATGATCCTGTGTACATCAGCTTTCATTGAAGAATAGCGAAACGAATTTGTATCGGTCATAATGCCACAATACAAACATTCTGCAATATCCTTATTGATCTTTTCTGAATCTCCTAAAGCATCAATGAAGCGATAGATCAATTCACAGGTTGAACAGGCTTCTGTAAATGAAAAAACATGATCGTAAACATTTTCAGGATCAAGATGATGATCGATCAAGACTTTCTTTGCTGTAGAACTTCGAAGATCACTTTCCATTATATCAACTCTGCTTAGCCAGTTGAAATCAAGACAGAATATTAGGTCAGCTTTACTGATCAGTTCCTTTGCCTGTTTAGTTGAATATTCAAAATTGACAACTATGTTATTCGACGGCAACCAATAAAGAAAATCAGGATAATCACTTGGAGTTACAACATTGACATTACATCCAAGTAATTTCAGATAATTATATAATCCCAATGAAGATCCCATGGCGTCACCATCAGGCCGGTGATGAGTCGTAATCACTATGTTCTTTGAATCCTTGATCAGTTTTTTTACTGCAGTGACCTCTGCCGGTGGGAATTGCATCTTGTGTTCTTGTGTTTATTTTTTTCTCAATCAATCTTCTCAAACCTCTTCGTACAACTTCCTTTCACACTCTCAATTTTCACAAAGTACATTCCTGCTTTTAAGTCGCGAACAGAAATGACAGAATGTTTTCCATTCAATTTCACATCTTTTACCTTTCTTCCCAGCAAATCTGTTATTGTTACATTCGGATTTAAAATGTCTTCGCTCAGCAACAATGAAAATTCTGTGCTTGTCGGATTCGGATATAAATGAACTGACAAATTCTCTTCTATTTCAGATGTAAAAACAAAGCCGCAATTTGTCAGTGTATTGAAGGCATCCGCTTTTCCATAACCCCATGCATTATTTGGCACAGGTCCCCAGGTAAAAGTATCATGTGCTGCACAATTCATGATGGCACTTTTAAAATCTGCCCAGGTTGCAGTCGGATTCTGTTGTAGAAATAATGCAGCAATGCCGGCCACAACAGGAGCAGATGCAGATGTTCCGCCACCTGTCTGATGCAATCCTCCCGGAGCAACTTTATAAGGCTGTGCTCCAATTAATCCTGGCATTAAAGTCATCACACCGGTTGAAACAATATGATGTCCGGGACCTGCAATCTCAGGTTTGATACGATTATCCCGTGTCGGACCTCTGCTGCTGTTCTCTGCAAGATCTCTTGGCCTGTCAGTAGGTGTGATCTGCACGGTATTGTTATAATCCAAATGTCTGTCAGTGTTATAATAATTTCCAACAGTAACAACATTATCCAGACAAGCCATACCACTTACGATAGATTGATTCGTATCCGGTGCCCAGTAATTTACAATATCAGGAAAGGTTGCAACATTAGGTACGTTTTGCCATTCATAATCGAAAGACCAGCTATCATATCTTCCATTTCCTGTAGTTGTAAACCGCCAGTTGTAAGCAGTTGAATCGGGTATAACATATATTTCAAGTTGGTACACTCCTTCATTTACGGATGTATACATCTGAACTACTCCCAGTCTTTTTGTATTTACAATCAGACTTCTTGTTAAAAGTGTATTGATCGTTGGAGTAACACTTATAAAAGGAAGAGCACCTCTGTGTTCGAAGTATGGTGAAATTTTATCAGCTCCAACTGTGAATTGGATCTGATTGAACTGAGCTGAATCTGCATAAATAGAAACGTAAGCCCCGGGAATTCCTGAATTATATCTGAACCAGGTAAAGACCGTATCACTTGCAACGGAATTTCTACCTACATGAAATGGATAAACAATTCCAACATTTCCGGCAGCAGCTACAAGTATTCTTCCGCTTTGTGCATCGATCAGATTACTGATATATTGAGCTTCCAGGTCTTGTCCGTCATGTGATCCTTCATACGATCCCAACGAAGCATTGATCACACATGGTTTCCCTAATTGCTGTGCTTTGTCAAAAATATATTCTACTGCATGCGCAAGTCGGGGAACATTATCATTTGCTGCAAAATCATAACCTACAATTATCAGATCAGATTTTGGGGCAACTCCTTGAAAGTGTCCGACAGCACTTCCATTTCCTGCTGCAATTCCTGTAACATAAGTTCCGTGACCATACTGATCTTCTCCTGTATGTGAAGCAGCAAGTCCGCCCATAATATCAACATCATTCCACTCTTGTCCGTATGCATATGGCTGCGGAGTATTAGGTGCAGTGGGTTTTGTCATGTCCCACAAATATTTGATGCGTGTATATCCGGTGCTGTCTTTGAAATCAAGATGATTGATGTCAATTCCTGAATCGATAATTCCCATGATCACACCTATTCCATCATACGCTTGCGGTAAAGGCGTTTGTCCGTTATGAACCTCATCAACTCTTGACAACATCCTCATTGTATCATTCATCACTTTTACACGATTCAAATTTCCCTGAATGATCTTTACAAATGGCTTGTCAATCAACTCAGCAATTGTATTTAGTGAAAGACGTGCTGAAATAATTTTTCCGGAAGTTCCGATGATCTTTTCATTTCTTGATGAAATAAAATTTGAAATCTCATTGACATCTCCTTTTATCAATACATCGGTTATAGATGTTCTAGATAATTTCGTTGAATTGATTTTCTCCCGTAAAGCCATATTTACAGATGTCTGTGCAAAAGACAAAGTAGTTGTTACAAAAAGCAGAATTGTGAATAGGTAGTTCTTATTCATTAAATTTAATTTAAATTCGGAAATAAAGGTCGGATCCGGTTGAAACCTGGCATCCAAACTTTTCAGGGTTAATTCCTAACCAAAGATGCCACTCCTTCCTTTCTTATCTACAAAAGTCACGAAAAATTATAAAATATGTGTTGTGAATAAGTAATTTAATGAATTCGGCCTGTTTTTCCTGATGAATGTACAGAGCAGGTATGTTATTTTTATTGTTTTCCAGGATTAAATTAAGTGGTAAATAAATTTTTAATCCAAAATTTCATATATTTGAGAAACAGAAGTCGAAAAGTCAATTCAATTTTTGTTCTCCCAAAAAATCTTTCTTATCCACCCCACCTCTGGATTTGTTAAAACAATAAGCCGATGCAAAGCTCAGTGTTTCAATATCCATATGAAAAAGTTCTTCGCAGAACTCATGGTGTTTTGTCCAAACTTGGATTGAAAGTTACCGACTTTGATAAAAAGAAAGGAAGTATAAAAGCACGTTCTAATTTTTCTTTCTCCCGTCCTACTGTAAATGTTGATCTGATCATTGAAGAAATGGAGAATCACAATACAAAAGTGACAGTAACAGGACTTCAGGTAAAGCGACATTTTTTTCAACGTAAATACGATGCACAAGTCAGAGAGTCGGAGATTTTGGATGCTATTACGACGGTAATTTAGTGAGTGGTAAGTGATGAGTAGCAATACATAGTATTGTAAGAGCTTACATTTTTGAATTTTGTCTTGAACTTGCTTTACTTCGGTAGTGCTACTCACTACTTACTACTTACCACTTACCTCTTATTACTTTCCAAAAAATCACTACTTTCGCTCCTATATGTACACCCGACGACAACAATTCCTCCAACACGTTGCTCAAACCAGTCCTAGTCCGCCGGGGTTGGATATTGAAAGTGCAAAAGGAGTTTATCTTTTCGATCATAATGGGAAGAAATATCTTGATCTTATCTCCGGAATTTCTGTTTCAAGTCTCGGGCATGGACATCCTGAAATACTTGCCGCTGCAAAAAATCAGATCGATAAACATATGCATCTGATGGTATATGGCGAATATGTAATATCACCACAAGTTGCTTTGGCAAAACGATTAAGTGAATTGCTTCCTGAAAATTTATCGACAACCTATTTTACGAATAGCGGCACTGAAGCTGTTGAAGGTGCAATGAAACTTGCAAAACGTTTTACAGGAAGAACTAATTTTGTTTCGTTCAAAAATTCGTACCACGGAAGTACACAAGGTGCTTTAAGTTTAAGCGGAAATGAATGGCTGAAAAATGCTTATCGTCCGCTTTTGAATGGTACAACAATTATAAATTTCAATGATGAATCGCAATTCGATTCTATCGATCAGAATACTGCAGCAGTTTTTGTTGAACCAATTCAGGCAGAAGCAGGAATTCTGATTCCTGAAAATGATTTCCTGAAAAAACTTTCAGTGCATTGCAAAAAAGTCGGAGCACTGCTGGTCTTTGATGAGATCCAGACAGGAATGGGACGCACAGGAAAATTATTTTCATTCCAACATTTTAATGTAGTGCCTGACATCTTGCTCTTAGGGAAAGCACTTGGCGGTGGAATGCCATTAGGTGCATTTATTTCTTCTCAGGAAATTATGCAGACGCTTTCTTATGAACCGATCCTTGGACATCTCACTACTTTCGGCGGACATCCGGTTTGTTGTGCTACTGCAAGTGCAGCATTGGAAATTATAGTTCGTGATAAACTAGCTGAAAATGTCATAGAAAAGGAAAAATTGTTCAGAAAACTGCTTGTTCATGAAAACATCAGAATTATTAGAGGAAAAGGTTTGTTACTTTGCATTCAGTTTCAAAGTGAAAAATTCAATCAGGATGTGATCTCAAAATGTTATGATAAAGGCTTGATAAGTGACTGGTTTTTATTTGCAGCCGATTGTCTGAGAATTGCACCACCATTGATCATCAGTGAAGAAGAAATCAGAGAATCCTGTAGCATTATCCTGAATTCAATAGAAGAAGTAAAAAGTAAAAATTGATCTTGTAATAAAACTAAAATATGAATGTACTGATTGTAGAAGACGAAAGACAATTATCGCATGAAATTGAAATCTTTCTTACCAAGCAAGGATATCATTGCGATGTCGCTTTCAATGGTAAAAGTGCTTCAGAAAAGATCTTCGTTAACTCATACGACTTTGTTTTACTTGATATCGGATTACCTGAACACAATGGATTTCAATTGCTGAAAGAAGCGAAAGAGGCCGGGAAAGACGGAGCTTTTATAATACTTACTGCACGAGGATCAATTGATGACAGGATTACAGGACTGGATCTTGGAGCAGATGATTATCTGGCGAAACCATTTTCACTTCTTGAACTTCAGGCAAGGATGCAGGCTATCTTAAGAAGAAAACACGGATTGAAAAATAATATGATTCAGATCCATGAATATTCTATGGACATTCAGAATCGTACTGTTTACTTCGAAAAAAATGCAATCAGTCTGACAAAAAAGGAATTTGATATTCTCCATTACATGGCACTCCACAAGAACCGTGTGATCACAAGAATGCAACTTACAGAACATATCTGGGGCGATGTCCTGGAAGAAGATTATGAATCGAATTACATCGACGTGCACATGAAAAATCTCCGGAAAAAATTATCTGCATATGGTAATTCTGATTTTATAGAAACGGTTCGTGGAATCGGTTATAGGTTGAATATGGCATAACTTATAGTTTAAGGTTGCAGGTTAAAAGTTCCAGGTTAACCTCGTAGTCGACTACAATGCTAACCTGCAACCTTAAACCTGCAACCTGTTACTCACTAACCACTCCTTACTTAAAAAGTGAAGATCCAAGTCAAACTTTCTTTATACAATGCCATCTCCAAAGTAGTCATCATTTTGGCCTTTGGCGCTATTATACCAATTCTGATTCAGAAGGTAGCTTATAATCATCTGGATCGAAGACTTGTTGCACGTCTTGAGAAGACAATGCGAATGGTGGCTGTGGGCGGATTGGATGAAATTGCCCTTGATCAGGATTGTAGTTTTGACAGTTACAATATCTTCAAAGAAGAATTTGTTTCCATTGCACCGATTGCTGTGCTTCCACCCGATTTCGGCAGATATCATATTGAAAACGCTGAACGGAAAATTGATGACGAGATCATTAAACATAGAGTGCTTACTCAGGCATTTGTTTATGACAACCAACTCTACTCTATTGATATAGGTGAAGGATTAAATGCTTATGATCAGTTAAACGTGACGATCAGGAAATTTACCATCTGGATCATGGTCGCTGTGGTTGTGATCTCTATCTTTTTCGATCTACTTTTTGCAAGATTGCTTCTACGCCCTTTCAATAAAATTGTGAATGAAAAACTAAGGGATGTACAGCATCCATCGACATTTGATCCGCTTCCTGTCAAAACAACGACGACCGAATTTTCGCATCTGGATAAAAGTATCAATGAAATGATGGTCAAGATTCGCGAGACTTTTGAGACAGAAAGACAATTCATCATGAATGTATCGCATGAGATCCTCACTCCAATTTCAATTCTGAAAAACCGGATAGAGAATATGATCTCTGATCCCGGAATTCCGGATGCAGTGGTTGAACGAATGGTTGATTCACAAAAAACGTTAAGTCGTCTTACAAAAGTCGTCAGAAATTTATTGTATATCAGTAAAATTGAGAATGCACAATATGTAAAAAATGAAAGCGCCGATCTACAGATGATCGTTCGCGAGATCTTCGAAGAACTCGAAGAGCTGACTCAGGGAAAAGGGATCACAATTGTAAATGAATGGAAGGATGATTTTGTTTTCTCACCGTGTAATTTATCGCTCATTCATACGATGCTTTTCAATCTTATCACGAATGCGATAAAATATAACTGCGAAGAAGGAAAGATAACAGTTACCGGAATGTGGGAAGGAGAACATTATGTTGTAAAAGTTTACGATACCGGCGATGGAATTTCATCAAACCAATTACCGTATATCTTCGACCGCTTCAAACGTTTCCGTCCGGAAGACGATATGAGCTATGGACTCGGCCTACCAATAGTAAAAACCATTGCCGATTTCCACGGGATTAAAGTCAGCGCCGAATCGACCTTAAATCAAGGAAGTTGTTTTACGTTGAGGTTTCCGGGGAATGGGGTTGGGTGAGGTTGTAGGTAGTAAGTAGTAGGGCAAGGGTCTAAGGTCAATGGTTATAGGTCAAAGGTCATAGGTCACGCCGCTTGCCTGTAAACAGCGTGACCTTTGACCTTTGACCTTTGACCCTTGACATCGGTTGACAATACTCAGTTTAAGTGCCAACGACCATGACAAAGAATTACTAATTAAGACCCGATTGTTCAAAAAACATCGAATTTTATCCTCCAATAAGTATTTGTAAATAAAAAGATTCTTATATATTTGTGCACCAAGCAAAATTTTGACAAAAACAGCTAAAGTTTATAGTGGGAATGCCTAACGAATTGACTATCAGGCAGGTAATTCTTGTATAAAAAACTGAAAATGAGTAACACCCAATATCCTAAATTTACCCTCGGCAATAAACTGACTGAGGAGCAAATTTCGTTTTTCGATAAAAACGGATTTATCCATTTTAGCGGAGCTGCTACACCTGAAGAGGTGAAAAGCATTATCGCTTCAACTGAGGACCTTCAAAAGAAGTGGATCTCAAGTGGAATCAAGAAGATCAACGGCGTGCCTATTAAATTCGGTCACGACGAAAACGGCACTCCAATCGTTCACCGCTTTCCTTTTACAAGCCAATACAGCGAAACTGTACATGGTTTTGTGACTAGCGAAAGAATTCAAAGCCTGAAGGTATTAATGCCAAAAGGTTCCAGAATTGCAGAAAACGAAAAAGATGGCGTGATCGTAAATCATTACGTGAATACTTCAAACAGTAACTTCCGTCAGATGGGCTGGCATACAGACAGTATGCGCGACATTTTCTACGGAAAGAAAGTTATGCCAATGTTGAATGTTGGACTTTACCTTGATGATTCATCATCAGATAAAGGCGGACTTCGTATCATTCCGGGTACTCATAAGCAAAACATGTTCTCCATGTTGTTCAAGAAAGCATATTTCATGAATAATGATGAAGACAAAAATGAAATGCTTGTTGATGCCAAAGCAGGAGATGTTGTTGTTCATGATGGCCGTATCTGGCATCGCGTGGCTATGTCACCGCTTACAGGTGCAGCAAGTCGTCGTCGTGTAATGTACATTCCCGTTATCATCGGAAAATATATGCCGAAATCAGAAGAGAGTACTACTCCATTCTACCACCATTTCCAAAAACTGGTAAAATAATTATTTTACTAAAATCATATTTAAATGGAATCAGACCTCTGATTCCATTTTTTATTTAATCCCATTCCCAAATGAATTACGCTTTGATCACCGGTGCAAGTAAAGGCATTGGAAAAGAAATGGCACTGGAATTAGCATCACGTAAATGCAATTTAGTGCTTGTAGCGCGCTCGGAAGATGCGCTCAACAAACTTTCAACCGAGATTAAATCATTGCATGGTGTTGAATGTAGTTACGTTTTAGCTGACTTGACTGATCAGCAAGGTATCGACAAGGTTGTCCAATTTATTGAAGAGAAAAAACTGCCAGTCAATATTCTGATCAACAATGCCG
>Ga0116177_10003653_pt1 | contig 11246 bp, 10 predicted proteins | sample AD_STIC10_MetaG_FD_89750 | JGI IMG/M metagenome (GOLD analysis project Ga0116177, IMG submission 89750) | Active sludge microbial communities of municipal wastewater-treating anaerobic digesters from USA - AD_STIC10_MetaG | ecosystem: Engineered > Bioreactor > Anaerobic > Digestate | place: USA...
TGTTCTATCACCACAATGCGTTGGATGTTGCCATTGATATCAAAACCTACCATCAGCCACACATCACCGCTATATCCTTTTGATGATTTTGTTTTCACGGCTATGCCAATCAACTCACCCTTAGCTTTAGCAGGAAAAAACTCAAGACTGTCTTTGCCATCCGGAGTGGCTACTTTATATTGTTCCGTTACCGGATTATTATCATAGCCTGAAATCACACCCTGTATAGCGCGTAATTGTTTTTCCATCTGAGCTTTTGCGATGGGCGCTTTGGTCCATTGATATACATAACCCAACGATAAGCCGGCCAGCAACGTGATCACCGTAAGAGTGACCAGCAGATTTAAGAAAGATGATTTTATCGTTGCCATAGTTTACTGTTAGGCGTCCGACCGCTAAGAGCGGTCTGACGCCTCTATTGTCGTTTCGCTTTCTCTTTTACAACTCCATACCGGGGTTCTTTCGCAAACTTGTTGATCATAGGCACAAAGGCATTCATAATCAAAATCGCAAACGATACACCTTCCGGATAACTTCCAAACAAACGGATTAATACCGTTAGCACCCCAATGCCAACACCAAAGATGATCATGCCGCGATGCGTGAATGGTGAAGTAACATAATCCGTTGCCATAAACACCGCCCCTAACATAACCCCACCTGTTAATACATGAAATAATGGACTGGCATATCTGGCTGGATTAATCAACCAGAAAATACCCGTCATGATTGCCACTGTGAAAATCATCGAGACCGGAATATGCCAGGTAATAATTCTTCGGTAAAGCATGTAGATCAAACCTAACAAAAGTGCAAAGGCCGACATCTCCCCTAAACTTCCCCCCTGCAATCCAAAAAAGAAATCTGTATACGATGGCATTTTACTCATGAGTGCATCGACATTTTCACCAGCCCGCATGCCTTCTTTCAAAATCCCCAAGGGAGTGGCACTTGTTACGGCATCGAGTGACCATGTTGCTCCCACTATTGGCCAGCTAGTCATTGCAACGGGAAATGACAAGAGTAAAAAAACGCGACCGACTAAAGCTGGGTTGAAAGGATTGTTCCCTAACCCACCAAAACTCATTTTACCTATGCCGATGGCAACGGCACTGCCGATAAGAATAATGTACCAGGGCAGATTGCTGGGAACATTAAAAGCGAGTAACATGCCAGTGATAATAGCTGAGCCATTATAAATACTGGCTGGTTTATTCAACAGGTATTTTGCAATGGCATACTCGATCGCTACACAAAAGATTACGGCAAGCGAAGTAACATATAACGAACCAAGACCAAAGTTGTAAATTGAGAAAGCAAGTGCCGGAATCATCGCGAAAATCACCCCGCGCATAATTTGCGGCACCGTAAGTTCTGTATGAACGTGTGGTGATGGTGATACGGTGAGAAGTCCGGTGCTCATGCTTTCTTAGGTTTTCTGATTTGGGTTTTCCCTAACCGGATATAATCCAGAATCGGTCTGTTGGATGGACAAACAAAAGAGCACGATCCACACTCGATACAGTCTAAAATGTGTTCTTCCTTTGCCCGTTGACTATTTCCTTTCTTTGAGAGTATTAATAAATGGTAAGGCTCCAGCCCCATCGGGCAAGCTTCAATACACTTGCCGCAATGCACACAGTTATATATTTCTGCACGGGTGGATTCTTCTTTTGGTATTAACAAAATACCCGAAGTTCCTTTTGCAATCGGAACATCCAGATCGGCAATGGCTTTACCCATCATTGGCCCACCACCTACAATTTTGCCTGTATCTTCGGGGACACCCCCCGCAGCAATCAGCAAATCAATAACCGGGGTACCTATGCGCACCAAAAAATTAGATGGTTGCTTTACAGATTTACCGGTAACCGTAACTACCCGTTCAATCAGCGGCTTATTTTTTTGTACTGCTTCATAGATAGCAAACGTAGTTCCTACATTATGAACAATGACACCAACATCGCTGGGCAAACCACCGGATGGAACTTCACGATTCAACAAGGCCTGAATTAACTGCTTCTCCCCGCCTTGCGGATACTGAACTTCAAGGGCTTCCACCGTAATCCCCGTTTCATTTTTTAATAACTCCTTGAAGAGTTCAACCGCATTGTGTTTATTATCTTCAATCCCAATGATAGCCTTAGTAACGCCTAAGGCCTTCATCAGAATTTTAATTCCAACTATAATTTCTTTTGGCTTCTCCAGCATCAAACGATGATCGGCTGTCAGATAGGGTTCGCACTCTACGCCATTGATCAGCAGGTAATCAACATGTTTGCCCTCAGGCACACTTAGTTTTACGTGGGAAGGAAACGCAGCCCCGCCCATACCCACCACACCCGCTTCCATGATGCGGCTTACAATCTCTTTAGGTTCCAGGTTGATTTCTTCAACCAGAGTATCCGTTTGATCAATACTTTCTTCCCACTCATCCCCCTTTATCCGAATCGAAATAGCGATGTGTTTAAATCCACTGCTGTCCATCACTTCTTCAATCACTCCAATCCGGCCGGAAACTGAAGTGTGGATATTGGAAGAGACAAATCCTTCGTGTATAGCAACGATTTGTCCGGTCTTCACCATATCGCCTCGTTGCACAATAATTTTAGCAGGCGCACCAATGTGTTGGATGATTGGGATCGTAACTACCTTCGGTAATGGCAAAGGGCTGATGGCAATACCGGCTGACAGTTTCTGATCATCCGGATGAACACCTCCAATATTGAATGTCTTAAGCTTGTGGTGGAGTTTCATGGCTGATTTGTTTTGCTGCTTCGGCAGCCAGTTTTTCTTCCTCTTTCTTCTTACGTGCGCGCTCTTCCCTTTTCAATCGTTGCTCATTGGCAGCCTGAATTTTCTCCGGAGTTACGTTGGCCGTAACAATGTTGTGTACATCGCATGTATCCACACACTCCATACATAACTTGCATTTCTCAGGATCGATATGCGCGAGGTTATTTACCATGGTAATGGCATCGTAACGGCATGCTTCAAAGCATTTGCTACAACCTGAGCATGCAACCGCACATTCCTTTCTGGCTGTGCTTCCCTTTTCTTCATTGAGACAGGCAATGTAGACGCGTTGATTCTTTTTACCCTTGGGCCAAAGTTCAAGTATTCCTTTTGGGCACTCCTTTACACAGGCGTTACAGGCAGTACACTTATCTTCAATCACAACAGGCAGTCCGGTTTTCTCATCCATGTACATGGCTTCGAAGTCGCAGACCTCCACACAATCAGCCATTCCTAAACAGCCGTAGGCACATCCGGTATCGCCACTATAAAGCGCGGCTGCAATTTTACATGACTCCGTGCCATCGTAAATATTTGTCTTCTTGCGTTGTTCAAAGGAACCCGAACAACGAACTACTGCAATGTATGGATCGCGCTCAACCGCTTTGATTCCAAGAATCTCTGCTACCTGTTTCATCACTGCATTACCACCCACCGGGCAGTGTAATGACGAAAGATCTCCGGCTGCAATTACAGCGGTAGCAAATGCATGACATCCCGGTTGACCGCATCCACCACAGTTTGTGTTGGGCAGTACCTGCTCTACCTTACCAATTCGGTCATCCTCTTGTACTGCGAATTTCTTCGATACAAAGTAGATGACCACTGCGGCCACAATGCCAATGGCTGTTAAACTTATTACTGTATAAACTATAACGGGGTTCATCTTTTTACAACCTCCATTTTACACTGGGTGCTTATTTTTTTTCTTAATGTGTAGAGTAAACCAAAATAAGGTCCTAAAATCAATAAGGAAGTTAATCCAGAAATACCCTCATTATATCCTGCGCGCAACATCCCTGTCAGCATAAGCAATATCAAAAGGAAAGGCACAAAATATAACAGCGCGACTGCCTGATATCCGGAAGATGGATTGATTCTTACAATCACTTCGTCTCCCGGCCTAAACTTATTTTCTTTGTAAGGAATTTCTACTTCTTTAGCCTTTGATTCGCCCAGCATACATAGACTCTTATGACACGCGGAACAGCCCGATCCTGTAAGTGAAATTTTTAATCGACTGTTACTACTATCAGTCACCAGACCTAAATGCTCAAGATAATTTGCACGAGGGTTCATACTGGTGCCCATCTTACTTTTGTGCGTTTCCGAACCGGATATTTTTCAAGCAACTGCAAACTTATGCGAAGTACCTCCCCCATCGAATTGCAAGCAAGAAATGTATCATCCTGGTAAAGTTCGGAGAGTTCACGTTTCAGTTGCACGATGTTCTCGGGTGTAGATAAAATATCAGTAGCCATTGTATCCAGCAGTGAATTAAGCTGCCCGTAGGAAGTCATAACCCGGTTACGCAAACGCATCCGCTCCTCCTTTTGATACTGTAGTTCCAGTACCGGAGACATGTTCTTCATTCCGAGTTCGATGATCGGATTGTTCTCTTTAAAATACTGTGGCATGTAAATTCGGCTGCTGCCCTCATAACACTCCTGATCAAAGTCGATAGCCCGTAATCGAAAATGAAGTTCATCAAAATCAGGTATTATCTCAACTACGAAATTATCCCTGCGCATATCGCCCAGCAATTGCACAAGGCTACGTTCGTTAAATTTTACAAACTCCTTGGCAATGCGAAGCGGATTGTAATTATGATTTTCCATCAGGTAATGATGGATGAAGGTATCGCCCGGTATACCCGGAATATGTTCTTCAATAAAGGTGTTGCCCTTGGTGATGTAATTGATTTTGTTAGGCGATAGCAAATGTTCTAATTCCATTCCATACACACGCGAAGCATCGGCCTGTTTGATGTAGAAATAATCAAACAAGTCATTTAACTTGTTAACAATCCGGATGCGAAATGGATGTGTATTGGCATACAGGCAGTAATCTACCCGATCGATGTACAGGTGTTCAATAACGGAGATATCACCGCCTACCTTTAATTGGGCATATACCTTGCGCAACGACTCGTGAATGTATTCACGATCGGATTCAGAATAAAGCATCGTCTCCCACAGTGTATCATTCCCCTTTTTATCCATGAGGGAAATCGTGCTGTTGGAGTGAGTGAGGTCCTGGTAGGTAATCGGTACATCGATCTCGCGGTTGGTGGCGATTAAATACTCGCGCAACCTTTTGCTTATGGGAAAGATGGGTTTCTTAAACCGAATACCTGCCATGACCTTTCATTATTGAAATTCTGGTTTAATGATAGCAACCCATTTCTCGATGCGCCCTGCTGTAAGATTCTTTTGGTTATCTTCATCAATCACCAACCCAAGAAACTTACCATCGATTACACTCTTCGAAGCTTCGAAGTTGTAGCCTTCAGTAGGCCAGGCTCCCACAAACGTAGCGCCTTTGTCTTTGATGCGCTCGTGAATAATGCCCGGTGCATCAACAAAAGTATCGGGGTATCCATCCGCATCGCCCACACCCACATAGGTTACTTTTTTACCGGTATAGTCTACGTCACCAAGTTCATCAATAAATGTATCCCAGTCTTCCTGCAACTGGCCAATCTCCCAGGTAGGGCATGCCAGAATCAGGTATTGATAGGGTTGCATGTCATCGGCAGTAGCCGAGTTAACATTGTGTAAGGCTGCTACCGCTTCACCCCCCAGCAGGGTTTGTATTTGAGTTACCACCCGCTCGGTGTTACCTTCGGTTGAGCCATAAAAGATTCCAATCTTTGCCATAGTATTTGAAGTTTAAAGTTTTGTTTCTGTTAAGTTAAATATCTTCCCGATCATCATGCAACTCGCCCCGTTTAGGGTGATACTGCATAAAGATTTCCGACCGCATTAGAATGTCTACATACTGAGCGCGTTTGTAAGCAAACGGATCCATCATATTATCTTTTGAGAGTTTGCCTTTAAATTCGCCAATCGAAGAATACTTTTTCTTATCCATCCATTTTTCAATTTCATGAAGCATCGTTTCGATGTAGGGTATACCCCGCTTATAGATGGCACTCACTACCTGCACTGCATCGGCCCCAGCCAATAACATTTTAATTGCATCATGGCCAGAGAGAATACCCGTGTTTGAAATAATGGATGCATCTATTTTTTTATAAAGAAGTCCTGCATAACGCAAGGCCAACCGGTTATCATTTTCACTGCTGAAGTTGTAAGGATAATGGTGAATTTCTTTATCAATATCAATATCAGGCTGAAACAGTCGGTTGAACAAAACAAAGCCAGTAGCCCCGGCCTTATCCATCTTGGAAATTACCGACAAGGCGTTAGTATAAAAAGGACTTAGTTTTACAATCACCGGAATACGAATTGCTTTAGTTATAGCCTTTAGTATTTCCAACTGTTCGTTGACCAGGTGTGCTCCATCGGTTTCAAAATCAATTTCACTGGCGTAGAAGTTCAACTCCAACGCATCGATTCCAGTCTCAGCCATTTTTTGTGCATACTCAACCCAGGTATCGCTATAAACACAATTCAAACTACCAATGAGTGGAATGGTGACTGCATTACGAGCCTGACGCAACTTCAATAAGTGTTCAGCAGGGCCACCATGTTTCAAAACCGGAAAGAATGAGTCATGCTCTGCATCCCAGCCACTATGGGCTTCGTGCGACTGCTCCATCTCTAAAGACTCAAGTTGAATCTGCTCTTCAAACAGGGACTTGTAGACGATAGCCGCAGCCCCGGCCTTCTCCAGTTTTACCAGGTTGCCTGGATCCGTCACCAGATTGCTGGCACCCACTACAATAGGATTCTTGAGTGTAAGTCCGCAGTATTTTGTTTTTAAATCAGCCATGATTGATATCGTTTAGAGGTTAAACTTCAGATAAATGTTGGAGGTCTTTAAACCGAACTTCGTTGTCTTTCTTCGCAAGCTCTGTTAATCGCTCAGCTTCAACCGGGTTAGACAAGTTAAGAGTTTTGTACCGGATTTCTTCTTCAAGATAATCTTTGAAGGTCACCACATCCTCGGTAGCCGGTACATCCCAGGTAAATGGATTCTTACCTTCAGCACGTAAATCCGGATTGAACCGATACATTGGCCAATAACCAGATTTCACCGCTTTTTCTGATTGCTTTTTAGCAAACTTCATGTCGTAACCGTGTGCTATACATGGTGAGTACGCGATGATAATGGAAGGACCGTTGTGTTTCTCGGCCTCTACAAAGGCAAGTGCAGTTTTTTCGCGGTCCATACCCATGTTGACCACCGCTACATAAGCATTGCCATAGGTTGTCATCATTAACCCGAGATTTTTCTTACCCAATTTTTTACCATCGGACGCAAACTTCGCTACGGCTCCTCGTGGAGTAGATTTAGAAGCCTGACCACCGGTGTTGGAATACACTTCTGTATCCATTACAAGAATGTTCACATTCTTATTGGAAGCCATCACGTGATCAAGGCCGCCAAAACCAATATCGTAAGCCCAACCATCGCCACCAAAAATCCAAACACTCTTATCAATAAAGTAGTCTTGAAGTTCAATCACTTTATCCAACAAGATCCGGATTTCTTTATTACCGGAGCTACGTTTGTGTTCTTCGGCAAGCAACCCTTTAATTACATCCGCATGATCTTTGGCTTCCTTATTTACAGCATCGAAAAGAATCAGTCCCTTTTCAAGTGCGCTTCTCAGAGAAGCATTATTAAGCAATGGCAACAAGGCCTGCACATTTGTTTTCAATTGCTTGCGGTTTGAGTCAACGGCCAGTCGCATCCCAAAACCAAATTCTGCGTTATCTTCAAACAATGAGTTGGCCCAGGCAGGTCCGCGTCCCTTGCTGTCTTTTGTATAAGGTGTGGTTGGGAATGTACCTCCATAGATAGAAGTGCAACCTGTAGCATTCGCGATGATCATCCGATCACCATAGAGTTGAGTTGCAAGGTGTATATAAGGAACTTCACCACAACCAGAGCAGCTTGGAGGATATTCAATGTAAGGCTCAGCTGTATAAGGCTCTTGTACAAAGGGGAGTTTGTCGATCCAGGTTGCAGGATTTCCAGGCACTCCGCGATACTCTAACTTCTTTGTTCCTGTTGGCACAGCTCCGTTCAGCGGCATTCTGGAAACCGGAATCGTATCCCCTTTCAACCGTAAAATAGGATCCACCACGGTGTGCGCATATTCATCAGAATCAGCGGGCACCAATGCGGTTATCTCTGCAAATTTTTCTGACTCCGTTGGAATTGGTACGGCAACAATAGACTCACATGTAACATCGATCGCTTTCCAATTCATCTCAATAATCTCTTTTCCCTTACGGGCGAATTGTTTCTCAACGTATTTCTTAATAAGAGCAATAGCTTCGGCTTCAGGCACAACACCTGATACTTTGAAGAAAGCAGTTTGCATTACGGAATTGATTCTTCCGCCCAAGCCTACACTCTTGGCAATTTTGGAAGCATCAATTGCATACACTTTGATTTTCTTCTTCCAGATAGTTTCCTGCATATCTCGAGTAAAGAGGCGGAAAACATTCTCAGGCTTCTGGCTGGTATTAAACAGGAAGGTGCCTCCTTGCGTAATTCCTTCCAGAATGTCGTACTGACCTATATATTGCGGCCGGTGCAGCGCTACGAAATCTACCTTATTTAATAAGTATTCAGATTGTATTGGTTTTTTGCCAAACCGTAAGTGTGAAACTGTATAACCACCTGATTTATTCGAGTCGTATTGGAAATATCCCTGTACAAACAGATCGGTACTTTCGCCAATGATCTTGATGGAGTTTTTATTTGCACTCACGGTTCCATCCGATCCATAGCCCCAGAACTTACAACGAACTATACCCTCCTGTTCTGTATCTATTTCTTCTTTTACAGGGATTGATTTGTGGGTAACATCATCGTTGATGCCTACCGTAAATCCATGCCAGCCATTGTTTTCAAGGTGGTCAAACACAGCCTTTACCATAGAAGGAGTAAACTCTTTGGATGACAACCCATAACGACCGCCAATGATTTGAATCTCAGGACGGGTGCGCAATGCAGCCACCACATCTAAAAAGAGTGGATCGCCTAAGGCTCCAGGTTCTTTAGTACGATCTAGTACAGCAATTTTTTTCACACTGGCCGGAATCACCGACAGGAAATCTTCCAATGCAAAAGGACGATATAGTCTTACTTTAACAGCTCCTACTTTTTCTCCTTTTTTTAATAGATAATTTATAGTCTCTTCAATGGTGTCTATGGATGAGCCCATCGAGATAAGAATTTTGGTGGCCTTGGGATCACCCACGTATTCATAAAGTTTATAATTACGGCCAGTCTTCTTACCAAACAATTCCATGTACTTCTTAATTATACCCGGACAGGCATCATAATACTTGTTCACGGTTTCTCTTCCCTGGAAGTATACATCGGGGTTTTGCGCACCCACCTTGCAAATGGGAGCTTCTGGTTTTAGCGCCAGCTTGCGAAAATCTTCTACGTATTTCATGTCGAGCATCGACTTCAATACATCATATTCAATGGGTACTATCTTTTGTATAGAGTGTGACGTGCGGAAACCATCAAAGAAATGCAAGAATGGGATTCGTGCCTCCAAAGTAGCAAGGTGCGAAACGACAGCAAGATCCTGTGCTTCCTGTACGTTGCCAGAAGAAAGCATCGCAAAGCCAGTTCCACGGGTGGCCATTACATCGGAGTGATCACCAAAAATTGAAAGCGCCTGGCAGGCTAAAGACCGTGCTGAAACGTGAAACACCGTTGGAATCATTTCACCGGCTATCTTAAACATATTGGGCACCATGAGCATCAGCCCCTGCGAGGCCGTAAACGTAGTTGCCATCGCACCACCGGATAGCGCACCATGAATAGCACCTGCTGCACCCGCTTCGGATTGCATCTGCACTACATCTACGCGTTCTCCAAAAATATTTTTCCGACCTTCAGACGACCATGCATCTGCTTTCTCACCCATATCAGAAGAAGGGGTAATGGGATAAATGGCTGCTACTTCGCTGAACGCATAAGCAATATTGGCCACAGCTGAGTTGCCATCGGTGTTAATATAAGCGGTTTGATTTTTCATTGGGCTTTAAATTTAATAGTGGAAAATTAGCCCAAAGGATAGCCCTACGTACTGTCAGTGGTCACCGTTATTTATGATTTTTATCAGCTTTGACTATGACAGGACTCATGACCCTTTGTATCAAAAATTCTTAGTTTTGTTTTAAAACACTGAAAAATGAAAAATATAACGACAATTCTAATAGCTGGCGCATTGGTGCTTATCGTTAGTATAGGTCTTCTGTATGGAGGTATCACATTTTTTCCTGCGCTGATGGATGAGTATTATAACTCTGTATTTCGGTCCAATTCCTTTACTACGGATCTGTTATTCTATGTTCACCCCTTTATTTTAAGCGCTGCTATGTTTTGGTTCTGGGAAATCAGTAAAGAACTTTTTACAGGATCATCCCTGATGAGGGCCTATAAAGTAGGCGTTTCGTACGGCTTGATCGCGATGGTACCTGTGCTTTGGTTAACCTTCAGTGCCATTGATGTTTCGCCCTTAATGGTTTTCACCTGGGTAGCCTATGGCGTTCTGCAGGCATTCATAGCATGTATGGTTTTCGCAAAACGCAATCCCTGAAGTTCCAAAAGTCATAAATCCAAAAACAGCTTTTTGAATGGTTTCGCTCTATATATAATGGAGTAGCGATTATAATGATGTGTTTGTAATAGTTAACACTGACAGCAAGCGCTTTTTTTGGATTCCAAAGCGGGAAAAACCCTCTCTTACATATATTTTAAATTGTGCGCTTTGCGCAAAAGCCTGATAAAAGTCATCATTTGCAATAAGCTATATCATATCCTGTTCCTGATCGTATCGCTTCCTTTAACTCATCAAAGACGCAGAAATCATCAGCGTTATTGACATGAGATTATGGAACCCTATTCGCTACTCACCTTCTTTCTTACCGCAGCTGTTTTGGTAGGAGGCGCCATTGCCTTCGCCTATTATGCTGCGCCCAGTTTGCCTGGATTGGTCAAATCAGAACCCTATGAGTGTGGCATTCCCACAGAAGGACCCACCTGGATTCAGTTTCATGTGGGTTATTATTTATATGCCATCATCTACTTAATCTTCGATGTAGAAACCGTGTTCATCTATCCCTGGGCCGTGGTGATGCGCGAAATTGGACTTACTGCATTTATTGAAATACTCATCTTCTTCACCATTCTGGGTTTAGGCTTGCTCTATGCGTGGAAGAAAAATGCACTGACATGGGAATGAGGAATACAAATAGGCAAAGGGCAATAGGCAGTAGGCAAGTAAA
>Ga0116177_10003659_pt1 | contig 11235 bp, 9 predicted proteins | sample AD_STIC10_MetaG_FD_89750 | JGI IMG/M metagenome (GOLD analysis project Ga0116177, IMG submission 89750) | Active sludge microbial communities of municipal wastewater-treating anaerobic digesters from USA - AD_STIC10_MetaG | ecosystem: Engineered > Bioreactor > Anaerobic > Digestate | place: USA...
GCGGCACCATCGGCCTGGCCCTTACCTTCGGCTACATCGCCGGCCTGCACGCCATGCAGCAGCCGACGGCAAAAGTATGACGTCCGGCAGCCAGGCAATCGTTCTGGCTGCCGCCCTGCTCATGCAGGGCGGCATTGCCGGGGCCGCAGAAACCGTGAGCTTCGCGAAGGACGTGGTGCCGGTGCTGCGCAGCAATTGCGCCACCTGTCACCTCACCGGCCAGGAAGCCGGAAACATGAAGCTCCATCCGGCCGCCGCATGGGCTTCGCTGGTCAAGGTGGCGTCCACCGAAAGCCCGCTGAAGCGCGTCGAACCCGGCGCCCCCGGCAAGAGCTACCTGATGCACAAACTCGACGGCACCCACCTGGATGCCGGTGGTCAGGGGGTGCAGATGCCCTTCGGCGCCCCGCCGCTGGAGCCGGAAGTCCGCGAGCGGATCCGCGCCTGGATCGCCGCCGGCGCGCTGAACAACTAAGAAGCACACGGAGACACCCATGAGCCAGCCCCCGGAAATCATCCGCGCAAGCCACATCGAACACTGGAGCGACACGGCCGACGTGATCGTCGTCGGCATGGGCATCGCCGGTGCATGTGCAGCGCTGGAAGCCAGACGTGCCGGCGCCGACGTGCTGGTGATCGAGCGGGCCAGCGGCGGCGGCGGGGCCAGCGCCCTGTCGTCGGGCATTTTTTACCTGGGCGGCGGCACCGCCGTGCAGCAGGCCGCCGGCTACGCGGATACGCCCCAGGCCATGTACGACTTCCTGATGGCCAGCGGCATTTCGCCCGACGCCGAAATCGTGCGCACTTTCTGCGACGGCTGCGTCGCGCACTTCGACTGGCTGGAAGCCCAGGGCGTCCCCTTCGAGCGCAGCTACTTTCCCGGCAAGGCGGTGTTTCTGACCACCACCACCTGCCTGATGAGCACCGGCAACGAAAAGGTGTGGCCTTACCGGGAAGTGGCCGAACCGGCGCCCCGCGGCCACAAGGTGGCCCGCGAAGGCGAGAACGCCGGCTCGCTGGCGATGGAAGCCCTGCTGGCCCGCTGCGCCGAATCAGGCCTGCGGGCGCGCTACGACAGCCAGGTGACCGCGCTGGTGCTGGACGACAGCGGCCGCGTCGTGGGCGTGCGCTACCGCCGGGGCGGCGAAGACCACCACGCGATGGCCAGCAAGGGCGTGATCCTTTCGGCCGGCGGCTTCAACATGAACAAGGAGATGCTCGCCGAGCACATGCCCCACATGCTGGGCAACGCCGAACCCCTCGGCATTCCGTACAACGACGGCGCGGGCATCCTCCTCGGCCAGTCGGCCGGCGGCGTTACCCAGTCGATGAGCGGCGTCATCGCCACCGCCTCGTTCTACCCGCCCAGCCAGCTGATCAAGGGCATCCTCGTCAATACCCGCGGCGAGCGCTTCGTGGCGGAAGATTCCTACCACGGCCGCACCGCCTCCTTCATCATCGAGCAGCCGGGGCGCAAGGCCTACCTGATCCTCGATTCCGAGATCTTCGCCTACCCGGAACTCACCGATTTCTCCCACCACACCCTCGTGGATGGCTGGGAAACCATCGCGGAGATGGAAGCCGGGCTGAAGCTGCCCGAAGGCAGCCTCCAGCGCACGCTGGCCGAGTACAACCGGCACGCGGAGAACGGCCAGGATCCCCTACTCCACAAGCACCCCGACTGGATCAAGCCGCTCAATGCCGGCCCCTACGCCGCCTTCGACGTGTCCTTCAACAAGTCGGTGTATCTGTACATCACCCTTGGCGGGCTCAAGACCAACGCCCGCACCGAGGTGATCGACCAGCACGGCGAGGTGATTCCCGGCCTTTACGCAGCGGGCGCCTGTGCCTCGAGCGTGTCCCGCGACGGCAAGGACTACGCCAGCGGGCTCAGCCTCGGGCCGGGCTCCTTCTTCGGCCGTGTTGCAGGCCGGCTCGCCGCCGGCACCTGATTGTTCCCCCGCCCCTGCCAAGGAGTCCTCCATGATCATCAGCAATGCCGAAACCCGCTTTCGTGAACGCCTTGCCGGCACCGGCAGCCTCACCGCGGCAAGCAGCCTTCTGGCGGAATGCTCCGAAGCCCTGGGCTGGGAGCGCGCCGCCTTCAACGCCGACATGGAGCAGACCCACCTGCCCCTTGCCGAGAACGGCGCATTTGTGGCGCTGAACATGGGCTGGTCGCCCCAGGCCCTGAAACACTGGGTGGATGACCGGCTGGCCCGCAGCTGCCCGGTTACCGTGCGCTGCGGACGCAGCATGGACGCCTTCTTGTGGGAGGCCGATCCCGACAGCGAAAGCTGGCGCGGCGAAGCCCTCAGCGATATCCAGCGCCAGACCCTGAGCGCCTACCGCGACTGGGCCGACGGCGCGGTGACCGTGCCGGTGCATCGCCCGGGCGGCAAAACCGGCTACGTGTCGTGGTTCGGCCACGATCCGGACGCCCTCAAGCGCCGCCACCAGGATACCTGGCGCGAAACCTGGCTGATCTCCCACGCCTTCATCGCCCACGCCGACGCCCTTGAAAGCGCCACCCGCAAACGCAGCGCCAAGGCCGGCGCCGACACGCTGACCCCCCGCGAGCTGGAATGCCTGGCGTGGGCGGCCCGCGGCAAGACCGACGAAGACATCGGCCAGATTCTCGGCCGCTCCCGCGAGACCGTGCATTTTCACCTCGGCAAAGCCCTCCGGAAGCTCGGCGCCAGCAACCGCACCCACGCGGTCGCCATCGCCTGCTCGCTGGGCCTCATCCGCCTCTTCTGAACCACCATGTCGCTGACCCACATCCACACCCCCGTCAAGCTCGGCCCGGTCGAGCTGAAGAACCGCGTCGTGCGCACCGCCCACGCCACCAACCTGGGCGGCGGCACCCTCAACGATGCGCTGATCGGCTACCACCGGGCGCGGGCCGAAGGCGGTGTCGGGTTGTCGATCATCGAAATTCTGTCGGTGCACCCCACCACTCCGGCCACGCTCAATGTCTTTGTGCCCGGCATCGGCGACGCCTATCGCAAACTGGTCGAGGCCGTGCGTCCCCACGGCATGAAGCTCTTTCAGCAGCTCTGGCACGGCGGCCACAACGCCCTGCCCCTCGACGGCTCGCCGCCCTGGTCGGCCTCCGACGTGCCCAGCCCGACCATCGGCGTAACGCCGGTGCCGATGACCAGGGCGATGATCGACGAGATCGTCGCCGCCTACGCCAGCACCGCCCGCCAGTGCGAGGAATGGGGCCTCGACGGGGTCGAGATCCACTGCGCCCACGGCTACCTGCCGGCCCAGTTCCTGTCGCCCAACGCCAACCGCCGCCGCGACGAATACGGTGGCAGTTTTGAAAACCGCCTGCGCTTCATGCGCGAGGTGGTCGAGGCGGTGCGCGCCGCGGTATCGGCCAGCTTTGCCGTCGGCGTGCGCGTGGCGCCGGATCTTTCCGCCGGCGGCGTAGGCGTCGAGGACGTGCAACGCGCCGTGGCGGCCCTTGAAGAGCGCCAGCTGATCGATTTTGTGGATGTCTCGCTGGGCGATTACCACGCCTTTCCCAAGCTGATCGGCGCCATGCACGAGCCGCTCGGCTACGAGATGCCCACCAGCGCGCCGATTGCCCGCGCCGCGCGCACCCCGGCCATCGTCACCGGGCGCTTTCGCACCCTGGAAGAAGCCGACCAGGTGATCCGCCTCGGCGATGCCGACCTGGTGGCCCTGACCCGCGCCCATATCGCCGACCCGGATCTGGTCAAAAAAACCCTGGCCGGCCACCCCGAGCAGGTGCGTCCGTGCATCGCCTGCAACCAGGGCTGCGTCGGTGGTCTGCTCGGATCGGCCGCACGCATGGGCTGCACCGTGAACCCGGCCATCGGCCTTGAGGACACGCTTGAAGACGCCCGCCTTGTTGCAGCCGCCACGCCGCGCAAGGTGCTGGTGGTGGGCGGCGGCCCCGCCGGCATGGAAGCGGCCCGCGTTGCCGCGCTGCGCGGCCACCACGTCACCCTGGCCGAAGCCTCGATTGATCTGGGCGGCGCCCTGAGAATCGCCGCCCGCGCGCCCCAGCGCCACGGCATCGCCGACATTGCCGTATGGCTGGAGCAGGAGGTCTACCGCCTCGGCGTGGATGTGCGCCTGTCCACCTACCTGTCGGCCGACGATATCTGCGGCATGGCGCCCGACGCCGTCATCCTCGCCACCGGCTCGATGCCGCGCATGGACGGCATCCAGCTGTCGCACCCGGGCGAGCCCATTGCCGGCATCGATCGCCCGCAGGTGCTGTCGAGCTGGGACTTGCTGCTGGAACGCCCACCCCGCGCGGTGAAGAGCGCGGTGGTCATCGACGACGTGGGCCACTACGAAGGCATCGCCGCCGCCGAGCACCTTGTGGCCCAGGGCGCCGAGGTGCATTTCGTCACCCGCCACACCGCGTTCGCCCACCAGATGGAAGCCGCCCTGTCGGCCGAGCCGGCCCTGCAGCGCCTCGCCCGTGGCCGCTTTACCCTGCATCTGCGCACCCGCGCCCTGGCCATCGGGCACGACGACGTGGAGCTGCTGCCGGGCTTTCTGCCGGCGGGCGGCCCCGGCGCCTTCCGCGTGCCGGCCGATCGGGTGGTCTTCATCTCCCACAACCAGCCCAACCGCGACTTGGCCAACGAACTGGCCGACGCGCTGGCGGGCAGCGGAATCGCGCTGCAAGTGGTCGGCGATGCCAACTCACCGCGCTTTCTGCCGGTGGCAATCCGTGAAGGTCGCCTGGCTGGCATGGCGGTTTAAGCGGAATCGACCTGATTGCCAGCCAGCCGGAAAAACATCGAGAACAAAAACAAAACCGGCTATTTTGTTTTTTTAATATCCGGATTAGACTATAACGCATCAACCGTTCCAGACCGCAACAAGACGGCCACCACTGCCCTCGCAGAAGAGAACGCTTAAAAATCCACACCCGGAGGAAAGACATGACACTGGAACAACGCATCGAGCAGGAAAAGATCGGCCGCCAGGATCTGCGCGGTGACCCCATCACCGGCGACCGTTATTACTCGCGCGAATTTGCCGCCAAGGAATGGGAGCACGTCTTCACCCGCACCTGGCAAATCGGCGGCATGAGCGCCCAGCTTGCCAAGCCCGGCTCAGTGATCACCCAGGCCATCGGCCAGGAATCGATCCTGATGATCAGCGACGAGGACGGCACCATCCGCGCCTTCTACAACGTGTGCCCGCACCGGGGCAACCGCCTGGTCGCCGAAGAAGAGAAATGCGGCGTGCGGCGCATGGTGTGCGCCTATCACAGCTGGACTTTCAGCGCCGACGGCATGGTTCGCCACGTGCGTGACGCCGAGGACTACCCCCAGGGCAATCCGGTGGGCAAGCTCAAGCTCAAGGAAATCCGCTGTGAAACCCTGGGCGGCATGGTGTGGTTCAACATGGACCCGAACGCCCCGTCGCTGCGTGACAGCCTGGGCACCGTGGCCGAGCAGTTCGAGGCCTACCAGACCGCCAACTGGACGCGGGTCAACTGGCTCACCGGCCTGGTGGATTGCAACTGGAAGATCATCCACGACAACTTCAACGAGGCCTATCACATCCTCAGCCTGCACCGCGAGCTGGGCACTTTCATCGACGACGCCTACCAGAACACCACCTTCGAGCTGTACAAGACCGGCCACAACCAGATGAAGATGCAGGGCCACCAGCCCTCGGCCAACTCCCGCGTGAACGTGGTGCAGGCGCCGCTGGACGCCATCATGCGCGAATGGGATCTCGACCCCGAAGCCTTCAATGGCCGGGTAAGCGAAACCCGCGTTGCCATCCAGCAGCAAAAGCGCAAGCTCGGCGCGGCCCGCGGCCACCTGCACTACGCCGGCGTTTCCGACGCGCAGCTGACCGACTACCACCACCTCACACTGTTCCCGAACATCACCCTGACGATGTCCTGCGACTTCTTCCAGGTGCTGCGTCCGATGCCGCATCCCACCGACCCGGAGAAGTGCCTGTTCGACCACTGGGTCATGATGCCCCCCGTGGCAGGCCGCGACGAAGTGGACACGCCGACGGGCAAGCGCAAGTTCGAGCCCGCTCCCCACGAAACCTTCATGCACGGCGAAGCCTCGATCGGCTTCGTTGCCGACCAGGATCTGAGCGTTGCGGTGGCCCAGCAAAAAGGCCTCCATTCCCGCGGCTACACCGACGCCTACCTGTCGGGCCAGGAAGACCGCGTGCGCCGCCTGCACGACATGATCAACGAGTACATCGAAGGCCGCCGCTGAGCGTCCGGGCCGGCTCCGGCCGGCCCTCCGGCCCTCCGGCCTTCTCCCACCCCACACCCGAGGTTCTTCATGGAAAAAGAATTCAACAAGAAAGTCGTCCTGATCACCGGCGCCGGTTCCGGCATCGGCCGCGCCGCCGCCATCGCCTTTGCCCGCGAGGGCGCGTCGGTTGCCGTGGCCGACATCACCGAAGCCGGCGGCCGCGAAACCGTTGCGCTGATTGAAGCCGACGGCGGCAGCGCGCGCTTCTTCAAGGTCAATGTGACCCAGGCCGCCGAGGTCGAAGGCCTGGTCCGCCAGATCGTCGAAACCTGGGGCCGCCTCGACATCACCCTCAACAACGCCGGCGTGGACAACGACATGGCGCCGATCACCGAAACCTCCGAAGCCGACTTCGACCGGGTGATCGCGGTGAACCTGAAGGGCGTGTGGCTGTGCATGAAGTACGCCATCGCCCAGATGGAAAAACAGGGCGGCGGCGTTGTCATCAACACCGCATCGGCCCTCAGCATTACCGTGGTCCCCGGCGCCTCGCCCTACAACGCCAGCAAGCACGCGGTGGCCGGCCTCACCAAAACCTGCGCGGTCGAATACGGCAAGAAGAACATCCGCATCAATGCCATCTGCCCCGGCGTGATCCGCACCCCGCTGCTCGAAAAGCACCCCAACCTGCCCGCCCTGGAAGCCCAGCTCATCCCGCTCCACCCCATCGGCCGACTCGGCGAAGTGGACGAAGTGGCCAACGTGGTGCTGTGGCTCGCCTCCGACAAGGCCTCCTTCGTTCACGGTGCGCTGGTCACCGTGGATGGCGGCTGGACGGCCATGTAAGCGCCGGGAGCCGAACATGCCCCGCGCCCTCAACCGCCAGATCACCCTCGCCCGCCGCCCGTCAGGCATCGCCGGGCCGGACGACTTCGCCCTGATCGAATCGCCCCTGCCCGAGCCGGCCGACGGCGAGGTGCTGGTCGAAAACCTCTACCTGTCCCTCGACGCCGCCATTCGCAGCTGGATGAAGGCCGACTGCAGCTACTTTCCGCCCATCGCCATTGGCGAGCCGGTGCGCAGCACGGCCCTTGTCCGCGTCCTTGCCAGCCGCCACCCGGCCTTCAAGCCGGGCGAGCACGCCGTGGCCTACGCCTGCAGCGCCTGGCAGGATTATTCGGTGATTGCCGGCGACGCGATGTTCGCGGTCGAAGAAAGCCCCGATTTTCCGCTCCACTATCACCTGAGCATCTTCAGCGCGATGGGCCTGACGCCCTACTTCGGCATGCTCGACATCGGCCAGCCCAAGCCCGGCGAAACCGCCCTGATCAGCGCCGCCGCCGGTGCCGTGGGCTCGCTGGCCGGGCAGATCGCCAGGATCAAGGGCTGCCGGGTGGTGGGCATTGCCGGCAGTGACGAAAAATGCCGCAAGCTGGTGGACGAGATGGGCTTCGACGCCGCCTTCAACTACAAGGGCAAGAACACCGAACAGCTCTCCCGCGAGATCGCCGCGCTGTGCCCCAACGGGGTCGACATCTTCTTCGACAACGTGGGCGGCGAGATCCTCGACGCGGCGCTCCTCAACCTGGCCATGTTCGCCCGCATCGCCTTCTGTGGCGCCATCGGCGACTACACCAAGAACGGCCCCATCCCCGGGCCCTACAACTACTGGCAAATCCTGGCCCGCTGCGCCACCGTGCGGGGTTTTCTCACGCTGTACTACAAAGACCAGTTTCCGGCCGCCATTGCCGAGATGAAAGGCTGGCTGGACAACGGCCAGCTCAAGTTCACCGAAGACATCTCGGTCGGCCTGGAAAGCGTCATCCCGGCCTTCGCCAAGCTATTCACCGGCGAAAACACCGGCAAGCTGCTGGTCAGGCTGAGCGATTAAGGAAAGTCGCGTAGGTCGGGTTAGCCCGCAGGGCGTAACCCGACAACCCCATCGTCAGACGAAGCTATTGATACCGCCCGTGACTTACCAGGCCACCCTCTTTTCAGACCAATAAGCCACCATGCCCGCAAGGAAATCTGTTGCGGGCATGGTGTGCATAGTGTCGCCAGAAATACTTCTATTGATAACAGTGACCGTACTGGCAGGTACGCGCCCCCGGCTTTTCCTTGGGCACAGCCAGGATCACGCCATTTTCCTGGACATACCGATCCCAGGCGGCATGCAGCTCCTTCACCTTCTCCGGTTCGCTCGCTGCCAGGTTATGAGCTTCGCTCGGGTCCCTGGAGAGGTTATAGAGTTCCCAGTCGCCAGTTCCGTAAGGCTTGTCATTCATGACGAGCTTCCAGTCGCCCTTACGCAAGGCACGTCGATTGAAAAGTTCCCAGCCGATTACACGCTCGGGCATTTTCTTGCCCTGGATCGCAGGCACTAGCGATTTCCCCTGGATCGGCAGCACCTCGCGTCCACCAAATGCCTTTCCGGGCTGTGGAATGTTTGCGACTTCGAGCACCGTCGGCATGACATCCATCACGTGGGCCACTTCACCGATGATCCTGCCCTTGTTGGGCATGCCCGGATAGCTGACGATTGCTGGAGTATGGATGCCTCCGTCAGTGGTGAAGCCTTTGTACATTGGCGAGGGCACGGCAGCGACCTGGGCCCATTGCGCGCCCAGATCGATAAACGATTTTTTCCGGCCCATATTTGCTTCGCTATTGTCGAAGTTCTCCGCAATCCACTTCGCGCCTCCCCCAAGATTTGCAGGGCTATTGCCGGCGGGTCCGTTGTCTCCCATGAAAATCACAATCGTGTTGTCGTATTCGCCTATTTTTTTAAGATAAGTGAACAGACGACCAATTTGATAGTCCATGTTGGCCACCATGGCGGCGAACACCTCCATGGTACGTGCCTCACGCCTGCGCTGTTCATCGGTCAATTGTTCCCAGGTCGGCAATCCCGAGAACATGGGCTGGTTAGGGATAACGCCTTCGGGCAGTAATCCGAGCTTGATCATCTTGTCCAGGCGCTGACGACGCACTTCCTCATAGCCCTGGTCATAACGTCCCTTGAAACGGGCGATCCACTCGTCCGGGGCCTGCAAAGGCCAATGCGGCGCGGTGTAGGCCAGGTAAGCAAAGAAGGGTTTGTCAGACGGCCTCGATGACTCGATATAGTCGATCATCTTGTTGGTGTAAAACTCCGAGGAGAAAAATCCCGTCGGTACATCAGCAAGTTTCCCGTCCTCCCGGTAGCTTGCCTTCGGTTCCTGGGCCCACCCGACCATGTCGTCAAAGTGACTGGCGCCGCCCCCGATCAAGACGAATGAGCGATCAAAACCCTTCGCTTTCGGGCTGTGCTCTTCCGATTTGCCCAAATGCCATTTACCGGTCATGAGGGTGTTGTAGCCGGATGTCTTTAGAACCTCGGCGATATTGGCGGCGCGCTCATTGAGGCGGTTTTCATAGCCTGGCTTGCCTCTTTGCTCAGGCTGCATGAACTCTCCCATATTGCCCAGGCCCGCGATATGGCTGTCAGTTCCGGTGAGCAACATGGCCCGCGTCGGCGAGCAGTTTGGCGCGGTGTAGAAATGGCTTAATCGAACCCCATTTTCCGCTAGCGAATCCAGTGTCGGTGTTTTTATCTCGCTGCCCATCGAGCCAATGTCGCTAACCGCCATGTCATCGCCAACGATAAAAAGGATATTCGGCTTTTTCGCTATCGAATAGCTGCTAAAACTGATCGTTACTCCGGCCAGCAATATATAACGCCATTTTTGAGGTTTCATTTACTACCCTCCTTTGGAGTTCAAGTGGTTCTTGAAGTGAAAGTACATACAGTCAATTTTTCAGCCATGACTGCAACGCAGGGAATCTTCCCGGCCTGGATGTACGTCAGTAGTTGGCTATCAGATAGCAGGAGCAACCCGCCGCTCCGGCGCATGGGAGGAAGGATGATTTTATTAAGGCAAGGTCTGGACGCGCCAAATTCAGGCCTGCGCCTCGGGTCTAAAACCTCTTCGCTCGAATTTATTATGGAGGCAAGCCAGAGATTGACCAATATCAAAACGGTTGCGTTTCACATGATGGAACGCGTGCTTGCTCTCGTTGCAATTCTCCTGAATCCGTGACCCGAACCTGCCAATCCCTTGGCTGGCGCGGGTCACGGATTCAGGCTATCGGCAGTTGTCTTGCACAGACGACACCGCCTTGGTAACCGCCGTCCGCCGTCGAGTTGCCGCCATAGCCCAAAAAACCTGTCAAGGCCATCGCTAACGTGGCGGGCTCGGATATTGGCGTACCTCGGGTTTCGACATGTTGTTCCCCCTGAAGCGAAACTGATGTCTCAATCTTATTGCCATTCTTGTCGATCTGCGTCTGTGTGGCGTCCGCTTTGGCAGGCCCGATATATCAGGGCGATCGCAGCATCAAGTCATAAATACTAGCACTTCGGCCAGAAACTCATCAGACGCGGAGGCCATCAATCTTTTGTTCTTTAATGCCTTATGAATTGTAATTCAGCCGAAACCCTTGCTGGTGCTGGGAACTGATTAAATCAACGCCCTGCTATGCACATCGCTGCGCCCCGCTCCGGATTCGTCTCGGTGATTTGGTCAGTGGTAGATGCGTTCTGTCAGCTACGCCCTGATATACAACCCGACTTACATCTCGACGATCAGGTCAGCAACTGGGTGCTGGAACGGGCAGATGTCGGTTTCAGAATCGGCGCTCCGCCCGAAGAGGGCTTGATTGCCCGAAAACTGTTCCCTGCCCAGTTGATTACTTGCGCATCGCCAGTCTATCTGGAACGGCACGGTACGCCGTTGAGACTGGAAGACTTGGCCGGGCATCGCTGTAGCGTATTTCGCCATCCAGCGACCGGACAGGTGTTCCCCTGGTACTTGAAATTCGATGGGAAGGTGGTTCGCCGTGAATTACCTCCAACACTATCTACCAACGATATCGAACTTGAATTGAGGACTGTTCTGGACGGCCAGACGATTGGGCAATTGTCGGCAATATCGGCCGTGTCACACATTCGTGCTGGCAGACTCAAGCC
>Ga0116177_10003661_pt1 | contig 11234 bp, 9 predicted proteins | sample AD_STIC10_MetaG_FD_89750 | JGI IMG/M metagenome (GOLD analysis project Ga0116177, IMG submission 89750) | Active sludge microbial communities of municipal wastewater-treating anaerobic digesters from USA - AD_STIC10_MetaG | ecosystem: Engineered > Bioreactor > Anaerobic > Digestate | place: USA...
GCCTGCGGTGCGGTGCCGGGGTGGATGTCGCGGGCGACGCGGCGCAGGCCGGCGAGCCACTCCAGCGCTTCGGAGATGTCGTCCTGCTCGAAGCCCGCCGCGGACAGCTTGCGGTTGAGCAGCTCCCCTTCCGGGCAGGCGTCGGCGTGGATGTAGCTCTCGAAGAGGTATACGAGGATGTCGAACAAGGCGGCCTCTCGTGGATCGGCAGGTGAGACGGAAGGGCCGGGCCCCCGCTGGGGCATGGGGACGGCGGCTCGCGGCCGCTCTTTCAGGTGATGCGCTGGAAGCGTCCGCCGGGCAGCTTGGCAAGGCGCCCTTCCAGTTCGAGTGGCAGCAGGATGGCGTAGAGGGCATCGACCGTCAAGCCGCAGCGTGCGGCGATCGTGTCGAGGTCCACCGGATCGTGGCCGATCGCCTCGAGCACGCGTGTGCGCTCGCCATCGAGCGCGAGCGCGGCCTGGCGAGGGGGTGCGGCCGGGACGGCGGGTGCCGCGCCGCGACTCCGGCGGTCCTTGACGGATGCGGCGACCGGCGCTGGCCAGCCGAGGCGGCCGCGCAGTTCCTCGACGACGTCCTCCGCCGTCTCGACCAGCTTCGCGCCGTCGCGGATCAGGCGATGGCAGCCGCGCGACAGCGGCGAGTGGATCGAGCCGGGGATCGCGAACACCTCGCGGCCGGTCTCGGTGGCGAGGCGCGCAGTGATCAGCGAGCCGCTGCCGAGCGCCGCCTCGACCACCAGTACGCCCTCGGCCAGTCCGGCGATCAGGCGGTTGCGGCGCGGGAAGTTGTGCTGCAGAGGCGGCGTGCCGAGGGGAAACTCGCTGACCACCGCGCCGGCAGCGGCGATCTCGCGCGCGAGCGCGGCGTTGCGCGCCGGGTAGATGCGGTCGATGCCGGTGCCGATCACCGCCACCGTTCCGGCCCCTGTGCTGCCGGCGGCGAGCGCGCCGCGGTGTGCCGCGGCGTCGATGCCGAGCGCCAGTCCGCTGACGACGACGAGGCCTTGCTGGGCGAGCGTGCGCGCGAAGGCCTCGGCGTTGGCTTCGCCGGCCGCGGTCGCCGAGCGTGCGCCGACCAGCGCGATGCCCGGGCGCGATAGCAGCGCGGGTTCGCCCTTGACGTAGAGCAGCACCGGGGGATCGGCGATGTCGAAGAGTTGGCGCGGGTAGTCGGCGTCGGCCAGGGTCAGGACGCGGTTGCCGGCCTCGCTCGCCCATGCGAGCGTGCGCTCGATGTCTTCGTGTGCCGGCACGGCGAGCACGGCGTCCGCCGCCTGACCGCCCACCACCGCGGCGAGCGCGCCGCGTCCGGCGGCGAAGATGTGGCCGGGCAGGCCGAAGGCGGCGAGCAGGGCGCGCTGGCCCTGCGTGCCGACGCCCGGGATGCAGGCGAGGCGCAGCCAGTCGGCGAGGTCGTCGGCAGGCGCGGTCACGATCGGGCGGCTGCGGCTTGCCGGTGCCGGATCAGGGCTTGCGGAGGGTGTCGCCGATGGTGACCGGACCGTCGGACTCCATCACCAGCGCGTACGAGACGCGCTCGAAGACGCGGAACACGAAGGCCACGCCGTAGCGCTTTTCCGGCAGGCGGAAGCTTTCCTTGCCGTCCTCGCCGCGGTACTCGGCGACACCGCGGTTGCGATGGAGCGCGAGCACGTGGCCGCGTTCGAGGCCGTCCTGCTCGCCGACGTTGAGCGCGACCACGTTGAGGCGGCCGGTCTCGCTGACCCCACGATAGATGGAGAGGATCCTGCCCTCGACCTCGAAGTCCGGTGCATGAGGGGCGTAGGAAAACACGCTCGGCGGCTCGCTCGGCATCATCAGGTCGCCGGTGCCGATCTCCTCGACCGCGGAGACGATCTCCAGCGTCGTCGGTTCGCCGCGCTCGGTGACGCGGGCGGTGCCGAGATAGGCGGCTTCCCAGGCGATCGCCTCGCGCGTCTGCGGGTCTTCGAGCGCGCGCGCGGGGCGATAGATGTGCCAGATGTCCGCGTCGTCGCCGACATTCTTGGCGAAGACGGTGTCGCCGGTGCCGGTCAGCACGCGGCTGGTCTCGGTGGCGACGATGGTGGCCGAGCCGTCGAGGCGGGGCTGGTCGACCACCAGCGGACGGTTCAGGAAGGGCTCGATGATCTGCAGCGGAATGCTCGGCAGGGCCTCGGCGATCGGCTCGCTATGGACCTTCGGCTGCAGGCGGCCGTCGCGGGTGCCGCCATCGCCGACGCGCCGGCCCACGCTGAGCCATGGCCCGCTGCGGTCGAGCAGGACGACCTGGCCAGGATAGATGAGATGCGGGTTGCGGATTTCGTCGCGGTTCAGGCGCCAGACCTCGGGCCAGCGCCAAGGCTCCTGCAGGAAGCGCCCGGAGATGCCCCACAAGGTGTCGCCGCGCACCACGGTGTAGCTGTCGGGGGCGTCGGGGGCGAGGCGCACGTTCGACTGCGCGTGCGCGGCAGGGCCCAGCAGGCTCGCGAAGGCGACGAGCAGAGGGAATATAATTCGCATCATTGGACGCATCCGATCGGGACCTCGCGTGCCGGGTTCGACCCGGAACGCTGGCTATGCGCCGGGGTCGAAGCAACGAACCGCGCAGTGCGCGCGTGCTGCATACCGGTCGCGGATATTCCGGCTAAATACATGCCGAAGCGTGTGAAAACGCTTGAAATTCTGCACTCAAAGGCTTAACCCAGCAAGGTATTCATGGCTCTCCTACCCATTCTCCGCTACCCCGATCCCCGCCTCCACACGGTCGCCGCGCCGGTCGGCCGGGTCGACGACGAAATCCGCAGGCTGATCGCAGACATGGCCGAGACCATGTACGAAGCGCCCGGCATCGGGCTGGCCGCCACCCAGGTCGATGTGCACAAGCGCATCGTCGTCATCGACGTGTCCGAGGACAAGTCCGGCCTGATGGCGCTGATCAACCCCGAGATCCTGGAGCGTTCGGGCGAACAGGTGTGCGAGGAAGGCTGCCTGTCCGTACCCGGAATCTACGAGAAGGTGTCGCGCGCCGAGCGTGTGAAAGTTCGCGCCCTGAACGAAAAGGGTGAATCCTTCGAGTTCGAGGCCGACGGCCTGCTCGCGGTATGCGTGCAGCACGAGATCGACCACCTCGACGGCAAGGTCTTCGTCGAATACCTGTCGCAGCTCAAGCTCGGCCGCATCAAGTCCAAGCTGGCCAAGAAGGCCCGCATCACCGCGTGATGGCCGCCACCGCATCCGGGGCCGGCGGCCTGCGCGTCGCCTTCGCCGGCACCCCCGAATTCGCCGCGCAGGCGCTCGACGCCATCCTGAAGGCCGCTTACGCGGTCCCGCTCGTGTTGACCCAGCCCGACCGCCCCGCCGGTCGCGGCATGAAGCTCAGCCCGAGCGCGGTCAAGCAGCTCGCGCTCGCCCACGGCATCGAGGTCGACCAGCCCGAGAAGCTGCGCACCGAAGAGCAGCGTGCCCGCCTCGTCGCCTGCGCGCCCGACGTGCTGGTGGTCGCCGCCTACGGCCTCATCCTGCCGCCCGCGGTGCTGGCGCTGCCGCGCCTGGGCTGCATCAACATCCACGCCTCGCTGCTGCCGCGCTGGCGTGGTGCGGCGCCCATCCATCGTGCGATCGAGGCCGGCGACGCCGAGACCGGCATCACCATCATGCAGATGGACGAGGGCCTGGACACCGGCCCGATGCTGCTGCGGCGCGCGCTGCCGATCGCCGCGGACGACACCACCGCCAGCCTGCACGACCGCCTCGCCGCGCTCGGCGGCGCATGCATCGTCGAGGCGCTCGCCGCGCTCGCCGCCGGCGCGCTGGTCGCGACGCCGCAGCCGGCGGAGGGCGTCACCTACGCCGCCAAGATCGGCCGCGCCGAGGCCGACATCGACTGGAGCCGGCCGGCGGCGGACATCGAGCGCGCCATGCGTGCCTTCGACCCCTTCCCGGGGGCCGTGTCCACCCTGCGCGACACCGCGGTCAAGTGCTGGAAGGCACGGGTCGTGGCCGGCGAGGGCGAGCCGGGCCGGGTGCTCGCGGTCGATGCGGACGGCATCGTCGTGGCCTGCGGGCGCGACGCGCTGCGTTGCACGGTGTTACAGCGCCCGGGCAGCAAGCGCCTGCCCGCGGGGGAATTCCTGCGCGGTTTCCCGGTCTCTGTGGGCGAACGCTTCGCGTCTGCGGCGTGAGCGCGCGGCGCGTCCGTGGCGGCCTTGAAGGCGGTCGCGGACGCCCCAAGCTACACTGACGAATCAATCTCTCGCAGGAAGGATCCCGCAATGTTCGGAAACTGGATCAAGACCTCCATCCTGATGGCCGGCATCGTCGCCTTGTTCGGGGCGATGGGCGCGGCCATCGGTGGCCAGCAGGGCATGCTGATCGCGCTCGTGATGGGTGGCGCGATGAACGTCTGGGCCTACTGGTTCTCGGACAAGATGGTGCTGAAGATGTACAAGGCGCGCGAGGTCGATGCCGCCTCCTCGCCCTACCTGTACAACATGGTGGCGGAGCTCGCCCGCCGTGCCGAGCTGCCGATGCCGAAGGTGTACATCATCGACGAGGCCCAGCCCAATGCCTTCGCCACCGGCCGCAACCCCGACAACGCCGCGGTGGCGGCGACTACCGGCATCATCCGCATGCTCTCCGAGCGCGAGCTGCGCGGGGTGATGGCGCACGAACTGGCACACGTGAAGAACCGCGACATCCTGATCTCGACCATCTCGGCCACCATCGCGGGCGCGATCTCGATGCTGGCCAACTTCGGCATGTTCTTCGGCGGCCGCGAGGGCGAGGAGCGTCCCAACCCCATCGTCTCGATCGCGATGATGATCCTCGCCCCGCTTGCCGGCATGCTGATCCAGATGGCGATCAGCCGCACCCGCGAGTTCGGCGCCGACCGCGGTGGCGCGGAGATCTCCGGCGATCCCGCCGCGCTCGCCGCCGCGCTCGCCAAGATCGACGCCTACGCGCGCGGCATCCCGATGCACACCGCCGAGCGCCACCCGGAGACCGCGCAGATGATGATCATGAACCCGCTCTCCGGCGGCGGCCTGCGCGGGCTGTTCTCGACGCACCCCTCCACCCAGGAGCGCATCGCGCGCCTGCAGACCATGCGCTGAGGCCTGCCCGACGCTCAGTCCGACGCGAAGGCGCTGCGGATCAGGGCGAGCAGCTCGCCCGGCCGCACCGCCTCGCCGAAGGCGCCGGCGCGCAGCAGGCACTCGCGCCGCGCCGCGCGACGCGAGGGATCGAACTCGGCGTGATAGAAGATGACCGGCGGTCGCCGCGGGCGTGCGGCGAGCATGCGTAGCAGCTCGAGTCCGGCGCTCGATGCGGTGGCGGCCGGTTCGGCTCGGTCCCAATCCGACAGTATCAGGTCGAAACCTTCCTCGTCCGCATCGAGGCAGGCGATCGCTTCCCCGGTGCTGCGCACGTTCACCACCTCGACCTGCAGTTTCGCCAGCGCGGCCAGCTCATGGCGGTTGTTTTCCGGGCGGTCGTCCACCCAGAGCACGCGCTTCTGCGCGGGCATGTCGATCAGCGCCTCGGCCAGGCCCTCCGCCTCGCCGCTGCCGATGCCCTGCACGCCCTTGATGCGCGCCGCGAGGGCGAGCTCGTTTGCGAACGCGGCGATGGTGCGCTCGAGCAGGGCGTCGGTGCGGGCGTCCCGGGTCGCGGCCATCCTGGGCGCCGGACGCGCCATTTCGAGCGTGCGGACAGGCTCTTCCGGAAGCGGCACGCTTGCGACCGCCGTACCGAAACCGCTCGCGCGCGGTACGGACGGCGCCTCCGGCGGGGCTGCCGGCGGGGCTGCCGGGGGCGGTGCGCTCGCCCAGCGCTGGCGGATGGCCTCGACCGCGCGCCGGATGCCCTTGGCGACGTCGGTCCAGGCCTCGTCGCGGTTGGGCCACGAGGTCACCGGGCGCAGGTCGGTGGGCAAGCCCTGCAGGTGGGCGAAGGGCGCGTCCTCGAGATCGACCGCGCGCAGCAGCACCGGGATCACGCTGGCGTCGCCGCGCCGGGCGCGTTCGATCGCGGTGGCGAGCTCCTTGCCCCAGATATAGTCGGAGTTGAGGAAGTCCATGCTCACCAGCAGCAGGATCAGGTCTGCCATGGCGAGCTGCTCGTCGATCGCCTTGTCCCACTCCTGCCCGGGGACGATGCCGCGGTCGTGCCAGGGACGGATCACGCCCTTGCGCCGCAGCAGCGCGAGGTGGCCGTCGAGCTCGTCGCGCAGCTTTTCGTCCTCGTGCGCGTAGCTGTAGAAGAGATCCACCGGTTCCATCACGATGCTCCATCGGGTTGCGGCCTGATCTTCACCATAGATCAGGCCGGCTCCGTCTGCGTGGTGTCGGGACCCCCGCCTCGCCCGAGCCCTTCCCGGCCCGCTTCCACGGCGCACTTCGGTGCGGAGCCTCCGCGCGCGGACCAGAACGCCTGCATGCATCGGCTTGGTGTAGGCTAGCGGTCCCACCAGCCGGCGACGCAGGCACGTGCCGGCGCAACCCTCACCTGAAGGAGATCGACATGAGCAAAGTCACCCTTGGCGGCAACCCGATCGACGTGGCGGGCCGTTTCCCGCAGGCCGGCGAGGCGGCGCCCGCCTTCAGGCTCACCGGCGCCGATCTCGCCGACGTGGGCCTCGAGGCCTTCGCCGGCAAGCGCAAGGTGCTGAACATCGTCCCCAGCCTGGACACCCCGGTGTGCGCCACCTCGACCCGCAAGTTCAACGCCGAGGCCGCGGGCCTCGCGGATACCGTGGTGCTGGTCGTGTCCGCCGACCTGCCCTTCGCCGCCAAGCGCTTCTGCGAGACCGAAGGCCTGAAGAACGTGCATACGCTGTCGACCTTCCGCAGCCCGAAGTTCGCGCAGGACTACGGCGTCGCGATCACCTCCGGCCCGCTCGCCGGCGTCACCGCGCGCGCGGTCGTGGTCGTCGATGGCAACGACAAGGTGGTGTATTCGCAGCTCGTGCCCGAGATCAAGGAAGAGCCCGACTACGCCGCCGCGCTCGCCGCGCTGAAGTAAGCCGCCGTGCCGCGGGCGTCGCCGCCGGGCGCGGTGGCGACGCTCAGCGCCGGGACGAGCCCTGGCTGGCCGCCGCCGGGCGCTGCGGCTCGTCGAAGCGGCTGTCGTCCTCGAGCGGGAACACGCCCAGCCCCTGGGTGGCGAGTCGCACCGTGGTCGGCCCGCGGTCCTGCGACAGCTTGAACAGCTGCTCGCCCATGCGCACGATGCAGCCCTCGAACATCTCGCGCTCCGCATTCACCCGTGCCTCGCGGGTGAGCGCGAGGCGGTGCTGCAGATCCTCCTCCTCGCTGCGCAAGCTCTCGATCTCGCCCGACAGCGCGCTCGCCGTCTGCTCGGCACGTCCCAGCATCTCGGGTGTCACGCGATCGGGATGGCGGTCGGCGAAGGTGAGCATCTTGCCGATCTCGAGCAAGCGGTTCTCGAGTGCGTCGCGCGCCTCGGCCTTCTCCTGGATGGCGTGTTCCAGCCCGTTGTCCATGCCGATCTCGAGCTCGGTGCGGATGCGGCTGTTCGCGCCGATCGTGCGCGCGTGGATGGACAGGCTGGCGCGGCAATGGCCGCCGACGATCTGGCCGCGCAGGCGCTTGCCTACGCGGATGTGGTTGCGTGCCTCGAGCTGGCACTGCATGGCGACGTCGTCGATGAAGATCGAGTCGCCCGCGCTGATGCGCGCCTGCTGCGCGTAGGTGGCGCAGAAGCTGCCCTCGCAGCGGATCGCGTGCGCGCTGTAATCCTTGCCGGCGGTCTTGCCGCCCAGCCCGCCGAGCACGCCGCCCTTGACCACGATGCTGCCGCCGGCCTCCAGCGTGGCCGGCTCGACCACGCCGCCGACCTCGATGTCGCCGCTGGCGCGCACCGTCATCCCGGCCTGCACATCGTTGCGGATGCGCACGCTGCCGTCGAAGTCGATGTTGCCGGTGGCGAGGTTGACCGTATCCACGGTGAAGATCGGCTCCACCATCGCGCCGTTGCGCACCCGCACCGGCTGGCCGTCGCAGGCAGCCACGAGCAGCTCGGGGTCCTCGGGCGAGGTCGCGGTGCCGCGCAGGCCGGGGGCGAAGCGCTGCTCGCGACCGCGCCGCGCCACGATCGGCCGGCCGTACACATTGACGCCGTCGACTCCGGGCTGCGGGGGATGGCGGCGCATCAGCGCATCGCCGGCGTGGACGACGAGGATCTCGCCGAGGTCGCGGTAGTCGGTGCGGCCGCAGGGGCGCACGCTGGGTACGCGCTCGCGCGTCTCCGGCAGCAGGTACTCGAGCCAGCCGTCCTTGCCCGGTTCCGGTTCCCGGCCGCGCGCGATGGCGAGGTCGTCGGCCTGACCGTCGGCGATGGCGCGGTTCATCTCCTCCAGCAGCAGGCCCTCGACGATGCCGCGCGATTCGATCAGGGCGAGCAGTTCGGTCTTGCTCGCCGGCTTGCCACCCTTGGCCGGCACGATGCTCAGGCGTGCGACCAGTCCGTCCAGCGAGACTCCGATCTGCATCGACGCATCCACGCACTGCGCGATCTCGACCGGCGCCACCGCCTCGCCGGCGTTGTACTGGGCGATCAGGCGGCGGATCGGGTCGGGGCGGATCTGCAGGTCGGCGTAGCCCGCGGCTTCGAGCCGTCGGCGCAGCCACAAGGCGTCGATGCGCGGAAAATGCGGGTCATGGGCGATGCTCACGCTCAGGACGCGCGTGAGTTCGTCGAACGACACCTCCAGTTCCGGGCCTTCCGTGGGCTGCTTGTCCATGTTTCCAGTGCGATCCGATCAGCAAGGTCCGCGTGCGCGGTCGGGGGATTGTAGCCGCGCGCATATTGTTGGTGCCAATGGGGCGAACCCGATTCGACGCCCGCGGCCGTGTCGCCCGTGCAATGCTCAGGCGCCCAGTGCGCGGGCGATGAAGTGCCTGGCCACGCGCGGGCGCGGCACCTTGTCCTCGAACCAGGCGCGCACGTCGGTGTCCAGGCCGATGCCGTGCATGTAGTTGTATAGCGCCTTGTTGAGCGCCTTGCCGAGGCGGTCGTGGTCCACCCCGGTGGGGTCGATGAAGCCGACGTCGTTCTTCGCGAACGTGATCTCGGGCAGCGCCACCAGGGTGACGCCGAACTCCTCCGGGTTCCTGCCCACCGGAGAATGCACGGTGCATGCGAAACGATGGAAGAAGCCCGACTGGATGCAGCCGGCTTCGAAGAGCTGGCGCACGTATTCGAGCGCGTCGACGGTGTCGTGCACCGTCTGGGTGGGGAAGCCGTACATCAGGTAGGCGTGCACCAGCACCCCGGCCGCGGTGAAGGCGTGGGTGACGCGCGCGACCTGCTCGACCGAAACGCCCTTCTTCATCAGCTGCAGCAGGCGGTCGGAGGCCACCTCCAGCCCGCCCGAGACCGCGATGCAGCCGCTGTCGGCGAGCAGCTGGCAGAGCTCGGGGCTGAAGGATTTCTCGAAGCGGATGTTGCCCCACCACGAGATCGCCAAGCCGCGCCGCAGCAGCTCCTCGGCGAGCGCACGCAAGGCCTTGGGCGGCGCGGCCTCGTCGACGAAGTGGAAGCCGGTCTGGCCGGTCTCGGCGATGATCGCCTCGATGCGGTCGACCAGCAGGCCGGCGGCGGCGCCGTCGTAGCGGCCGATGTAGTCGAGGCTGACGTCGCAGAAGCTGCACTTCTTCCAGTAGCAGCCGTGGGCCACGGTGAGCTTGTTCCAGCGCCCGTCCGACCACAGGCGGTGCATCGGGTTGAGCATGTCGAGCACCGACAGGTAGCCGTCCAGCGGCAGGCCGTCCCAGGTCGGGGTGCCGACCTCGGCGAAGGGCACGTCGGGCTCGGCGAGGTTGATGTAGCGCACCTGGCCCGTATCCGCATCGCGCACGAAGGTCCGCACCAGCCGGGATCTGCCGCGCCGGCCCTGCAGGTGCTCGAGCAGCGCGAGCAGCGGGCGCTCGCCGTCGTCGAGCGTGACGTAGTCGAAATGGTCGAACACCCGTGGCTCGGCGAGCTCGCGCAGCTCGGTGTTGACGAAGCCGCCGCCGAGCACGGTGACGATCTCCGGATACGCGGCCTTGATCGCCTGCGCGATGCGGAAGGCGCCGTACACCGAGCCGGGGAAGGGGGTGGAGACCAGCACCACCTGCGGCGAGTGGCGGCAGAGGGCTTCGAGGGTCAGGTCTTTCAAATACGCGTCGACCAGCGTCGGTGCGGCGGCAAGCGCGGCGGCGAGCGGCTCGAAGGTGGGCTGGCTCATCGCCAGCGTCTCGGCGTAGCGCACGAACTCGAAGCGCGCATCCACCGCGTCGCGCAGGATGTCGGCGAGCTCGTTGAGGTACAGCGTCGCCAGGTGGCGCGCGCGGTCGGCGAGGCCGAGGGCGCCGAAGGCCCAGGCGAGCGGGTCGCCGCCCTCGGGGTCGTCCGGGTCGACGTAGGCGTCCACCGCATCGAAGCGCGGCCCCTCGGGCAGGAAGGTCCGGCTGGCGATGCGGTGCGCGATGGTCGGGTCGCGACCCTGCAGGAAGGCGATGGTGGGGTCGACGGTGTAGCGGTAGCGCGCGAAGTGGTCGAGAAAGCCCTGTACCAGTGGCGTGCGCCGCTTCTTCGGCAGCGCCTCGGCGCGGGCGCGGATGTCGTCCAGCCCGGCGGGCGAGAGCAGGCGCAGCACCAGCTTCAGCGCCAGGTCTTCCTGCACCGCATCCACCCCGCGCGAGCGCAGGAAGCCGGTGAGGTAGGCGGTGGACGGGTAGGGCGTGTTGAGCTGCGTCATCGGCGGGATGACGGAGAGCACGCGGATCGGGTGGGCGGAGGGCGGCGCGGCGGACATGGCGGATGTTGCGGGCGAAGGGCGCGAGGATGCCGCAGCCGCTACTGGAACGCCACCTCGGCGAAGCTGCGCAGCTTGCGGCTGTGCAGGCGGTCGACCCCTTGTTCGCGCAACTGCTCGAGCGCGCGGATGCCGATGCGCAGGTGCTGGTCCACCCGCTCGCGGTAGAACTTGTCGGCCATGCCGGGCAGCTTGATCTCGCCATGCAGCGGCTTGTCGCTGACGCACAGCAGGGTGCCGTAGGGCACGCGGAAGCGGAAGCCGTTGGCGGCGATGGTGGCGGATTCCATGTCGAGCGCCACCGCGCGGCTCTGGCTGAAGCGGCGCTCCGGGCTGCTCGACATGCCGTGCGAGGGCAGCAGCTCCCAGTTGCGGTTGTCGGTGCTGGCGACGGTGCCGGTGCGCATCAGGCGCTTGAGCTCGTAGCCGGA
>Ga0116177_10003667_pt1 | contig 11222 bp, 7 predicted proteins | sample AD_STIC10_MetaG_FD_89750 | JGI IMG/M metagenome (GOLD analysis project Ga0116177, IMG submission 89750) | Active sludge microbial communities of municipal wastewater-treating anaerobic digesters from USA - AD_STIC10_MetaG | ecosystem: Engineered > Bioreactor > Anaerobic > Digestate | place: USA...
ACCGCACCGCTCGCAGAAGCGCGCTCGATCGTGCCAGGCCAGCAACGCCACGGCGAGGGTCGCCGTCTCCCTCTCCGGAGAGTCGATGGCCTGGTCGCGCAGCGTGGAGGCAGCCTCGCCCACCTCACCGCGCATGGCGAACCAGCCGGTGCCGTCGGCGCGCCCCAGAAAGATGTGGCGATCCGGCTCGAACGCACCGCCCGCAGCTGGGTCGGAGGCGGCTTCGAACCGACCTTCGCGGTCGACAACCAGCACCTTGGCTGACGGCCAGAGTCGATCAAGCACGTCCATGTCGGTGCGCAGTTCAGCGCTGCGGTCGAGATGGGGCTGGAGGTCCCACGTGTCGAGGATGCGAGGGTGAGGGGTCACGGTCAGCAGGCTACCCCCGGGCGACGAGGTCCATGAGTTGAGCACGTCCGGGCAGATCACGCGGACGTTCGACCACCCCGGACGCCAGGTGCACGAACGCAGCGTCCACCCGCTCGGGCTGCACGCCCATGGCCTCGGCCCACGCCGTCCGGTAGATCGCCAGCTGCAACGGATCGGACGGCTGTCGGGAGGTCTTCCAGTCGACCACGAGGAAATCGAACTCACCGGACGCCGCATAGATCGCATCGACGCGGCCGCGCACGACGATGTCACCCAGCACGAGCACGAAGGGCTCCTCGACCGCGTAAGGCGTTCGCTCGGCAAACTCGCCGGCCTCGAACGCCAGGATCAGCCGGGCCAGGGCTTCGTCCGGAACGTGCGCACCAGGCCCGATCGGCTCGAGGTCCAGGGACACCTGCGGCGCGAACCGTGCCTCGACCCACTCGTGGAAGCGCTGCCCGAGTGAGGCTCCCTGGCTGATCTGCCTCGGCATCGGACGTACCAGGTCGCGATCGAACGCCTCGCGATCGTGCGCAGCGGCCATCAACGCCGACGCCGAGAGGGATGCGGGCAGCTGGACCGCCGCCGGGCGTCCGCGGTCTGCGGCCTCGGCGAGGAAGAGTGCGAGATCGCGGTCCCAGCCGGCGACAACGTCGGCCTCTGTGGCGGCGGGGAGCGCGTCGAGGCCATGGACTCCCCGGAGACCTTCCCGGGCCTCTGTCACCAGGGAGACAGCCGCCAGCCGCCGTTCGAAGCTGGCCCGGTCGGGCTCCAGCGGCCACGGCGTCCCCGCGTCGACCGCCTGCTCCGGATTGGTCTCAGACACCGGCTCGGCGAAGGCCCGGCCCTGGGCTTCTGCCCCGCCGAACAACTCCTGCGCGTAGCTGGACGGAGTCCGTGACTTCTTCCACAACGGACGCCAACTGTGCGCCGTGCCGATGATGCGCTTGCGCGCACGAGTGATGCCCACGTACGCAAGGCGATCCTCGCTTCGCCGTTGTTCGGCCGCCAGGTCATCGGAGTAGGTCTTGAACTCCTTGTCGCCGACCCGGGGCTGCGGGATCGCATCCCGGTCACCCCGCAACGCGCTCGGCAACGCAGCAGGATTCCTGATCCAGTTGTCGGTGACCCGGTCGGACGGGAACACCCCCTCGGTGAGAGAGGGAAGGAAGACGACGTCCCACTCCAGCCCTTTGGCCCGGTGCACGGTGAGCAGCTTCACAGAGTCCCGGTCGGTGGGGACAGCTTGCTCGAGCCCGACCCCGTGCGCGAGCTCGGCGTCCAGATAGGCCAGGAGCCCGGACAGGGACGCGTCCCCGTCGACGTCGGAGTAATCGGCGATGCCGTCCAGGAACCTGGCGAGCTGGTTGGCTCGCCCGTGCTGGACGAGTTCCCTGGTGCTGCGCAGCTCGACCTCCAGTCCCAGGGTCGCCACGATGCGCCGCGCGAGGTCGAGCACCGGCTCGTCGCTGTGTCGGCGCAGGCCCACGAGTTCGACGCGGAATCGTTCCAGCCGCTCTCTCGCCTCGGCCGAGAGTGGGGTCTCGCCGAGGTCCTCGACGGCGTCCAGAAGGCAGATCGCGTCACTCACGTCGACTTCAGCCACCGCGGCCATCAGGTCGCTGTGAAGGTCGGGCTCGTGGTCGTCGCGGCGACGACGACCGGACAGTTCGGCGGCCCGGCGTCCCAGCAATGCCAGGTCTCGTGGCCCGATCCGCCAGCGTGGGCCCTGGAGCAGCACGATGAGGGATGGATTGGCGGTCACGTCATTGAGAAGGGTGAGCGTGGCGACCACGTCAGCCACCTCCGGGAGTTCGAGCAGACCACCGAGTCCGACGATCTCGGCGGGCACGTTGCGCTCGGTCAGGGCGGCGTAGATCGGTGCGATGTCGGCATTCCGTCGAGCCAGCACCGCGATCTGACCCCACGCGGTAGGGGCATCGCGTCCATCGAGCACCGTGTCGTGCGCGACGACGACCTCATCGGCGATCCAGTCGACCTCGTCCGCCCAGGTGTCGAAGTACCGGGAGTCCACCTCACCGCCGGGGCTGTCGGCTGGCGCGACGAGCCTGGTCTCGGCCTGTCCTCCCCCGAGTTGGGGGTCACTCCGCAACCCGTCTGCCACCCGGTTGGCGACGTCGAGGATCAACTGGCCGCTACGCCGGTTCACGCGCAGTGTGTAGGCCCTGGCCGGCCGTCCGTCCGACGAGCGGAAGTGCTCCGCGAACTGCAGGATGTTGCTCGCAGCCGCACCCCGCCATCCGTAGATCGCCTGGAAGGGGTCTCCCACAGCCGTCACCGCGTGGCCGAGGCCGCCGTCCCGGGTCGTGCCGCTGAAGAGTCCGCGCAGAAGCTGGGCCTGCGCCGACGACGTGTCCTGGTACTCGTCGAGGAGTACGACGCGGTACTGCTCGCGCAGCGCCACCCCCACGCTGGGCACTCTCCTCACCAACTCCGCCGCCATCGACATCTGGTCAGCGAACTCCACGAGCCCGAGGGATCGTTTCAGTCTGCGGTACCGGTCGACGAGGTCGAGCAACTCCAGCCGTTCCTGGCCACTGACGTGGGCGTCCCGAACGGACGCGTACACGGCGCCGCGGGCCGTGCGGGGAGCATCCGCGAGCCGTGCGCTCCACCCTGCCCAGTGCTCCTCGATGTCACTGCGCGAAACGAGGTGGGACGCCATGTCCGCGTCAAGCTTGAGGACACGCTCGGTGACGCTGGCCGGGCGCAGTCGCGAGAGGCTCTGGAACGGCCCCGGCGCGTTGACCACGACACGCGAACCCAGCCTGTATCTCGACGCACCGGTCAGCATCCTCGGATCTGACTCGAGGCCGATTCTGATCCCCTGTTCGCCGACCAGGCGGGCTGCGAACGAGTCATAGGTCATCACCTGCTCCTCGCCCTCGTCGTCCGGGCCCTCGCCCTGGACGCCTGCACGGATCAGGGCGGTGCGCACGCGGGACGCCAACTCCGACGCCGCCTTGCGTGTGAACGTCAGGCCGAGGACTTCGTCGGGGCGGACCAGCCCGGACCCGACGAGCCACACGACGCGAGCGGCCATGACGGTGGTCTTGCCCGACCCGGCTCCGGCGATGACCACGGCGGGCTCGAGCGGTGCGGTGATGGCCTCCAGCTGTTCGTCCGAGAAGCCGATCCCCAGAACCTCGACCAGATCGTCCGGCGAGGTCAGGGCCCTCCGCGTCAAAGGCACTCCTGTGGTGGTCATGTCAGATCTCCTTGCCCTTCGCCCGGATCGGGCAGCCGAACGAGAATCGGCAGTAGCTGCACGCGCTGCACGCGCGGGCCGGGAATTCCTCGGAGCGCACGATCCGGGAGCCCGTCGCCAGCCTGTCGTGCACCCAGGTGTCATGCCCGCTCGACGATGGATCGCCCGCCAGACGGGGCGCGTCGTCGAGCGAAGGTTGAGTGAAGACCTTGGGCAGAGAGCTGTTCGCCCCGGCATCCAGGCGCAGGAAGACCAGTTCGCCGCCTCCCGCGCGCCGCTCACCCGGCGCAACATGCTCGAAACCGCCCAGCTGGACCGCCAGCTGATAGGCCCCCAGTTGGTCGGACGCCTCCGCCTTCGCCTTGGTCGGGGCCTGGCGACCCGTCTTCAGGTCGACGATCACGAGCCTGCCCTGGGCGTCGCGCTCCAGCCTGTCGACCGTCCCCCGCAGGACGACCCGCTCGCCCGGCAGGGGTACCTCGACGCTGAACGCAACCTCGACCCCCACGAGCTCGCGTGCCGTCGGACGGGACGCCCACTCCACGTAGCGCTCGAGCGCCGTGGTGGCCTCGGCCTTCTCGGACGACTCGAGCCAGGCGGCGTCGAACTGGATGTGCTGCCACACCTCGTCCAGGTGCTCGGGCAGCTCCTCGGGAGTCATCTCGTCGGCGTGCTGGGCCAGCACGTGGACCACCGAACCCAGATTGGCCGCCTGACCGTGTTGACGTTCGGCCCTGGCCTCATGGCTGAGGAACCAGTGGCGCGGACAGTCGAGCAACTTCTCGAGCGCCGACCCACTGAGTCGGACCGGCTCGTCGACGCCGACCAGGGGCGCGTCCGCCTCGGACGCCCGTGCCACACCCCACCACCTCCCGGGGTCGGCCGCAGGAGCCACCAGCGCTCCCCGGCCGTCCCGGGCGTCCGCCAACACCGCGAGCCGATCGGCTGCGGCCGCTCTCAGGTCGAGAGCGACCTCGGTATCGACGACGGTGCGTCGCAACTCCGCCACGAGCCCGTCCACCGTCAGCGGACGCGCGTCAGCCCTTCTGGGCCCCAGGTGTTCGACGTCGACGCCCAACTCGGTCAGGAATCTCGAAGGGGCGTTGGCTTCGCCCTCCCCGCCCTCGACGGCGCACACCAACAATCGGTCGGACGCCCGACTGCAGGCGAGCAGGAAGAGCCTCCGCTCCGCCGCCAGCAGTTCACCCGCAGACGCCCCCGCCAGCAGCCCGGCGCGCGACAGGCGCTCGGGTTGCAGGATCGTGTGCCGGTGCCGAAGATTCGGCCACGTGCCCTCCTGCACATCGGCCACGATCACAACCCGCCACTCCAGCCCCTTGCACCGGTGTGCCGTCAACAGTCGGACGCCACGTCCCGTCAGGTCGGATTCGCGCGCTGTGTCGGCCGGGATCTCCTGCGACTCGACGGCTTCGAGGAGCGCGTCCAGGCCGGCGACACCGAAGAAGTGCGTCGTGCGTCCTGCGAGATCGACGAGCGAGCAGACACCATCGAGATCGCGATGCGCCCGTTCGCTGTCCTCACCCCCCGACAAGGCCAGCGCTCGCAACCGCCGCGGCCAGGTCGTTCCGTCCCACAGCGCCCACAGCGCTTCGTGCGCGGCGCAGCCCGCCTGCACCCGGACGCTCACCGCGTCCAGCAGGGCGGACAACGCCCGGACGCGCTCAGCCTCCGGGGTGTCGACGGTGTCGACCAACCCGCCGCCCTGCACCGCCTCGGCCAGGAGGATCGCCGATGGACGGCCGATGGCGAACTCGCCGACATCGTCGGACTCGTCGCGCTGTGCGGCGTCCGCAGCGCGCAGCACACGCGAGAGCCTGCGCACAGCCATCGAGTCGAGGCCCCCGAGGGGCGACTTCAGCAGCAACAACGCATCGCCGGGGTCGAGCGCCTCCCCGCGCGCCCGGGCCCGGACCGCACGCATCGCCAGTAAGAGCGGACGCACCGACCGCTCGGCGGACAGGGCGATCTCGTCCCCCGCGATCTCCACCGGGACACCAGCGGCGAGGAGTTGACGCGACAGCAACGCGAGCCCGGCATGCCCTGCCCGCGACACGACGGCCATTTCGTGCCAGGGCACGCCATCGATCAGGTGGGCGCGGCGCAGGACGTCGGCGATGTGCTCAGCCTCGGCACCGACCGAGCCGAAGACGATGGCCCGAACCTCACCCGACACAGCGCCGGGCGCGGTGGCGGCCGGCCGCACCCCACCTGCCTCGGGAAGCCGTGAGGCCACGCCGGCACAGGCTCGCGCCACCGAGACGGACGTCCGGTGGACGACGTCGAGCTCGACGCGCGTCACGGGGACGCCCGGACGGGCGAACCGCTCGGCGAAGTCGCGCACCGCCCGGGGATCGGCCCCCCGGAAGGTGTAGGCGACCGTCGACGGGTCGGCGAACGCCCTCACTCTGCAACCCGCTCGCGAAAGGTCTGTCAGGAAGCCGATCTGGGACGCGTCCAGTTCTGCGAACTCGTCAACCAGGACGTGTGTCACGTCGCCGGCGACGAGGTCGCCGACCTCGGGCAGGGTCAACAGCACGCGCGCCCGGTGGATCAGCTCCGCGTAGTCGATCACGCCCTCGAAACCGATCACCGTCAGGTACTCCTCGAGGAACGCCCCGACCGCCATCCAGTCCGGACGCCCGGCCGCCCCACCCGCCTGCACCACATCAGCGGGGTCGAGCCCCAGTTGCCGTGCCCGCGCCAGGATCGCCCTGACTTCGGCGGCGAAGCCACGTGTACCGACGGCCTCGACCAGGTCGGCCGGCCAGTCCGACACGTCGTGGTGAGCGAGCAGTTCGCGCACCCTGAACTCCTGCTCGGGTGCTGTCAACAACGTCAGCGGACGCCCGCCCGACGGCCCGTCCGCGTCGTACCGCCTCAACAGGCCCAGACAGAAGGCATGCATCGTCGATACCTTCGGCTGGCGCTGTGCTCCTCCCACGGCCCGGACGATGCGTCCACGCAAGGCCTGCGCAGCGGGACGCGAACCCGCGAACACGGCCACCTTCTCCAGCGGCGTCCCCGAGGCGACCAGTGAGGCCACCGCTTCGACGAGCGCGGACGTCTTGCCCGTGCCCGGCCCACCCACGACCAGCATCGGACCAGCCGGGTCGTGCGGGCGCAACGCAACGCGCGCTGTCGTCGTCAGGGGTGAAGTGGGCACGGTCCCCATGCAATCAGGCGCCGCTGACATTTTCCACGCGGCAGATCGGCAGCCCTCGTCGACGCCGGTCCTGCCCGGCGCTGAACCTATTCCACCCCGCCCGGCTGTGTGAGAAGCTGACGGTGCTACCGGCGCCCGTTCGCCACCGCACCAGGCGCGTGTCGGGCAGGAGCAGGCGCGGCACGATCGCGCACGGCAGGCGGGTCGTGAGGTGCGACCCCGGCACTTTGTACGAGGAGAAATGCCATGGCACAGGGAACCGTCAAGTGGTTCAATGCCGAGAAGGGTTACGGCTTCATCGCCGTCGACGGCGGGTCCGATGACGTCTTCGTCCACTACAGCGCGATCGAGTCCAGCGGATTCCGTTCGCTCGAGGAGGGCCAGAAGGTCGAGTTCGACGTCACGCAAGGCCCGAAGGGCCAGCAGGCCGACCACGTCAAACCACTCTGACGCACTGACGTCGACACCCCCCGAGCCTTGGCTCGGGGGGTTTTCGGCCATCTGGGCCCCTCTCGGCGATCACCCACGAGGTCGCGCCGCCGGTTAAGGTGGCGCCGTGAACCCCGACGTCCCGACCGACCTCCGCACGCTGGTCGACGGCCGTTCGCTCGCCGTCTCGAACCTTGACAAGGTCCTGTTCCCGAGTGGGTTCACCAAGGCCGAGGTGATCTCCTACTACCTCGAGATCGCTCCGTTCATGCTCCCCCACCTCGCCGGCAAAGCCGTCACAAGGCTTCGCTTCCCCCACGGCACCGACGCCGCCTCGTTCTATGAGAAGAACCTCCCCGCCGGCGCGCCCGAGTGGGTACCGACGATCGAGGTGGACGCGTCCGACACCGCCATCAGCTACGTCACCGTCCCGGACGCCGCCACCCTCGTGTGGCTGGCCAATCTCGCGGCGCTCGAACTCCACGTCCCGCAGTGGCGCGCCGGTGACGTTCCCCCGCGTCCCGACGGCTCACCCATCGTCCTGGACGGACCGGCCGGCCCGCTCTCGGACTCGATCGTCGTCGACCTCGATCCCGGCGACGGCACGACGATGGTCGACACCGCACGCGCTGCCCTGCTCGTCGCCAACGAACTGGCCACCGACGGGCTCGTCCCCTGTGTCAAGACCTCCGGCAACAAGGGCCTGCAGGTGTACGCGCCCATCACCCCGACCCCATGGCAGTCGTGCGTGGCCTACGTTCGAGCCATGGGCGAAAGGCTCACCTCCCGCCACCCGGACCGGTTCGTCGTCGTCATGAACAAGCAGGTCCGCACAGACCGGATCTTCGTCGACTACCTCCAGAACCAGGCTGCGCGCAACACGATCGCGCCCTACTCACTGCGCGGACGCGCCGCTCCCGGGGTGTCCACACCCGTGACGTGGGACGAGATCGCCTCGGTCACCCGCCCGGACGCACTGCGCTTCTCCCCCGCCGACGTGCTCGCGCGCGTCCGTGAACACGGCGACCTGATGGCCGACCTGCTCGACCCCGACCACGCGACACCGCTGCCACCGCAGGGACACTGAGCCGGCCGCTCGGAGCGGTGTCTGGCGCGCCCCTTGCGCGTCGTGGATGATGGGCACAAGGCCCCGACCCGCAGAGGAGGACGGATGACCCACGAGGCGTCCCAGTTCCCGCTCGCCTCCCTGCTCGGGCAGTTGTTGCCCCAGGTCGAAACCCCAGCCGGCCCGCCGGCGGACGCCTATTCGCTCACCTCGTCCGACTGGGTCGCCGCAGCCACCGATCGAGGGATGCGCAAGCCGACCAATCAGGACGCCGTGCGCATCGGTGCACGGGACCGGACGCGGCCACGACCCTCCGCCGTCCTCGTCGTGAGCGACGGCGTGTCCACCTCCCTCGGTTCGGACGTCGCAGCCCGACGGGCCGCCGACACCGCCTGCGACCATCTCGTGGCCTTCCTGACCGAGCACCCGCTCGCCGAGACGGGCGAGATCGAGCAGGCCTTGCTGGAGGCGTTCGCGTCCGCTCGGCAGCGCGCCCAGACGGTCGAGGACGGCCGGCCCGCAGGGTCATGCACGCTGATCGCCGCCGTCGTCGCGGGCGGGTCGATCGTCGTCGCCAACATCGGCGACTGCCGCAGCTACTGGATCGGGGACGACGGATCAGGCGTCGTGTTGTCGACCGACGACTCCGTGGCCCAGGCGCGCATCCTGATGGGCGTGCCCCGCGACGAGGCCGAACGCGGCTTCCAGGCCCACGCGATCACCAACTGGCTGGGGCCTTCATCACCGCACGACCCACCCACCCTGCGAACCTTCCTGGCCCCGGGAGCGGGATGGTTGGTGGTGTGCAGTGACGGATTGTGGAACTACGCGTCAGCACCGGACGCCCTCGCGTCCGCCCTTCACGAATCCGACGAGACCGGTGCACCCGTCGACCTGGCGTCCGGGCTCGTGCACTGGGCCAACGCCCAGGGCGGCCACGACAACATCTCTGTTGCAGTGGCCCGGATCGACGGCCCGCAACCGCCCCTGTCCGAGCAGCCGGACGCCGAGTTGTCGCACCGGGTAGGTTGACCACGTGGAGATCAAGATCGGAATCAAGAACGTCAATCGCGAGATCAGCCTCGAGACCGCAGAGTCGAGCGAGTCCGTCGAGAAGAGCCTGCGCCTCGCACTCGAGGAGGACGGCGTGCTCGCGCTGACTGATGACAAGGGCCGAAAGGTCCTCATCCCCGCCCGCCAGATCGGCTATGTCGACCTGGGGCAGGAGCACCAGCGTCCCGTCGGCTTCGGGACCGTTTAGCCGATCAGACCCCATTCGGCCATGCGCCTGGCATGGCCGGTCTCGAGGTGCGGGAACCACTGGGACACCACCGAGATGTCGTCCGACGCACCCGTCACGAATCTCGCCAGGTCGAGATGCCGCGCGATCACCTGCTGAACGAGCGCCAGCATCTCGGCGAGCAGCCGGCGTCCATACAGGGATGCCCGGTCCCGCTGCGTCGGATCGGCACCCAGCGACTCATGGATGAGGGGCACGAGGAACGCCTCGCCGGCGGGCGACGCCTCGTCCAGGGCATCCGCTGCGGACGCCGTCACGTGAGGGCGGACGAGCTCGGTCACGTCACGGCTCAGGCCCGCCACCGCGCACCCCCGAATGAGTCCCTCGAGCCACGTGGTGGGTCGGGTTCGCTGTTCGAACTCGCGGACCAGGGTCTCGAAAATCGGCAGGGCGGACGCCTCGGTCGGCGTCAGACCGGCCGGTGCCACCAACCGTTCCGCCGCCCCCGTGGCCAGGGACAATCGGACGGAAAGATCGGGAGCGAGCTGCGACAGGGCAGCCAGTTGCTGCCCCGCCACCAACCCGGACGCGGCCAGCAGCGCCCGAACCTCCGCCCCACCGGCTCGTCCCCAGTCGCCCTGTTCCACCGCTTCGCTCATGCCCGCAGGCTAGCGCGCGCGGCCGGTCACCCGTCCCTCGACAGGCGCTCGATGGACGAAGGCGCTAGAATTGGCTGGTCAGTGAGGCTCGACGTCGTCAGTCGGACGTCCGCAGGCCCCGCACATGGACGAGATCGGCTGCAGCCACAGCGCGCTGGTGACCGTGCATGCGACATCCACGACCCAGACGGTCGCCACGACGCGGCCACAACGAAGAGGCACGCAACTGTCCGAGAACATCATCACCGAGAACATTCCCGCCGGGGCCGTCAGCCCCGACGATGACCGCCCCGAAGCTGATCCGAAGCTGACCTTCGACGACCTCGGCGTGATCCCCGAGATCCAGGAGGCCCTGGCCGAGGTCGGGATCACGCACCCCTTCCCCATCCAGTCCCTCGCGATCCCCATCGCGATCGTGGGCACCGACATGATCGGCCAGGCCCGCACGGGTACCGGCAAGACGCTGGCGTTCGGCATCTCGCTGCTGCAGCGCGTCCTCATTCCTGGTGACGAGAACTTCGACGAGCTCACGCACCCCGGCAAGCCCCAGGCCCTGGTCATGTGCCCGACCCGCGAGCTCGCGCTCCAGGTGACCCGCGATCTCGCCATCGCGTCCACCGTGCGCAAGGTTCGTGTGATGACCGTCTACGGCGGCGTGGGCTACGACGAGCAGCTCGACACGCTCGCCGACGGGATCGACGTCGTCGTCGGTACACCCGGACGCCTCCTCGACCTGGCCAATCGCCGCGACCTCGATCTCTCCCACGTGCGAGTCGTCGTCCTGGATGAGGCGGACGAGATGCTCGACCTGGGCTTCCTGCCCGACGTCGAGCGGCTCATCGCGAAGACGCCCGTCGACCGTCAGACCCTGCTGTTCTCGGCGACGATGCCGTCCGCGATCGTGTCGCTGGCCCGGACGCACCTCACGCGTCCGATCAATGTGCGGGCCGAAGGTCACGACGCCAAGGCGACAGTGCCCGACACCACCCAGTTCGTCTACCAGGCACACGACCTCGACAAGCCCGAGATCGTCGGACGCCTCCTCC
>Ga0116177_10003668_pt1 | contig 11222 bp, 10 predicted proteins | sample AD_STIC10_MetaG_FD_89750 | JGI IMG/M metagenome (GOLD analysis project Ga0116177, IMG submission 89750) | Active sludge microbial communities of municipal wastewater-treating anaerobic digesters from USA - AD_STIC10_MetaG | ecosystem: Engineered > Bioreactor > Anaerobic > Digestate | place: USA...
CGACGGCGAGGCCGACGTCATCGTGGCCAAGCACCGAAACGGACCGACCAAGGACATCGTCCTGGCGTTCCAAGGCCACTACAGCCGGTTCAACAACATGGCGCGCGACAGCGGATTCTGACTTGTCGAGATGCAGCGAAGACTTCACAAACGGCGAAGCTATGAATCATAAACGCCGCGTTATGTATTCCGAGGACTTCGAGCCTGAGTGTTATGGTTCCGGAGATCGCACTGCCGGCCTGCGCTCAGGGCGTCGCTCTCTCGGATCGAGGCGCCTAAGAGGCGTCGAGGGCACGTAAGAAGTCCCGGTGGAGACGTCGAAGAGCAGTTCGTGCCGTACGCCTGAGACGGAGATTCCTCCCGCGCAGGAGTGCGTATGCAATCTCGGTCTTGCCAGGCAGCCTTGCCCCGGCTTGCTTCGCCCAAACTTCAAGGGACTTGGCGACCGTCTGTTCGTCCGGAAGGTCGGACGCGGAGATCCGCGCTGACTGCCCCATCTCCTCTAGTAGTCCGTTGACCGCGCTGATGTAGTCCTCGAGTTCGATGAGGTCTTCAAGCGCGCACCCATGTGGAAGTTGAAAGACACGTGCCGGGGCCACTCCCTCCCGCAGCAGACGTGCGACTAACTCGTCACCTCCCGAGTCGCCGTCAGCTAGGTAAACCACCTTTGCTGCGATCTCCTCAACCTCGAGACCAAACCCGCGGACGTTGGACAAGCCCGGGGCGACTTGATACTCAAGATCGTCCAAGCCGTTGGCAGCCCGCAGCAACTCTGGGAGGAGAATCATCTCGGTGGGGCCCTCGCTGACGACGGCACGCCGGCAGGCAGAGAAGGCCGCAGCACCAGCCCCCATGGCGAAGAGGAGCGGAGCAAACCCCGGTGCCGGACCGGCCCAGAAGTTGCTCTTGATGACACTGGCAGCCGCGTCGTCCGGATCCCTGGTCACCAAGCGAATACCAGTCCCGAGGTCACTCGGTAGACAACCGGGGGAATGCGTGGAGTAGAGAACTTGTTCGGCGTCGACGCTCTTAAGCAGAACGCCGACCAGATCCGCTTGCGCGTCAAAGTGCAGATGGGTCTCTGCCTCGTCGATGAGAAGCACTGGGGGAACCTTCCATCCTCCCGAGGCCAGAAATGCGGCTAGGGCGATGAAGATCCTGAGGCCGTCGCTCCTCTCGCTCACCTGGGTGACTGGCCCTGACTCGCGCAGCTCCTTGACCAGAACCTCAAGTTGCGAGCTGTTCGTGTTGAGTCGGACGGCCACATTGGACTGATTCCAGGACTGGCTGAAGAACTCCAAGAGTCGGGCGTTGCCCTCTTCGAGGAGCGACTCACGGGACGACGTGTCGCCACTCGCCGTGTGTTGCCAAAGCTCCGTCAAGGTCACCCCGGCGATGCGTAGGAGGTCGCGAAGCGCAGGGGGAGGGTTCTGCCGAAACTGGTCGGCCGACATCTCGTGGACGGTCTCAAGAACTCTGTTCGCGTCACCGAAGACGACGAACTCGGGAACGCGCGCCGATAGACGAGCCAGTGTCGCCTCGCGCGGATGCGGTTGGGTTACAAGATCCCGAACCTGCGCCAGGGCGTCGGCGAGTACTGCGTCACGAGACTTGGTCGACCGTCCTGGAGGCACCTCGCGAAGCCAGTCCTCGAGGCTCCTTGCTGCTTGTATCCACTCCTGGCCCCATTGAGAATCGGGTTCGGCCAGAGCATCCTTGACGTGGGCGAACCATTCCTGCGGCCCCACTTCATCCGACGCGACGCTCTCTATTCTCCCCTCGAGTCGCGTTGCGGTGCTGGCCAGGCGCTTCGCTGCATCGCTGAACGGCTTGGTGGCGCGTCGCGGGGCGGGGCGGATCTCATGCCCAAGCGTCCCGTCCGCGGTTCGAAACGCGACGATCGTGCGCGGCAGTTCCGCAAGGTCGAGATCTTTGAGAGTCTCGAGATCGTTGGGGGCCAGGGCGAAGAAGGCCCTAACTACGTGCTGGGGTGGAGCGGGACGCTTGCTCCTGCTCTGTGCGACCACCGCAAGCGCACCACCGCTGCTCAACCAACTGAGGGCGTTGAAGATGCTCGTCTTTCCGGCCTCGTTCGAGCCAACGAAGGCGGTGATTCGTCCGTCGATGTTGGTGGACGCCTTCACGAGACGTCTGTAGCCGGAGATCTCCACGCGGGCGAGTCGCATCAGATCCCACTCCCTCGGGAGTTGACCTTGGCGCCGTTGGCGAAGTGTCTTGTGGTCATCGGTGAACCTGTCCACCGGACTTGAGCCCGTCCCATGAGCCGGCGGCGCTGCACACCGATTCGGAGGCGAGCAGGTAGGCCCAGGTCTCGTGGACCTCGTCGGAGCCGTTGACTGTCTTTACCCACGCCGCCGCCGCGTCGCGCTTGGCGATGACCATGGGCGAGGTCATCTCGCCGTCGCGCTTACCCTCAACGATCCAGTGCACGCCCGCGTCGTCGATGACGATGAAGTCGGGTTCGTACTGTCGCTGCACCGCGCCAGCGAGGTAGGTGATCCGCAAAGGCACGGTCTCGTCGATCCGCACCCACGCCCGCACCGAGCCGGACTTCTCGAACAGGTCGGCCAGGATGAACTCGGTCGAGAAGGCGTCGAAGGTGTTGACCTCGTACACCGACTTCGCGTACCCGGCATACGGGTAGCCGCGGACGAACTCTCGTGATGACGTGACGACCTGCCGGTCCGCCGCAGGCCGGGTCTCGAACCGCTCCGACGGCTCGGGCCAGCGCACAGGCCGAACCTCGCGGACCTCCCTCGCCGGCGAGGAGGTCTGCTTGGACGCGATCCACTCGGTCAGACGCGCGGTCGCGAGCCGGCCATGCTCGGGCCGCCACGGTGTCGCCTCGGTGACCGCAGCGCCGGCCAGGAACGCCCGGGCTACAGCGACCGCGGCGTTGAGCTCGGTCACCGACGCCTCGACGGCGTTCGTCCGGATGAGGCGGCCGACGAGGTCGTTCTCGATCGTGTCGAACGGCATCGCCGTCTGAGTCGCGATCACCTGCTCGACCTGTTCGCGGATAACGACATGCGCCTCACCCGATGAATCACGCTCAGCGTCGATAGGCTTTGCGCGTCAACGTCGGAGCGTTGTCCTTGGCGAAGGTCTGGCCGAGCGCTTCGACCGAGTCGAGGTTGATCGAGGCCAGTGTGAACGGGTCTCGCTCCCACCGCGTCACCACCGACGGCAGGAACAAGGGGATCGTCACGCCACCAGGCGTCCGCGGCCTCAGCACCCGCCGCAGCGTCTCCACCGATGCCGCGCCCGCGCCGACGCGGTCATCGAGCGTGGAGACCATCAGTCCCGTATGCCGTGAGGACTCCCCCCCGTCGTCAATGTCCTCGACGTCGAACAGAGCGTCCTGATTCGGATCTGTGGCCGCCGCGCCCGGCAGCTCGAACTCGACTGTCCCCGACGTGGGGAACGCGAAGTCTGTCGGAAGCTCGCCCTGCTCCCCGACGGCAGCACCAGATGCGTGTTGGCCGAGACGGGGATTGACGACGACGGACGCCTCGTCCACCCGGTCACCAAGGGTTTGTTCAAGCAGCGACTTGGCCTGCTTCAACAGCGACGCGAAGGATCGGTGCGAGAGGACCTCGACCGTATCGAGCATCGGGTTGCCGGTCCGCTGTCCGAACGGCAGCCGCAGCCCGCGGCCGAGGATCTGCTCGGTGAGCAGGTTGGACTCCATCGACCGGACAGAGGCGATGACGTAGATGTTCTTGACGTCCCACCCCTCCTTGAGTATCGAAACCGACACCACAGCACGCACCGGCGAGTCCGGGTCCTCGAGTCGATCGAGCAAAGCCAATGTGGCGTCCGGCTCCTCTGACGTCACGAGGAGCACCTGCTCTGCCGACCCCAACATGTCCGAACCGATCAACAGGTCGCGATACTCCGTCGCCTCATCGATCGTCGACGCGACAAGGAACATCACCGGCTCGGCGAACTTCCGCCCCCGCACCTGTGCGCAGTAGGCCCTCATCGCCTCCCGCTTCGCGTCGAGCAGCGTCAGACCGTCCGCGAGCTGGGTCCGGACGTCATGGATGCCGTCCTGCCTCGTCACGAGCACGGGGATCTTCACCCACCCATCGGCGATCGCCTCTGACAACGGATAGCGGTAGACGACCCTCGACTCCGACGCTGCGTGCGGAGTGGCCGTCAGTCCGATGGTCGCCAGCGGGCACAGCTCGGTGATCGCCGCCTCGAACTTCTTCGCCGAACCCGAGTAGTAGACGTGATGCTCATCCGCGATAACTACCAGGTCATCGGCGGACTCCAAGTAGGTCCGCACCGCCGTCCCGAGCGTCTCGTGCGGCTGGAACGCCCGCCGCCGATCGTCCTTGTTGGGCCGCAACAGCGACTGCACCGTGAAAACGAAGACCTTGAACCGATCCGGGTCCGCCAACGCCGCACCGACCTCGCCGCGCTCGACAGTGTCGAGAGTGATGACCATGGGACGCGACTGCAGGCCGCGCAGGTACTTCGGATGCCCCGGCGTCAGGTTGTCGATCGTCTTGCGCTGGATCGTCGACCCCGGCGTCACGATCAGGACGTTCCGCACGCCTGACTCGTAGAGGTAGTCGAGCAGACCGCTGGCGATGTAGGTCTTGCCCACCCCAGTCGCCAGGTCAGCGATGAACTCCGCACCGGGCTCGGCGGTGTCCAGCGCCTTGGCCAAGGCATCGAGGGCCTGCTGGTTCGGCTCGCGAAGGTCCAGGTTGTAACTCACCTGCTCGACGAGGGCCGGGTCGTAGTCGATGCTCACGACCCCGATCCTTCCGTCGATTCTTCGGTATGCCGTGCGCTCGCCTCGGTGCGTCGCCGCATCCGTTGCGCCCGCCTCCAACGTCTCCTTCTCCGGCTGGACCGACACCTTCACCGACCCCCGCCTGTGCGCCGCCATCGTCGACCGCCTCACCTACCACGGCACCATCATCGAAACCGGCACCCACTCCTACCGCCTCGCCCACGCGCGACAGGCATCACGGCTTGCGGGTCACCCCGGCTGACCGCTCCCCTTCACGACGCCAAGGCAGCGGCGAGCGCCTCCTGGCTGATGCTCAGCCTCTCCTGGCCCGGGGTCTTTAAACCGGTCAAAGTCTCGCTGCGGGCGGTCGCGTGGCCCGCCGCGACATCCATCACTCCGTTGTCGCCGGAGACCGGCACCCAAAAGTCCGAGACCGACGTGACTCCCGGCGCATCCTGCGTCGTCAGGTGCTGCAGCCACAGAACTACGGTCTGGCCCTGCTTCAGGTCAGAGGTGGAATCTTCCAGCGTGACCTTGGAGGTGTCGATCCATTCGACCGTAATGGTCTTGTCCGTCAGGTCTCCCTGCAGGACCTTTTGGACAGTGAAGTCGAAGAACGCCATCGGTATGCCCAACGGCTGTCCCTCGTCCCCGACCTCCTCGTTGCCTCCGTTGTCGTACTCCGTAGACGTCCGGGCGCCGATCTGGCCAAGAACAACAACGTCCGCAACGCGGTCGAGCTCTGCCACCGTGCTGTACGTGGGGTAGTCCATAGAGACAGTGGGCGTGGAACTGCCGCATGCGGACAGGGCCAGCGCCGATGCAATCACGAGAATCGGAATCCGCTTGTTCACCCTCGCCTCCTCAGTACTTGGCGTTCACGCCATTGACGTCATCGGCCCAGGGCGCGGTTCCCGAACACGAGAACTTGGTCTCCCCCTGGCTCATCACTGCCTTGCTGCTGGAACTGCATGTGGCGCTGACGTGATCGAGTCCATATGCGTGTCCGGCCTCATGTTCAGCAACGAGCTTCTTCTGGGATGAGGTCAGCCCTCCCATAGTCCGGGTGTTGAAGGCGATGTACACCTCGTTGTAAGCCCACAGCCCCGTCGGGCACCCCTGCCAAGATGTCTGAGCCCAGGCGCCCCAACTGTAAGAACCGTCCCGAACTTCCACCATCGGGTCGCCGTTGTCCGGTTCATAGTTGAAATAGCCAGGCGACGAAGTCGCATCCCACGCTGACTGCGCCTGACCGAACGCGGTCTGGTAGGTACTCGTCATGCTTTAGTACCGGTAGCTGATGGTGGGGCTAGAACCAAGGAACTTTCCGCACTCGAAGGCGTACGCCGACGCTGGCGACGCGCTCACCACCAGAGCGGCCATGAACAGTGCTACCGCGCCAAGAGCGACCCGGGACCGCTGCGATGCGGAAACCGCAAAACGCCGAACATGCATGCGAACCCCCTGTGTCGACTGAGAAGACCCTCAGACAAGAAGGTAGTGGCGGCCGACCTGGCCTGACAAGACTCGCCGTGCGGTACCGACCCACGCGTCATCGACTGGGGCCAAGTCAAGCCGTCACCTGGGGCCAAGTGAACTTGACACTCTCATACGGACAAGCCCGTCCAGCACTCCCTGTACCTAATGATGTCCAACGCCGAGGCGATCGAGGAACTCCTGCGCCTGTTCACCGCTTGGCAAGCAGACCCGTCGGCGTCGTTCGCCCACGGCTTGGGCAAGTTCAAGACCGCTTTCCAACAGCTCACCGCGATCCGCCGGTGGGGACCAGAGGATCGCATCCGCGAAACCGGCCTGCGCGAGCAGTGGCAGGAAAACCTCGACGTCGTCGGTCAGTCCTTCAGCACTGTGATGGTCGAAGTCGAGCTTTGGTACCGCCGCGACGCCACACAGCGCGCCACGGCACAGGCGCACGTCGAGCACGTCATCTCCGGGAGTGGTGGCCGTGTGCTCGACCGCTCCCAGATCGGCGAGATCAGCTACCACGCCCTGCTCGCGGAGCTGCCGATCCAACAGGTTCTCTCGCTGTTGGCCGACGGGGCCGAGTCGATCCGGCTGCTGACCACCGATGAAGTCATGTTCGTTAACCCGTTCACCCCCATGAACGTCGCCCCTCCGACCACAGAACCGATCAGGGAGCTGCGCTTGCCTGCCGGGGAGCGCACTGACGGCTTGCCGAGGGTAGCCCTGCTGGACGGGTTGCCGTTCAATAAGCACGACGCCCTTGCCGGCCGGCTGGTAGTCGACGACCCTGACGGGCTCGGCGAGAACTACCCGCTGGCCTCGCGCCACCACGGCACTGCTATGGCTTCACTGATCATCCACGGCGACCTCTCGGCCGACGGTGAACCGCTCGATCGTCCGCTGTATGTCCGCCCAATCATGCGACCCCACGAGTTCATGGCAAGACACGAGCAGATCATCCCGGATCGGCTACTCACCGATCTGCTGCACCGCGCGGTCAAGCGAATCGTCGAAGGGGAAGCCGGTCGAGGCCCGGTGGCCCCGAGCGTGCGCATCATCAACCTTTCCATCGGTGCGCAAGCCAGAGCGCTTGTGCGCCGGATGAGCCCCGTCGGACGGCTACTCGACTGGTTGGCCCACTCGTACAACCTGTTGTTCGTCGTCAGCGCCGGTAACCACCTCGGCCCGCTCACGATCCCAGCCGATGCCATCAGTAACGCCGAGTCGGCACGATCCGCCGCGATCCGGTCCGCCTACGACGCGGCACTGCTGCGAGGAATTCTCCCTCCAGGCGACGCCCTCAACGCTGTGACCATCGGCGCCACCCACAGCGATGGATTCGGCGACATACCGATACCCGACACCGTCTGGGACATCACCCACCAAAACGGCCCCGCTCACTACAGCGCGAGCGGCCCCGGCGTCGACCGCTCGGTCAAGCCCGACCTGCATCACGTTGGCGGGAGAGCGCTCTACGTGCGCCCTGTCGCCCCGCCCGACGAACAGGAAACTGTCGCGGTGGAACTGGCTCCGACCGCCATCACTGGTCCAGGCCTACAGGTGGCCGCGCCCGGACGAGCGGGCGCAACCAACAACACCGTCTTCACCGTCGGCACGAGCAACGCCACCGCGTTGGTGGCCCGCGAAGCCAGCCACCTGTTCGACATCCTCGAAGCCGGCTCCGGCGATCCTGATGACGAGCCCCTACCGGACCCGCAGTACCACCCGCTACTAGTGAGAGCCCTCCTCGCCCACGCCAGCAGCTGGGGCGAATGGGAGGCGCGGCTACGCGCCGAACTCGGCCTCACCAACCAGCAAGCCCGTCGCCACTTGACCGCGCTCCTGGGCTATGGCCGGCTCGAAACCGACCGGCTCGGAACCGCGGCCACGAACAGGGCAGTTCTGGTCGGCGGAGGCCTGATCGCACGCGACCAGCGTCACACCTACGAGCTGCCGCTGCCGCCTTCGCTTCGCGCACGCGCAGAGTGGCACCGCTTCACCATCACCCTCGCCTACATGGTCCCCACTGTGGGCCAGCTCAACCGCTACCGGAGCGCCAAGGTCTACTTCGCCACGCCAGACATGCAACTCGCTGGCGGCGACCGGATCGATGCCGAACACAACTCGGTCAGACGCGGAAGCCTCCAACACGAGATCGTTCAGGGCACTCGCACGATGGTGTTCGGCGACGATGGCACCTACCCGGTCCACGTCGAGTGCATGGACGATGCCCAACGGCTCGGCGCCGGCAAGACCGTGCGATACGCGCTCGTGGTGTCCGTGGAGACTGCGGAGCAGACATCGACCACAATCCATGACGAGGTGCGGTCGAGGCTGCGCCAGCAGGTTCGTGATCGGGCACGCGGTCGGGTGCAGAGCTGATGTGCACGACAACAGGCTGCTCAGGGCCCGCACCACGCGGAATCGAGGCCGCGTGAGCGTGAATGAAGACCGGGCCGCCGCCATCGACCTCGCTCGGGCTCCGCGCGGCGAGCTGGCTGCCGCGCATCTCGTCACTGCCGTCGCAGACACTGGCGATCTCGCGGAACGTCACTACCTCGAACTGAAGGGGCCGCCCGACCTCGCGACGAAAGTGAACAAGGCCAAGGTGGCGAAGTTCATCCTCGGCGCCGCGAACCGGTTGCCCGACCGTGCGGCTGAGGCCTTCGAGGGCTACGGCGTGATGATCGTCGGCATTACCAAGCAGGGCATTGAAGGTGTACCGCCGATCGAGATGCTCGCACTGTCCCAGGTGATTCAGCCGTTCCTCGGCGCGGCCGGCCCTCGCTGGGACGTCGTGCGCGTCCCCGTGGAAGGCTCGACGAATCAGGTCTTGGTCATCCTCGTCGACCCACCGCAGGTAGGTCAGCCACCGTTCATCTGCCGATCCAACGGCGAAGGACTCCAGAGCGGGCGCATCTACTACCGGGGCGACGGTGAGACCCGCGAGGCAAACGCCGATGAACTCGATCTGCTGATGGCACGCGGAGCCTCACGCCCGCCGGCCCCCGTCGAACTCGACGTCGCGGTCGTTGGCACCGTCGTTCCCCTTACAGTCGACCAGCAGACCGTCGACGACCTCGTCACCAACGCGCGCCGACGCCTCCTCGCTGCGCTCCCGAAACCGGAACCCAAGCAGTCCCCAACCACAGGATTCGCGACGGGGTCATCCGACGGCTTTCGCGCGGCCATGGGAGCCTCGTCTTCCCTCTCGCGCCTCTTTGCCGACCAGACATCGGCCGCGAGCCACCTTGCCGCCTTCACCGCCACGGAAGAGCCGGAGAAGCGCTCCGAGGACGAGTACCGCGCCGAGATCGATGCCTGGGAGGAAAGGTTCCGCGCCGCATGGGCGGAAGCTGTCGAACTGTTCGCCGTCCACGCCCTGGCCGCGAACGAGGTGACCGTTGTCAACAAGACCCAGACGTTCCTGCACGACGTACAAGTGAAGCTGCACCTCGACGGCGCCGTTGAAGCTCAAGAACGTCACGGCCCCGCGGAGCGACCCGATTGGCGAGACCTCAAGCTGCCATCTCCACCTCGCAAATGGGGGCCGACGAAACGAGACCTCGGCCGCTACGCCGGTTACCCCGCCAGCCTCGCGGCGTCAATCGCCTCGCAGCCTTACATGGCCCGTCCATACGTGCCACCGGATGCTTCATGGAAGACGACCGGCTCTGGTGCATCAGCGATCACCCCTCCCTGCCTGGCTGCCCGCGCCGACGGTGACCGGAGCGGGCAGCAGGGGTCGCTCAGGCGACCGCGGTGCCTTCCAGCTCGATCATCTGGCCGGGGATCGCCAGTCGTGTCACGCCGAGCATGGTGGTGGTCGGCGCTACCTGGGCTGCTCCCAGCCGCGACGCCAGCACTCCGTAGTGCTGGAAGAGCAGGTCGACGTCGGTGGTGTACACGTTGAGCCGCACGAGGTTGGCCAGTGACATGTCGGCCGCGGCCAGCACCGCCTCCAGGTTGTCCAGGCTCAACGCAACCTGTGCTGCCATGTCTCCCTCATGCTGAGGAGTTCCGTCGGCTCCCATCGCGGTCTGCCCAGAGCAGTACAACGTCCGGGTGTGGCCGGTGATCACCTCGCCCTGGTTGAACCCCATCTCCACAGACCACGTCACCGGGTTGACGGCCACTCGTTCGATTGCCACATCAGCTCCAATCAGATTCCATCGGGGTTGCCCGCATTCGGGCGTCGCCGCGGTTCGGCGGCGCGTGACCACCCTGACGCTGAATCACGACACCTTGTGTCAGGTATTCGGATAACGTCTTCGTCGTGCGAGCTGACCGGCTGGTGTCCTTGGTCCTGCTGCTGCGTCAGCGCGGCCAGTTGACCGCGGATGCCCTGGCCAAAGAGCTCGAGGTCTCCCCGCGCACCGTCCTGCGCGACATCGAAGCGCTTTCCGCGGCCGGCGTCCCCGTCTATGCCGAACGTGGCCGGCACGGTGGGTACGCACTCCTACCTGGGTTCCGGACCGAGCTCACGGGCCTCAACAACGACGAAGCACTCGCGCTGCTCACCGCTGGCTCAAGGCCAGGCGAGCAGATCTTCGGACTCGGGACGGCTCTCGCCTCAGCAATGCGGAAGATCGTTGACGCCCTCCCCGAAGGCCACCAGGTCGCCGCGACCAACGCGGCACAACGGTTCCTCGTCAACCCCGAGACCGACCTACTTTCCCGTCGCCTGAGCCAGGAAGAGCTGCCCGACGCCACGTTGATGGTGGTGCGACGCGCGGTCCTCGCCGGACGCAAACTGCGGATCCACTACGCCTCGCGCGGCCAGCCACCCCAATGGCACACAGTGGACCCGATCGGCCTGGTCACCGTGCGAGACAAGGGCTACTTACTAGAGCGTGTCTGTTAATGGTTGGCTCGGTGGGTCAGGATCACCATTCCGAGGAGGAAGCCGCCGAGGTAGGTGACGGCGTACTTGTCGTAGCGGGTGGCCAGTCCGCGCCACTGCTTGACC
>Ga0116177_10003681_pt1 | contig 11201 bp, 8 predicted proteins | sample AD_STIC10_MetaG_FD_89750 | JGI IMG/M metagenome (GOLD analysis project Ga0116177, IMG submission 89750) | Active sludge microbial communities of municipal wastewater-treating anaerobic digesters from USA - AD_STIC10_MetaG | ecosystem: Engineered > Bioreactor > Anaerobic > Digestate | place: USA...
GACGAAAAGAAGAAGCACAGAACTTGCGATACCCGGAATAGCTAGCGGTAAAGTAACTTTTTTGAAGACTTTCCACCTTGTTCCTCCAAGATCCAGCGCTGCATCCTCTAGGATCGGGTTCATAGATTCGAGTACACCTTTCAAAGTCAAATAAGATACGGGGAAAAAGGTGACTACCTGAGCAATAAAAAGTCCATTGAATCCGTAAATAGGAAAATTCTGAATCTTGAGAAGGTTCCAGCTAATTAGCCCATTATTACCAAAAAGCATTATGATCGCCAAAGCACCAATAAATGGTGGAGATACAATGGGAATCACTGCCATAGTATTAAAAAATCTTGCCAATGGAACTTTGGCACGCACAACCGCAAAGGCAAAAATGAAGCCAATAATTGTCCCAACAATCGCCGTTAGAGTACTCATAAACAGGCTGTTGTATAAAGCCTTGCGAATATAGGCTGACTCTGCAACCTCAGAATATACTCCGAGCCCAAGCCTGCCACCGCCAACATCGAGGCTGGTTGCAGCTACTTCGACCAAAGGATAAAGTATGAATATTGCAAGCGATGCGGTGACCAGCAAGATAACGGCTAGTAACACCGGATCGCGGGCGAGACGCTTCAAATTAGTGCTCGCCCGGAATCCAGATACCTGCATCAATTGCTCACTTTGCGCTTAAGACTTCATTAACCCAGCGCTCTACCAGCCTTTTCTTCTGCTCGCCCGCCCAGAGGACATCGACATCGATGGTCTTAAGAGACTCGAAAGCCGGCATTCCCTTACCGAGCGGCACACCCGGAATAACTGGATAGAAATATGTCTTTAGCTCTGTATAGACCTTTTGTCCTTCAACAGAAGAGAGCCAGTCTACTAAAGCCTGAGCTGCTTCGAGATTCCTGGCACCTTTGAGTATGGAGATTGCTGGAGCCTCGAACCAGACACCTTCCTTTGGGAAAATGACTTCTATAGGGAAGCCTTTATCGATGGCTTCGAAAAACGCTGGGGTAAATTGAATTGCTATTGCACATTGTCCTACTTGAACGGCTTGTGATGGTGCTGTGCCCGAAGATGTATAGGTCTGAATGTTTGGGGCAAGCTTTTTCATATAATCGAATGCCTTGTCTTCGCCCATAAGCACGACGAGCGAAGCAACGATATTATATGCGGTTCCAGAAGATTGAGGAGATGGCATCTGTATTTGCCCCTTGTACGCTGGGTTGAGCAAATCAGCCCAACTCGTGGGTTTTGGCGCTCCTATGCGAGCAATAACTTCCTTATTCACCGCAAAAGCCATGGGATTCATGTAGAAGCTACGCCAGTATCCCTCCGGATCCTTGAACTCCTTACCCAGTTTGTCAAAATTCGGCCCTTTGTATGGCTGAGTGAGCTTATCATTCTTTGCCACAATATGATTTTCGCTAGGAGCACCGAACCACACATCCGCTTGAGGATTTGCGGATTCAGCCTTGATTCTGGCATAAGCTGGGCCAGAAGATAGATGAACAAACTGCACCGCGATACCGGTCTGGGCAGTAAAGGCATCCAGAATCTTTTTCGCATTCACCTCATCTACGCTCGAATACACTACTATGGACTGACCAGCCTTTGCAAAGGCCGGTACTAACAACATAACAAATGCCAAGACTAGCATTGCCTTGCGAATTGCTTTCATAGGATCGCCTCCAGATTAGGAATATAATCTCGTATTGTATAATCTTTTTACTGTGTCCGCAATGAGAAAGAGCCTATTTAGAACACGTAAGTTAGGCTTCCCCATATCACAACCAGCCATTTGCTTGGCATTGACTGGACATGAATTATGGCGCATTCTGGATGGCGGTTGCAGAAGGAATAGAATCATGTCAAATCAAAAAGCACAAGTCTCACAAAAAGGTTCTAAGGCTGCATATAGATGGGACATGGTCTTTGCAGGGGCTATGTTAATGCTCTGCTTTGGGACAGTCTATGCTTGGAGCTACTTCCAAGTGCCTCTTATGCAGACCTTTGGATGGAATAATGCTCAGGTTTCGCTTGTTTTTTCGTTGGCTATATTCTTCCTTGGCATGGCTGCTGCCGTAGGTGGGGTTATACTTCCAAATGCTGGCCCCCAGAGAATTGCACTGATTGGAAGCGTTCTTTTTAGTCTTGGATACCTTTTGGCAGCCTTTGCGCTTTCGCTCAAATCCTTAGCTTTATTATATATAGGATATAGTATTATAGGAGGCACCGGACTGGGGCTCGGATATGTAACACCGGTGGCTACGGTTTCCAAATGGTTCCCTGAGAAAAAGGGGCTTGCAACCGGCATGGTAATAATGGGATTTGGCTTCGGTGCGCTTTTTATGAGCAAGGTCATAGCACCAGTTTTTCTGCGATTATATGATGGAAATCTCGTAAATTCTTTCCTTACTTTTGCATTGCTTTTTGCTGCTATAACAATCCCTTCATCTCTTGCCATGAAAGACCCACCAGAAAGAGCTCTTGGACAATCAAAACAGCCCAATTCCTCCAATTCTCGCCGACAAAAGCAGGACGACGCAAAAACAGCAATTTCTCTATCTTTAAGACAAGCCTCGAAAGATATTCTTTCAAAAAGATTCCTTGTGGTATGGATGATTCTATTCTGTAATATCAGTGCAGGAATATCCATAATCGGCTTTCAATCACCTATGTTCCAGGAGCTTATTATAAACAGGAATCCTTCCTCAACTGCGGAAGCTCTCGCCTCGATGGGAGCGACTCTTATTGCTGTAACTTCTATCTTCAATGGTGTAGGAAGGTTGCTGTGGGGGATTTTCTCGGACAGATTTGGAAGAATAAGGGCTTATCGCCTTTTGCTTGGGAGTGAAATCCTGGTTTTTCTCTTGCTAATATTTACAAGGAGCCCATGGGTATTTGCTATATGTGCTTGCTGGATCCTTTTCTGCTATGGAGGAGGATTTGGAATGATGCCCGCAACCATTTCCGAGCTATTCGGACCACAAAAAATGGCTATTATGTATGGTGCCGTATTAACTGCATGGTCCTTTGGCGGAGTAATTGGTCCTCAAATTACGGCTTATATCAAGGATACTCAACCATCTCAGGCCATCAAGATTTCCTTCATCGTGGGCGCTGTGTTTATCGCCATAGCCTTTCTATTTTCGATTTTGATTACCGATAAAAAGAAATAGGCCACCTTCTCCAAAAAAGGCGGCCTATCTAGCAGGGAGAGGACTCGAACCTCCGACCTCCGGGTTATGAGCCCGACGAGCTGCCAACTGCTCTACCCTGCGGCGCAAAAATTAATCTACAATAAATCGCAAAATATGTCAAGGGATAGGAAAATTTTCTGATACAATGGTGAGTTTTCACTATCAGGATTTGGAGATAGCGGCCCAGTTTGGTTTAGGTCAGGTTAGCCTAAGCCAAATTAGGCTCGGTTCGGCTGCATCATACTGACCTAACTTAGCTTTGTTTCGTCAAATCCGCCTTGCTTGCCAAATTGAAGCATGAAGCATCAAAAATGAAAAAGGCGATGCAAATCCGCATTCTTGAAAACGCGAAAGTGAAGGTATAAGAAGAAGATTGCGATGGATAAGAGAGCAATGGCGCAGACAGGAGACCATCGCAGAACCACCATACCAATCGCAAATAAATCGATTAGCACTTCCAGGCCAATGCAAAACATCGCCGCCACTATTGTTATATAAGCAATTAGATTGAGACCTTTCTTCTTGCTCTTTTCGAATATAAGGTAAACCAAGCCACCCAGAGATTCTACAAGCATTATGATTGGAACCGCCAGACCGAGCGCCCATCGCTGGTTACCAGAAATGTACCCAATTATTACAAATAATAAGGGTGGTGCAAGAACGCTCAATAAGATACGAAGAACGGGCTGCTTTCTCAACATGAAAAATGCTGTCAATTCCACCCATAGAAACAAAATGGATGTAATAGCGTAGAGAGACCACGAGAATCGCCTGGATTCAAAAAGATCAATAGCGCCAAGCACCAGTATTGCTATAGCCAATGTCACAGAGAGAATTTCCCAAAGAATCGTCGGTTTTTCTTGGGGCAAAGTTTTTTCTTCGGGATTTTTTTGATCATTTATCGAGTAGACAACTGCATTTTCCTTTTCGCAAGCCTTTGGGTTTAAGGTTCCGCAGAGTGGGCATCGTTTGGCGTTGCCGATTTCTACCCCGCATTCGGGACAATACGACATGATTCACCCCCCATTTTTGCCTTCAATCTTCACTGATTCCATTGTCAGATCGACATGAAACACTGACATGCAGTCCGATACTTCTCAATCGTCGAAAAAACAATTGCTCGAGTTCGCGCGATTGCGCCAAGCTTCCAAAATTGATAATAAGTTCATTGCCCCAACTTAGCATTGAGGCATTTGTCATGGTAACCATGCTTGGAGCCGGTATAAATCCAAAGCTCAATATATGAGGAACAAAACCTGGAGGCATTTTCAATTGGCCCAAGTTAGAAATGAAACCAGAAAGCATACTCTCGCCAAATTTCGAGAAAAAGACCCTGGCGAAAAAATCCTTTATTCTAAGAGGAACCAATCGGACAGCCAGATTCCTTGCACTTCCGGCATTACGGCACAAGTGTCTAGATATGCTCATTCGATCATATTCGAGCTTCATCTGATAGTGAGTCCGCAAAACAAGCTCATCGAAATCTCTCATACCGAGCCGCATATCTTCACTGATCAGCACAAAGAGAGAAAAATTGCGAAAGGTTCGAGAAGGAAAAAGCTGGCGCAGATTGATAGGTATCTCTACTGAGACATAGGGCTCACGCGGAGGGGGATTAGTTGCGTACCATAAATGCTGCAAGGCATCGAGATAGACGGCTGACATGAGTTCGGTCAAGCTAATATTTCTTCGATGAGCCTCAGCGATGACTTCGCTGGTAAGCAACTTCCCTGAAATTATGCGGTACTGGCCTTTGGGCAAGCAGGATTTGCTCAAATGAAAAGCATGCGGTCTTAGATCCGGGAATGGCAATCCATTGGGAAAATACCGCTGATAAGCATCTTCGAATTCTTCGCTTATCGCCAAGCCACTCATTTCACCTGAGGACACAGCTATGTCTTTCCACTCGCCTTCTCCTAGTCGTGCACCCGGGTCGACACCCTTCAATATGAGGTAGTTTGCAAGGAGAGACTTAAAAAAACCTATGCCTCCCGTACCATCAGTCAAAGCATGAGAAAACTCACCCGAAATTCTGTTCCGCTTCCAAAGAATGCGAAACATGCGCGTCCCATGGCGATTTATATTCCATCCCTGACAAGGAAAGTCCAAATCCGGATAAATCGACGGCATTGTTTTGCAAGGCTCGAAATAATACCAGAAAAATCCTCTTCGGAGCCTTACATTGAAATAAGGCATGCGATTCACTGTAAGAGCAAGCGCCTTTTTCAATATTTCTGGATCTATGGGCGCATCGAGCTCGGCTTCGAACCTAAAAAGCCTCGTGCTGATATCATCAGTCACGGCTGGCATTATGATTGCAGCGTTGTCGAGCGCATACCATTCGCCAGCATTATCTTCGCGCCGAGTGTGGACGAATCTATGGCTTACTGTGCTCTGGCGATTTTTGTTCATGTTTCGATTATAGAAATGTAATAAATGGCATTGCAAGGACGAGAATTATAATGACGGCCATTGCCGGAAGAAAATTACCGGTTTTGAAGCTTTTGATCTCCAAGAGCCCCAGGGCTATCATGATTACAAGCGCTCCTCCGATAGCCGTAAGCTCGCCCAACATTAGGTCACTGACATAGGGCTTTATGTACTCGGATAGTAAAGTAAGCGCTCCCTGATACACAAAAACAGAAAGAGCCGCAAATGCTACACCAATTCCCATAGCCCCAGCGAATATAATTGAGACAAAACCATCAAGCACGCTCTTTGTCAGGATAAGCGAATAATCCCCTACGGTTCCCGCATTGAATGAACCCACTATTGTCATGGCGCCCGCACAGAACAAAACCGAAGCATTGAGAAATCCTGTTGCGAAAGTGTCTTCGGACCTGCGCGCAAAGCGTTTTTTAAGACCATCTCCTAGCCTCTCTATCGCACCTTCGACATCGAAGGCAGTACCCAGAAGTCCACCTACCATCAATGCAAGGGCAAAAGAAAGAATATGGTCTGTCTCTAGCACCATCCGAATACCAATAGCAAGCGATGTAAGCCCTGCCGCGGTAAACACAACCTTTCGATATTCGTCTTTTATGCCTTTTCGTATAAGAAGCCCAATGAGTGAACCCAGAATGATGGCCGCTGCATTGATTTATGTTGCGATCATGGCTTGTCTTGACCTCGTTTGGCGAGTATAGCATAATTGCCACTTGTGAGGAAATGACATGCATAAATCGCTTTTAAGCTCTGTAGCCTTATGTACGCTCTCACTCGTCGGAATTCTGGTATTTTCTTGTGCCTCTTCGCCTCCACCGGTGCCTGAAGATGCAAGTGCTCAAAAGATCATCCAGCTAGCCCAGGAACGCTACGATGTCTATGATCTCAATGGCGCTAAGTATTATTATCAGGTGCTGTTGGAAAGATATGGCAGCGATCCAAACTATATGCTCAATGCCAAGTATGAGATAGCTTTCATTGAATACAAGAAAGGCAATAAGGATATAGCGATTGCGGGTTTTAAAGAAATAATCGAACGCTATAATGAGCCCGATGCATCGAGTCTTTCCCCAACATGGAAAGTGCTCTCCCAGATGATGATCGAAAAGCTAGAAGGCAATAAGAATATTCAAGATTAATAGCTATAGACCGCGCTTTTTCCAATTCAAAGGAGCTTATTTCAAGCCTTTAAGCTTCCTCGGATAAAGACTGCGCAATCTCGAGCCATTCTTCATTTAGAGCTTCGGTTTCTCTATCGAGGTCTTCCAATTCTGCCAGGATGCGCCGCGTCTTTTCTCCATTTATATAGTTTCGAGGCTGAGCCAATTCTTCCTGGAGTTTCTCTTTTTCTGTTTGAATCTCCTCAATGCGAGTAGAAATATCTTCTTCTCGTCGTTTTAGCTTGCGTAATCGCGCTTTGCGGGCTTTTTCCGCTTCCCAATTCTTATCCGAAATTAGCTCTTGATGCATGACGGAAGAAGCAGAATCTGTCTCACTTTGCCGGTGCTGTTTGGGCTTCTGATTATCTTCTTGCATCGCTTCTAATTTTGCATTCTCTTTTTCGGCCTTCTTGGTCAAATAGTAGGCATAATTCCCATAATAGAGAAGCGGTCTATTGCCGCAAGAGAGTTCCAGAATCCGATCAGGAAGTTCATCGAGGAATTGACGATCATGAGAGACAAGAATTACCGTGCCTTCAAATCTACTAAGGGCTTCGAGCAAAATGTCTTTACTAGTCAAATCCAGATGATTAGTCGGCTCATCTAGCACCAGAAGGTTTGCGGGCTTTAGAAGCAACTTGAGAAGAGCCAACCGCGAGCGTTCTCCTCCAGATAACACTGAGATTGGCTTATCAATATCGTCATCGCGGAAAAGAAAAGCTCCTAGCAGATTGCGAATCTTTGGAAGCATTTCGGGTGGACAGACGGATTCGGCTTCTCTTTTTACCGTTGCGGTCGATTCCATGATCTCCGCTGATTCCTGTGAAAAATAACCCACGAGCACATTGGCTCCTAGAATTGCTTCTCCGCTTGTTGGATTATCTTCCTTTGCAATTATGCGCATCAGCGTAGATTTCCCTGCGCCATTTGGACCTACAAGGGCCAATTTTTGTCCACGCTCAACTTCGAGAGAAAATGGTTCTATTACCCTGAGTTCTCCATAAGACCTGGAGAGCTGATGAATTCGCAAGACCACACGAGGGGATCTTGGTGCTGGCGGAAAAGAGAAGTGGATCCGCTTCATACCCTCCGGGATCTCTATAGGTGTCATCTTTTCCAACATTTTTATACGGCTCTGTACCTGAGCAGCCTTGGAATCCTTGTATCTAAAACGCCGTATGAAATCTTCGATTCTTTGCCTTTCTTCTTGTTGGCGCTCCCAGGCTTCGAAGAGTGCTTCCAATTCTTGAGATCTGCGCATTTCATACTGGCTATAGGTCCCCACATAGCGTGTAAGGCAACCATTGAATAGCTCATATACTTCCCGTACAGTAACATCGAGAAAGTATCTATCATGTGAGACTACTAATACCGCACCAGGGTAGGCTTTAAGAAAATCTTCCAGCCAGGTTCTAGCCTCTAGGTCTAAATAATTGGTTGGCTCATCCAGCAGCATGATATCTGGCTCTTCTAGCAATATCTTTGCCAGCGCAAGTCGCATCTGCCATCCACCTGATAGCTCAGACGCAGAACGTCCGAAATCCTTGATCTTGAAATCTAGCCCATTCAAAACTTCAGAAATCCTCTCCCCTCGATTCCAGTATTCTGCCTGCTCGAGTTTCTCAGTGATTTCATGATGCCTTGCAATAAGGCGTTTTGTTTCTTTTTCGCTTAAATGAGAGGAATCTAGTAGTCGCCCTATTTCTTCCTGTTCCTTTATAAGATCATGATCAAACGCAAATGCGGCTTCGGCGATCTCATAGACAGTTCCTGATTCGAATTGAACTCCTGTCTGTGGAAGGTAGGCTATGCGGGTATCCTTTGTGGCGATGACTTCCCCTGCATCAGGCTTGACAAGTCCCACAGCTATTTTCATAAGTGTCGACTTGCCAGCACCGTTGGGTCCGGTCAATGCCGCACGAGACCCGTCCTGCAGATTCAAGCTCGCATTTAATATGAGATCTCTGGCACCGAATGATAGCCTAATTCCGCTCAGCTGCAGAAAGGGCATGCTATTACAACCTTATTTACTTATAAGATAAAAGCTTACAGGAGAGAACCTTGAATCGATACTCTCCGTAGTTCCTCTTAGGCTCACCTGAATAGCCTTGGCCATGATAAGCTGTTCATTTTCGAAGCGATATAAGAAGTCATATCTCTGGGGTTCTTCACCCATAAACAGTGAAAAACCACCCATCCAATAGGAGGAAAGCTGAGTCTCTAAGTGGAGGCCAAATCGAATTCTGCCTCTTAAAACATTGCCGTCTGACCCCGAGCCTGATCCCAGCGAGACTTCGGGAACAAAACCAGCAGGAAGCTGGTCGATATGACTCCATTCGAAGTTCCCTTTGAGGTCTATAGTCAGAATCCCCGCATGGTCAGAGAGGAAGGTCGCTGAAGAAGAGCTGCCGTTTGTCTGAAGCTGTGAGACTCTCTGGAAAAAGACCTTCAATTCTGAATCGCGGCGTGAGTTCTCTCCTGAGATAATAACCGGAATCGATGCATCGAAGCGCACGAAACGAGCCGCCTGTCCACCAGGAGTCCAGCCTTCTTCGGGGAGCATAGGCTCTAGACCACTCCAATCCGCTACAATTGTCGATTCGTTTTCGAACTTGATTCTGAGATTTGATCCTTCGAATACAAGCCAATCACCTATCTGGCTGACTGAACCGAAACTAAATGCCTTAGAATAGCCAGGAAGTTCTATTCTAACCTGAGAATTCTTTGCGTCCGCAAAAAGGCCATATTGTAGCAGGAAAAGGTCGGGATCCACGGTGTCTTCATCTAGCATGAGCTGAAAATAAGCCGGACGCCAAGGTTTTGCGTATATCATATCGAGCAATGAGACACTTGGAGTCGGAGCCGTTGTTAGTACCGGCACACTTACGCCCTCTTTTTCCTCATATAAAATCATGGTATTGCTGAATACATAGCCTCGGGTGCCATCGGCAGCTTGCACAAAATACCACTCTCCGGGGAGCGCTTTTCCACCGGTGAATACGGCTTCGCCTTCCACTCTGTTGAGAACTTTCACCGATTCGCCAATCATCAGCCGATAGACTCTTCTGCCGGTCACGCTTGGCTTGTCGCGCACAGGAAGACCATCTCGCCCCGCGCTCAGGTAATATAGAGCATAAGGTGCAAATTCCCTTGCCCTCTTTTCCGCGGCTTTTTTCGAAGCAAAAAACTCAATCGTTGCAAATGGCACTTCTATTTTTGTCTTGCTATCGTCCGGCAAGCCGATCATATAGGTTTTGCTTATGTTTGATTTCAGGTAAACTGGGACGATAGAGCCTGCTTTGGCCGTTGTTCCCTTTACGGACCAGATGACCAAACCCCATCCTTCCAATCTCGCACAACTGGCCAGCAAAATGCAGAATAAAATGAGAACAAGGCCAACAATCGAAAAAACCCCTTTACTGACACCCTGATCTCTTCTTTCTTCGAAATTCATACAGCGAGAGTGTACAATGAGCAAAAGATTCTTGCTAGTGTTTTTGGTCGGCACAAAGATGCTATAATAAACCATATGTCCGAGACGCCATCTCAAAAATCGCTAGAACTCAAGGAAAACTACGTAAACTCGCCTGGAATCCATGCTGCTATTGAAATGGGTTCCACCGGTATACGCCTCATAATCGCCGAAATCGATTCGAAAGGAGACCTGAAGATACTCGATAGAGCATCCAAACAATCTCGTATTGGTCGCGATGTGTTTACAATGGGCAGCATTTCTCGGGATGGCATGAGAGAAACCATTGCTATACTTGACTCATTCAGTGAGCTTCTAGCGGGTTATGATCTGCATCCTTCGGATATTCAGGTAATGGGAACGAGCGCGCTCCGAGAAGCCTCGAACAGAGACACTTTTATGGATCGCATAAATCTGCAGACAGGGTTCCGTGTTCGGATCATTGAAGACATCGAAGAGAATCATCTTATGTACCTGGCAGTAAAAAAGGCGCTCGAGGACGAAAGGTCCTATCTTAGTCGCTCGAATGCGATGATTCTGGAGGTAGGGGGTGGCACTACGGAGCTTATGATTCTAAGAAAGGGCCAAATGGTTTCCAGCCATAGCCTTAGCATAGGCACTCTTAGAATAGATGAACAGATCCGCGAATCAGCACAGCAACCCAGGCAATTCATAGAAATGTATCTCGAAAGCAATATAAGAACAGCTTGCGATATCTTGGCCGAAGATTTGCAACTCGATTCTTTGCGCATATTCGTCCTTATTGGTGCAGATGCGCGCTTTGCCGCAAACTGCCTTTCAGAAAAGGTCTTCGGCAACTACGCGGTACTGGACCGCAAACAGTTCATCGAATTTGCAGACTATGTTGCCAACATGTCCACCGAGGAATGCATGGCACAATATCACCTTTCATGGAATGAAGTCGAAAAC
>Ga0116177_10003684_pt1 | contig 11200 bp, 12 predicted proteins | sample AD_STIC10_MetaG_FD_89750 | JGI IMG/M metagenome (GOLD analysis project Ga0116177, IMG submission 89750) | Active sludge microbial communities of municipal wastewater-treating anaerobic digesters from USA - AD_STIC10_MetaG | ecosystem: Engineered > Bioreactor > Anaerobic > Digestate | place: USA...
ACATATTCTGTAACATCAATAACTAGTTCTTCTGTTAAATCAAGTGGATTTGTATCATCTGATTTAAATTCAAGAATAATTGAAAAAGGTGTATGTTATAATACATCAATAAATCCCACAATTTTAAATAATAAAATAAATTGTGGAATCGGTTCTGGTTATTTCAGTAGTGATATAATTAATTTATTACCTAATACAACATATTATATTAGAACATATGTAATAATGTTAAATAATACGATATATGGCAATAATATAACATTTACAACATTAACATAAAATTATATAAAATTGATATTTTAAAATTAATATATAAAATAAATATAAAAAAAATAATATTATAAAATGACAAAAATAAAAGGTAAACAAATAGCAGATGCTACTATTACACAAAGTAAAATGAATATAACAACAGAATCAGTAGTTAATGCAACTGATGTTACTACTAAAGAATATGTTGATAACGCTGTTAATAGTGGTATGTCTAATTTATCATATTCTAGTAGTGATTTTAATATTTCTGCATTGAATACTAGTGGTACATCACCTGTATTGGCTTGCAATAGAACAGTTACAGATGTTCCACAGGGAGGTATTAGAGTATTTATTAACGGTATTGAAGTAAATGTTGGATCAGGATTAGATTGTTTTTTCGCACCTGAAGGAACAGGTACACCCACACCTAGATCATTCGGTGATGAACAACAAGGTGATTATTTATGGTGGAATTGTGGAGTAGCACCTTATCAATTAGAAACATTAGATAGTATCGATTATGTCTATATGACATATACTGCAATAATTTAATAAAAAAGGTCTTGAAAAAGACCTTTTTTATAATGTACAATTTATATCATGTGTTTTACAATAATCTTTAACTAGTTGTTGATTATATATTATAAACAACATTATATTATTATTTTCATCATACTGCCCGTGATATAAGTTCCATTTATCATTAACAATATCAATTTCAAAATATCTTTTAATAATAAATTTATTATCAAAATATTCTATAGTACAATTAAATAATTCTAATACTTGCTTATGTTGTTCATATAATTCAGATAAATAAATATATTTACCTTCTTCTGTATCAACTGTTATAGGTAAAATAGTATTAAAATATGTTAACATATCACTACCATATTGACTAGATAATAAATTTACATAATCTTTATATTTCATATAAAGTCTTACATTTTTATTAGTGTATTTCCATTCTTTTTCACCATAAATGAAATATTCAAGTTTTCTTTTATTTGGTATATTTATAACTTCTACTATATCAAATGTTGATGGATTATTTATAAAATAATTTGTAGATATATTAGCAATATCTTTAAATTCATCAAATGTTATATCAATTAATTGTTTCATATATATTATTTTTTATTTTATTTAACAAATCATTACAAAACATTGTTAATTTATAATCGACGGGATGAAAATTAAATATTAAACCTGATTCTGAAAAATTATCATTATTTGTTATTATATTTTCCCATATATTTTTCCTATTGTTCCAATCATTTTCTAATTCTTTTTGTCTTTCTTCTGTCATATTTTGCCAATCTTCTTCATACCAATTATAATTTGACATATCTGTTTGATTTTGATAATGAAAATCAATTAACAAATCTTTATAGTCTTGTAAATATTTTTCATCTAATCCGAAAAATTGAATATAAATATCATTATCATAAAAATATACAACACTAGATGATGATATATTAATTGGTGTATTATGACAAATTTGCATTTCCCTTTCTAAAATATCAGATAATAACAAATCACCTAAATAATGATTCATTAAATCTACCATTGTATAATCATTATCTAAAAATTTAAAATATTCTTTTTTAAAAACATAATCTTTAAATCTTATTAATTTATCCATTTGATCTATTTGATATTTAATTCTAATATCCTTTAAGATATTGATTAATTGTGGTGTTTTACCATTAAATTTATAGGCATTATAAATTTTAGTGCTCATTTTTAAGTTTATTTATTTTTAAGTTTATTTATTTTTAATTTTCTTTCTATTTCTCTTATTATATCTTTAGCTTCATCATTTTTACTATTTACTAAAAGTTTATAAATTTTTAATAATTCATTTTCTATATTACCGTTATTAATTGGTGATGGTGGATAAATACATTCTACTCTTGTTTCTTGATTATCAGAAACAGGAAACCAATATACTTTTATATCTTTATTAATATCCTTATACATATCTTCATAATTTTTTATCAATTGATATAATTGTTGTTCCGCTTGTTGTCTAGATAATCCACCAACATTAATATATATTGCTAATATGATTAATTCTTTATCCATAATTATTTTAATTCTTTTTATTTTATAGATAAAATATAATTTTTTGTTTAAACTTAATTTAATTTTTTTATATATAATTAAAATAATAATGTTGTTATGATTTTGTCAGAATATATTAACATAAAGGTTTCCAATAACTTAATAAAATATTATAAAAATTTAGGATATGATTTTAAATTAAATGAAACATTAAATGTAAAAGTTATAGATTTACCTAAAAATAGTGGACAAAAAATACAAGTGAAATGTGATTTTTGTGATAATATTAAATATTTATCTTTAAATAGGTATTGTATTAATACAGATAATTATAAAAAAAAATACGCATGTTCTAGAAAATGTGCAGAAGTTAAAAATAAAAATACTATCATTGATAAATATTCAACAGATAATATTTCTAAATTAGATTTTATTAAAAATAAAAAAATTGAAACATGTTTAAAAAATAACGGGGTTATGTTCCCACAACAATCAAAAAATATTTATAATAAATCTAAAATTACAAAATTTATTAAATATGATAATGAATTTTATAATAATATAGAAAAAATTAAAAATACAAATATTGAAAAATATGGTATTGATTGTGTTTTAGAATTAAAAGAAATAAAAGAAAAAATTAAAAATACATGTAAAAAAAATTACGGATTTGATTTTTATTTACAATCTGAAACATGTAAAAATAAAAGAAAAAACAATCATTTTAATTTATTAATAAATAAGATTCCAAATTTATTAAATATTACTAATAATGGATATTATTTAATAAATTGTAAAGAACATATTTTTGAAATTAGTCCAGATTTATTTTATAAAAGAAAAATATCTAACAGTAAAATATGTACAATTTGTAATCCAATAAATAAAAATATATCAGGAGTAGAAATAGAATTATATGATTTTATAAAAAATAATTATAACAATAAAATTATTAGAAATATTAAAACTATTATAACTCCATATGAGTTAGACATCTATTTACCAGATTTAAATTTAGCATTTGAATTTAATGGATTGTATTGGCATAATGAATTAAATAAACCAAAAAATTATCATAAAATTAAAACCGATAAATGTTTAGAAAATAATATACAATTAATACATATTTATGAAGATGATTGGGTTTACAAACAAGATATTATTAAATCAATGATTTTAAATAAATTAAATAAAACACAAAATAAAATATTTGCTAGAAAATGCGAAATAAAAGAAATATCTGATAATAAATTATGTAGAGAATTTCTAAATAATAACCATATACAAGGATTTGTAGGTTCAAAAATAAAAATTGGTTTATTTTTTCAAAATGAATTAATATCTTTAATGACATTTGGAAAATTAAGAAAATCAATGAATTCAAAATCTATTGATAATGAATATGAAATGTTAAGGTTTTGTAATAAATTAAACACTAATGTTATTGGTGGTGCATCAAAACTATTTAAATATTTTATTGGAAAATATAATCCAATATCTATAATATCTTATGCAGATAGATCATATTCAAATGGCAATCTTTACAAACAGTTAGGATTTCAACTACAATATATAACCCAACAAAATTATTATTATATTATAAATAATATTAGAAATTATAGATTTAATTTTAGAAAAGATATATTAGTTAAACAAGGATTTGATGAAAATAAAACTGAACATGAAATAATGTTAGATAATAAAATATATAGAATATATAATTCTGGAAATTTAAAATTTAAATATTTAAAAAATAAATGGGTTAAATAACCCATTTATTTTAATTCTTTTTCTAATTGTTCTAATTCGTTTTGTAATGTCTTTAATTCTTCATTAGCAGCCATCATTAACTTTTTATATTTTTTTCTTTCTTGATAAATACTACCCATAACCTTTTTAACAACACCATCTTCATTTTTAAAAACTGAACCATTTAAAGTTATAATATCTGTTTTATCTAATTTTATCTTATGGTTATTAAATACTGAATATACATTACCGTCACCATTATGTAATTTATCTATCATATACATAACATCTTTACCTTTTTCTACTATCACTTGACCTTTATAACTATCCGCACTAATATTAAATTCTCTCATAGTTGTAGGATAAAGTGATGCGAAGTCAAAACAACAAGTCCACGTATTCATACCCACGACAGGATCTTTTACCCATCCACCTTTTACTCCCATATCTACATCTTCTAATGATGCTTTATCTTTTGAATCAGCTTTAACAAAAACAACATTTTTTTCATTTCTCATTTTTTCTCTTAAAATACCTTCTGTGACAGGTAATGTAGAAAATGCATCAATAACACGTATTTTTGATAATGTTGATATACCATAAAGAATATCAATATATTTCATCTTATAATGAATTTGTTGAACTAGTGCAGAGTCAATAGCATTATACATTACGAATTTTGTATAATCACTTTCATATAAATATTTAAGATTTCCTTCATAATTAACTTTTTTAACCCCTAATACATTTTCTGATACAAAATCAAGACTAGAAGATTCTTTAACTTTAATAGATGTATCCCATTTTTGATACAATTCCATATAATCGACAATAATTCTATGTGCAGGCATTTCAGATTTATTATTAGTTTCCCATGATTCTCTTAATAACCCAGTGAATGATGATATAGTTGGATCTATACCTAATCTTCTACATCTATTTACAAGAAAAACCCAGTCATAGTGTACAAAATTCCATCCTGTAATAACTGACATTTTTGGTATCATTAATTTAAAAAAATTAAGTAACATATCATATTCACTTTCATAATATTTATACATGAATTGATAATTGGTCTTAATTTTATCAAAGTGATTATTTATACCATCTTGAATTGAATCTGATTGATTTTTTGTAATTTTTTTAGTACCTAAAACTAATACTTTATCTTTATTAACAATTGAAATTGATTGTATTGCACTTTCTGCTAAGTGAGGTTCTGGTTTTTTATCAATGATTTCGTTTTCAATATCGACAAAGAAAATATTAGGTTCTTTATAATCAAAAATAGTTTTTTTATCTTCTTCTGGTAATTTATCCATAAAATCATAAACAGAATATCTATTTGGATGTGAAGTATAAACTTCTTTAACACTTTTACCATCCCATGTTACATATTTTCCATTTTTTTCTGAATCATCATCTGATGTAACTACAAATTTTGTTGGATTATTCCAAGGAAAGTATTTTAATTTAATGTTTCCTATATCATCTATATAGGACACTAACAATTTCTTACTAATATACTGATAGTCAACTAACATTCATATTGGATTATTTTTTAATGTTATATTGATTATAGATTATAATTATAAATTTGTTTATTATTAAAATAAAAAATCCCTATTTAAAGGGATTTTTATTTATTTTTCTTTTATAAATTTTGATATTCTTTGTGCTAAATCATAATCACCATCATCTATTGCTTTATTTAATAAATTATTCAACTCACCTTGTGTCATATTAACATAATCTTTATCTGTTAATTCTTTTTTAGGTTCTTGTTTTTTTGTTAATTCTTTTTTCATAAATTCAATATCTTCATTATCATCAATATCATAATCTTCTATATCATTTATTGATAAAGATTGTTTTCTTAAATCTGTTGAATATTTATCTAATTCAGATACAACATCTTTAACAATATCTTTTAAAATATTATATGTATCTATATCATCTTTATCATTAATTAACATTCCCTTAACAACATCAATAAATTTATTTGTTGGCAACAACATCATTTTACCATAAATTAATTCTTTAATATTATCTGGTTGATGTTTCATCATAACATTTTCAAACTTCTTATTTAAGTAATTTCTCATATCAGCTGCAATAAATGGTCCAAAACGGATATCTTGTTGTTCATCTTTTAATGTATCGGTTTTCTTTAATATTTTATTTGCTGTTACTGAATCTGCTGGTAATGCATTAGCAGCAATAAGTTCATAAATACCTTTTACTACTTCATGAATTAACATAGGTAAATCAAGTACTCTTGCTATAATTTTAGGTTTTATTTCTTCACTATCATCACCAATTTGTTGATAATCTGTTTCCATTGCATTTGTCATTTCAGGCATTTGTTGCATAGATATTGGTAAAGAAGCTTGATCCCACCAATCAAATTTTTTATTTAATTCTAAATGTCTCATATGTAATTCAATTAAACCAGGTGTAATCGCATCTACTTCTGGTTTTGATTCATACATCATAGAATGAACATTTTGGGATTCTCCTTGCATAAGATTATTAATGATTTTTCTTTTAGATACTTCTTTATCATTAACATCATCAATTTCAAAATTACTACCATAATCAAAATCAATATCATCTTCTTGCTCATCTTGATCATTTGGATCATTTAACATTTTTTGAGTCATTTCCATTTTTTTACTATCATCTGGTTTAACTATTTTAGCATCTAAAATAACATCATTTAAAATTGGATAATTTTTCTTTAAAATATCTAAACCAATTTCAGTTAATTCTTCTTCATGACCATTTTGTAATCTAAATATTTGATTCATTAATTGCATCATTTCACCCATTTCTTGACGACTTGGACCATTACCATATTGTTGTCTACCTTTACGTTCAATATCTCTTAAATAATCTTCTGGTAAAGCATCATATATATCAGATTCATTTATCTGATCAAATTTTTTTAATTTTTTCATTCTATTCATATTTATATTTTAAAAGATTATGAATTTCTTTATTTCCTTTTGTTAATTTAAGAAATTTATTAACTACTTCTTTTTCCTTTTTTTCAGCTTTTGGTTTAGGTATAACTGATGGTTTATCCTTCCTAAAAGGTGTAGGTCTAGATGGAACTGGTTTTTCTGTCGGTTTTGTAATCGGTTTTGTAGTTGGTTTAACACTAGGTTGAACCAATTCTATATTTTCATTTATAAATTCATCAAATTTTTTAATTTTCCCCATTTTATATAGTATTATTTTTTAATATATATAAATATTATAAAATCAATTTTAATATATACATAAAAAGAAATAAAAACATATGAAAAATAATAAATTAAATGAAAATTCTTTACCTAGAGAAAAATCAATTGAACAATTAAAAAAATTACAAAAAACAATTGATTCATCTGGTGGTGATATTGAAAAAAAAGTTAGAACTACATCAAAAACAAAAGAATTTAATATACCGAATACTATTTATATGGATAATCCTATAACTAGTGGTAGAAAAATATCTACATATGAAAATTTTTCTAAATCTGAATCTAATAAATCAATTAAACCCAGACAAAAAGGAAAAATGTGTAATTTTGGTCAATTTAAATGTGAATCTGTTGATAATTCATTAAATGAAAGTTCAAGTACTGATTTTATTAGACAATATGGAGATGAATTATACAAATCATTAAAAAATATTAAAAATATGTCAAAAATATATAACAAAATAAATGATTTTGATTTTATTGAAATTGATAAAAAAATGAGATCATATGATGATAACGTTGGTCATATGATTGAAAATTGGATTGAAAATCGTCAAGTTGATATTGATGAAATTGTTCGTTTCGCAATAAGTAATTATATTGAATATGGCACAGAACCACAATTTGTACTATTTGCTATTGAAGATTGGGTTAATATTTTGGATAAATATATGGAAAAAGATAAAGAAGATATAAATGAATCAAAAGATGAAGAAATTTATTTATCACCTAAACAAAGGAAATTACCAGAAGGTTTAAAAAAAGGTATTATTGATAGAAATAAAAAAAATGGTAAAAAATTTGGAGAAAAAGATGATAAAGAATGTAAAGATGATAAAAAATGTAATGATAATTCTAAAAAAGATGATATTAAAAGTAAAAAATCAGGAAGTGATGAAGAAAAATATCTAACACCAAAACAAAGGAAATTACCAGAAGGTTTAAAAAAAGGTATAATTGAAAGAGCTAAAAAGAAATCTAAAGTTACTGAATCTAAAAACAATTATCATATTAATAATTGGATTCAAGAATTAGATACTGATGTAAAAGGAACAATGGATGATAAACTTAGACCTATGTTTGTAAACAGACCAAATAAAGAAATTAGACCATCTTATGATGTATTAAGAGCAGGTAAATATATAACAGTTGATGGTCAAGATTGTCAAATAATTGGATTGAAAAATGGTGAATTATTAGTAGATTTTATTAATAAGGATAATAAACACGAAGTAAAAAAAATAACAATAAAAGACGCACTTAAATCATTTCATAAATCTAAAAAATAAAAAAGAGGTCAAATGACCTCTTTTTTATTTTTTCTCAACTGTATCAATTACTTCTTCTTTTGGTCTTAATGCTTCATCTAAAGCTGCTCCCCAAATTTTACAATCATCTTTAATTCTTTCTACAATAATATTGTAAGCATTAAATAATTTATTAGTTTGTGCAATTCTATATAAAACATTTCTAAAATTTTTAAATTCATCAGTTGTTCCTCTAACCTTATAATTTTTAATTAAATGGTGTAATATTAATATCATTTTAATATCAACTTTAAATACATATGTTGGTTGAGTTTTATCTTTATCATATGTTTCTTTAACATTTTTCCAAAAATTATCATATAATTCAACATAATTAAAAACTTCTTCACCATTATATTCAATTGATTTTGTAAGTGTATTATTTACAAATTTTAATTCTGCATTAGAAAATTCAAAATTAAATAACATTTCATTAAGATATTTAATATATGAATTTACTAAATAATTAGAAATTGCATAAACTTTATCAACATCATGTTCTGACATATTTTTAATAATATCACTATTTGGATCATACTTTCTAATAAAATTTAAAATTGTTTCTCTTTTATTATTTAAAGCATCCACATAATCTTTATCAATAATTTTTTCAGCGTACTCTTTTACTAAGTTTTCAGCTTCTTCGTTTTTTAATGTTGAATTTTTCTTTGCTATTTTTTCAATTATACCATAATATTCATTATAATCAAAATTTTCAACATTTTTAAAATCAATTGATTCTAATGATTTTGCTTTATTTAAAATTTCTTCAAAATTTTTATCTTCTATCATTTTAATTAAATTATTTTTTATTCTTCTTTATTTCCTTTTACTAAAAGTCTTTCAGTTTCATTTGCTCTTTCTACTTGTTCATATGAATGTTTTTTAATAATACCCATAGATGTTTTTAATGTTGGTTGAGAAATACTAAAAGTTCCTTTTTCTAAATTTGGAATAATTTTATCTATTTCCTGTTCAAATAAAATCGTTCTAATTTCATTGTCTAATTTATCAAATAAAATATCATTAACTGTTATTAAAATTTCACTGTTTAAAAGAACAGCATAATCATCAGCAATTTTTTTAATAGTTAATAATTTTTTTTGTTTATTATTAGCGATAAATGTATATTTAAAATCCATCGCAAATACAAATTCTTGTTCAATTTTCTTGAAAAAATCAATAATTTCTTGATCTAATTCATAATACTGTTCAGTTTTTAACATAATATTAAAGGGTTTAATTTTTTTAAATAATTATTTTAGTAATTACATATATACCTAAAATAATTAAAAGTCCTATAAATCCTCCAAAAAAAGAATTAATAAAAAATCCTATTAATCCACCAATAGTATATAATGATAACCAAAAAATTCTTTTAAATATTTTAGCAGTATCTAAATATTTAAATCTAAATGCTATACCAACTTGATTATTATTTAATTCTTTTACTTCCATTAACCCACATAATTCACTTAAACCTAATCTAATAAAATCTTTATCAATATTTGATATTTCTTTTTTTATAAGATTATCAAAATATTTAACACCAAATGTTTTAATATTATCTAATTCATCAGTAGGAATTGTATAAGTTTTATACATTCTATAAACCCAATCAATATGTAAACCGTGTTCTATTTTAAGTTTTTCTCTATTATTCTTTAAAATATTGATATATAAGAATAAAAGTTTAATTTTTCTAAACATAAAATGTATTTTTTATATTATATATTATAAAAAATGAGTTTCGATTAATTTTTTTTATGTTTTATCATCAGTTTTAACATTTTTACCAGATTCATCTTTAATTACAAATTCTAATAAATCATCAAATTTTTTATTAATTTGATCCATTAAATCTATTAATTTTTTTTGACTATCATCATTTGATTTACTAGATTGAACAGATGTTATTGTTGATACTGTTTGTGTATTTGTTTTTGTTGGGGTGTATCCACCACTACTTTCAATCATATTTGATAATTTATCTTTATTATCATCCATTACTCTTAAAACATCTTTTAACTTTTTATCATCAATAACCGACATTATTGTTATACTAGTTGTTAATTTATTTAACTTATTTAATCCACTATCATTTAAATATTTAATACTATTTGCTAAATCCCTAATAGCATCAGAAAAATTTTCAATAACATCTATTTTATCATCATCTAATTTATTTATTTCAGTAGTAAATGATGATAATGCACCCCCTATATTTTTAGCCCAATCTTCTGATGGTCCACCTGTAAAATCACCACCTTTTAATATATTTGAAACTCTTACCATTGATGTAGCGATTATTGTCATTAATTCTCCAAATGAATCATTACTTTCACCACCAAATAATCCACCTAAAAATGATTTTCTTTCATTTATTGCTTTATATGCATCTATAAATGGTATTAATGAAGTAGATACCCCCTCACCCCATTGTTTAGATGGATATGCACCACTCCAATCACCATTTTTTAATATTTCTGCTACACTGATCATAGATGTTGCAACTGCTATCATAAAATTAGAGAATGAGTTTGGATCATAATTACCACTTAATAATGATGATGC
>Ga0116177_10003687_pt1 | contig 11194 bp, 8 predicted proteins | sample AD_STIC10_MetaG_FD_89750 | JGI IMG/M metagenome (GOLD analysis project Ga0116177, IMG submission 89750) | Active sludge microbial communities of municipal wastewater-treating anaerobic digesters from USA - AD_STIC10_MetaG | ecosystem: Engineered > Bioreactor > Anaerobic > Digestate | place: USA...
GGCGGGGCGGGTTGTTCCACATTGCCCCTCGCGGGGCACGGCTGGCGGCGGTATAGTGATGCAATCATCGCAACCCCCGGAGGCCGGGCATGAACAGGTATTTAATCGTTGTCGCGGCGGTTCTTCTGACGGCCTGTTCGGGCGGGGCCGATCCCGGGGACACCGGCGATGCGCTGGTCGGTGACACGGCCGCCGACGTCGAACAGCCCGACGACGCTCTGCCTGAGACAATGGCCGACATCGCCGCGGATACCATGACCGACACCGCCGCGGATACCATGACCGACACGCACCCGGACATGACCACAGACGAATCGCCGCTGGACGTGCCAGCCGACTTGCCGCCACCCGAACCGGTGTCTTACGCCGGGATCACGGCCGGCCAGGACGGCCGCATACTGAAGCTGGCGAACGGACTGGTCGAAGTCGCTTTCGACCTGGACAATGGCGTGTACGACGTCGTTTCGAAGGCCGGTCCGATCAGAATCACCGGCGCCGAGGCCCGACTGGTCGCGGACAACGGCGACACCGGAACGATTCTGGGCACCATGGGCCGCAAGGCCACCTGGGCCGCAGTCCCGGTCGATGACAGGCTCGGTTCGGGCGTCGATGTCACGCTGTCGATCCTGCGCCAGGCGGGCGACCAGCCAGAAATCGACCTGACGCTTGGTCTTCGGGGCTCGGGCACGTTCGTGACCGCGAAAATGGCCGTCCGCTGGGATGCCGATGAAAACTGCCACGCGAAATTCATGTCGCCAATGGTTGCGGACGAACGCACCGGCGGCGCGATGTTCATCGGCGCCAACCCGGCCATGCACACGGTCCTGGACAACGGTTCAGACGTGTATTTCGATTACCAGTCCCGCATCTTCCGCATGGGATACGGCGATTCGTTCCTTTTCCAGCCGGGCACCGTTTCCAACTGGAACATCGCCGTCAAAGATCCGGAAGGCCCGGATTCGCTGGTCGCGGGCTGGCTTTCCAACGAAAAGTCCATCGGCATGGTACGCGTCAACTACTCGCCAAAATTCTCGATCGAGCAGGACGGCCGCAAAAGCTTCACGACCGTCGAGGGTTTCGGCTTTTACGACCCGCCAAAACCCCTGACGACGACGGATCCGGCCGCCCGCGGCCCTGCCCCCGGCCTGACTGGCGAAACGTTCTATATCGACGTTGCGCCAGCGACACCACAGGAAGGCCTGGAAGACTGGGCAACCCGCCTGGCCGCGTTCGCGAACAAGGCGGTCTGGCAGAACGTGCCGTCCGGCTGGAATTCATGGGGTGGCGGCGGCAGCAGCGGCGGGTATTCCCAGGACATTTACGCCAGCCGCATCATCGACAACTTCAACGCGATGGTGTCGGACTTCGCCCCATACGGCCAGGAATACTTCCTGATCGATGACGGCTGGCAGCAGGACCACGGCGACTGGATCACAAACAAGACCAAATTTCCCGACCAGGCCGGCCAGGACTTCATGCCATGGCTGGCGCAGCAGGCTCGTGAGAACGGACTGATTCCCGGCCTGTGGATCGCGCCCTTCTGGGTGAAGAAGTCGTCGGACCTTTACGGGGCCCACCCGGACTGGTTCGCGGACATCAACGATTACGGCAACCTGCTGGTACGTCCCGCCGACAACGCCGTCCTGGATCTGACACATCCGGAGGTCCTGGCGTTCCTGCACGACCTGTTTGCGCGCATCACGCAGGAATGGGGCTACAAGTGGCTGAAGATGGACTTCACCTATTACGCCCTGTTCACGAAGAACCTGCATGACCCGACAGTGACGGCATCAGAGGCGTACCGTAACGCCATGCGCGTCATCCGCGACGCCGCCGGCCAGGACACGTTCATGCTGGGCGTGGCCGCGGTCGGCCTGGCCCTTGGCCTGCTGGACGGGTGCCGCACCACCCTGGATAACTTCCCCCAGTGGGGCGACGACAAACAGCAAAGCATCAAGGTCACGCTGATGACGGCCGCCCACCGCTGGTACCTGTCGCGCGCCTGGGTAAACCATCCCGACCTGCTTTTCTTCCGGTCCGAACCGCTTGGGCTGACGTTCCAGGAGGCCCGCGCCTGGGCTTCGTTCGTCGCGATTTACGGCGGCATCGTAAAGATCGCCGAACCGTATATCGATATGCACGACCACCAGGACTGGCTGTACACGGTTCGCGCGATGCTGCCGGTTTACCCCCGTACCGCCCGCCCGATCGACCTTTTCGAACTGAAATTCCCCGAATACTGGGTCCTGCCGGTCGAACGGGGTTCTCAAACATGGAACGTCGTCGGCCTGTTCAACTGGGGCCTGAACGAAGACGTCGTGGCGTCGGCCCCGATTGCCGAGGCGCCACGCGAAAAAACCCTTCGCTGGTCCGACCTGGGCCTGGAACCAGATGCCGAAGTGCTGCTGTTTAACGGATGGGATCGCACCTGCGAATGGGCGACCGGGCCCGAATGGAGCATGACGGCACAGCCACGCACCGCAGCCATCCTGGTTGTCAGGGAACACGCTGACGTACCGCATGTGGTTTTCACGACCAGGCACCTTCTGGGCGGCGCAGTCGAAATATCAAACGAACAAGTCAACTACGACGACGCCAGCCTGGATTTCGATATCGAAAGCCCATCCGGCCAGGAAGTCACCGCGTACATCTTCAGCCCTGTCGCCCCGACCACGATCACCGCCCCTGCCGAAGCCACCATCGCCCCCGGCCCGTGCGAAAACGTCTGGGCAGTGACATTCACCCCCGCTGCCGACACCACGAACGTGCAGATCGAATTCATCTGAAACGCCCCCGGTCAACTGAAACAACTTCCGGCCCATATCGAAACAGACTGACGCGCCGCAAAACGACGCGCTTGCCGCCAAACACTTATTGGTGTAAAATTTCAATGAAACGCGTTGAACTTGAAAAGGTTCTTCGTTGCCTGGGCTGGATCTTCGTGCGACATGGAGGAAATCACGACGTGTGGAAGCGCGACAGGAAATCGTTGGCGGTGCCCAGACAATGCAATATCAACGAAATTACCGCCAGATCCATCCTGAAGGCTGCGCAGGAAACCGAAGATGAGGAGGTTCTGCCATGCTGAGGTTCACGGGCAGGCTGATTAGATCCGGCGGATGGTGGGCGGTCGAAGTTCCGCTGCTGGGGATATACACGCAGGGCCGCACGAAAAAGGACGCTTATGCGATGGTCGCCGACGCCGTGGAGTGTCTTGTAAACCGCAAGGGTTTTAAGGTACAGGTTTTTCCCGGGGACTCGAACTACTTCGAAGTGGGCTCGGACACTGTCGCGCCCCTTGTCGCAAGGTTTCTTCAGCATCAACGCCACCAGGCGGGACTGACCCTGGTTGAGGTGGCGCGGCGGCTCGGTTCTGCTTCGCCAAATGCCTATGCCCGCTATGAACAGGGACGGTGCGTCCCCTCCATGTCCAAGTTGTCGAAACTGATAAGCGTCCTGAACGACGGCAAGGGCGTCGTCATCGAAATGCCGCGATCGTAGGATGCCGGCGATCGTTGGACACAGACGGTCGGCATGCATCCACATCAGTGGGGCGCCTGCCGCTGTGGCACCCTTTCAACGCTGCTTCCGATGGGATACAATTTCCGGACTTTCCGGACTTTTCAGAAGGAATCGAGATGAAGAGATTCAATCCCTCAATTCATTGTCTTGTGATTCTTCTTGTTGTCATGGGTGCTACCGCCTGTGGTGACGGCAGCGGCCCGACCATGGACAACGGAGCCACTGACACGGCTGAACTGGACGGAAACGTGATCCCGGACGGGCAGCAGCCGGACCTGGTCGTCAATCCCGACGCCGCCCGCGACCTGGCCGGCCATGACCTGACCGGAATCGATCTGGAAGGTGCCGATCTGAACAATCCCGACCTGCCCTTCAATCAGGATAACGGCCCAACAGACAACGGCGACGGCGACACCGGCGTTCTTCCGCCGTGCACCGACTCGGCTCAATGCCAGTTGGGCAACGTCTGCATCGACCGCCAGTGCGTCCCCGGATGCAACGGCGACCGTGACTGCCCCGGCAACCAGCACTGCAAGTCAGATGCGCTTCCCTACGGCGCCTGCCTTGATTGCGTTACTGACGACCACTGCGATGACGACATGAAGTGCAATGCCGGAAAATGCATGGTCACGTGTGAAGTCAACGAGGAGTGCAGCGCCACGCCAATCACCCCATTCTGCGACTATGACTCCGGTCTTTGCGTCAAGTGCCTGTCCGACAGCAACTGCCCCGAGGGGCGCCTGTGCATCGGCCGCGACTGCATCGTGGGATGCAAGGGCGACCGGGACTGCCCGGACGGCCTTCGCTGCGATCCAAAATTCGGGACATACGGGGACTGCTTCACCTGCGTCGAGGACGCCGATTGCAACGGCAAGGTCTGCCGCGACCACCAGTGCGTGATCGATTGCGATGCAATCAACTGCCCGGTCGAACGCCCAATCTGTGATCCAGCAACAGGCAACTGCCTGGAATGCATTAAAAAAGCTGACTGCGGAACCGGCAAGATCTGCATCGGAAACCTTTGCATCACGGGGTGCGAATCCGATCTGGATTGCGGAACCCGCCACTGCAACAACGGATCCTGCGTGGAATGCACCATCGACGACCACTGCACCGGCGGACAGAAGTGCCGCGCAAACACGTGCTCCGCCGGTGAATGCTTCAAGGACAGCGACTGTTCACCCGGCGACTACTGCCACCCGCTGCTGTATTCTTGCGAGGATCTTCCCAGCAACCACTGTGACAGCAACTCCGACTGCACTTCATGGATCCCCGGACTGCTGGATCAGCACTGCGACCCGCTGACCCGCGAATGCATCACGGCCTGCCTGTCCGGATTCTGCCTGGATCTGCTGGGGAGCGGGCGCGATACGTGCGTCAATGGCGGCTGCTATGGCTGCGGCACCGACTTCGACTGTGCCGGCGTCAGGTGCAGCCCGTACGACCGCTTCTGTTACGCGTGCCAGGACAACGACGACTGTTCGGTGCCCGGCTGGAAGTGCGCCCAGGACGGCGCCTGCTATGAATGCCTGAGCAGCTTCGACTGCCCCTCGCCCAAGGTCTGCGATACCGCCAACGGCCGGCGCTGCGTCGAGTGCCTGACCAGCGGCGACTGCAAGAATCCATCCAAACCGGTGTGCGGCAAATCAAAGACATGCATCCCGGCCTGCCAGAACGAATGCGAATCCGGCGACATGATCTGCAACCCGGACGATACCACCTTCCCGATAACGGCGTTGACCTGCGGCGACACCGACGACGACCCCTGCCTGGAATACGGCGGTTACTACAACTGCGGAAACGGGGCGTCGTGCGTCACCCAGGGCTCAGGGCTCGGCGAATGCGTCTGCAACAATGAATGCAGTTCAGGCCAGAAGTGGTGCGCATCCGGCAAGACGGACGTCGTTGAAACATGCAAGCAGGATTCCACCAGCGGCTGCTGGTACATAAGCACAAGCTACTGTTCGTCAAGCTACGGCGAAATCTGCAGCAACGGAACATGCGTCTGCGATAACAAATGCACCGAAAACCAGACGGTCTGCACCAGCACGACCGCCTACAAAAAGTGCGTGTCCGACTACTACACAGGCTGCCTGTACTGGACCAGCTACACTTGCAGCAGCGGCTATTACTGCAGCAACGGCAAATGCCAGTAACCGCGACGGCTCAGTCGTCGTACTCGAAGCTGTAGTCACCACTGACGGGCGGGGTTTCCAGGTAGTCGGCGAAAGGTTCATCCAGGCCGAAGGCACGCTGGATCAGAGGAACCGCGAACATCTGGACGATGACGTGCTGACGGTGACGGCTGATGGTCGGCTCCTTGTCGCCCATGCCGCCCATCACGCCATATCCGTAAACCTTGTGGTCACAGAAGGATCCGTGGTTGCCGCCGTTGATATCGACCAGCCATTTGATGCCCGCCTGGGTGTTATAGGTGTTCTTGTAAGTCGCGGGCGTGGACTGCATATCCTTTGTCGCCCCGATGATCATTGTCAGCCCCGGCGCCTGGATTCCATCATCGACCGGCCCCAGGAAAAGCTCGCCGACCGTTGCATCCCACTCGCCGTAATCATTGACGTGACACAATTCCTCGATGCGCCCGGTTCCGCGCGAATGACCAATCCAGAAGACTTCCGACGTTGTCGTCACCTTTTGAAGCACCGCATTCTTGCTGCCAAGATTGACGCCCCTGAAGGACTGAACCAGCGGACCGGTGTTGAAGATAAGCTGGGAATAATCCTCGCCGGCGAGGTTCTGGATGGTTTCCGGGACAATCGTGACAAATCCCCAGGTTGCAAGAAGCTCGGCCAGGTATTCGTACTGCAGGTGCAGCGCCCCGTTTCCATGCAGAATGACTACCAGCGGCCACGTACCTTCGGCAGCCGGACGTCTTACGGAACCGCATTCCGCGGGGTAATAAACCCTGGTTTTGGAGGAATCGCCGGAAATATCGACATATCCCGCCGCGTACGGACCAGCAGCCCACGGATTGTCGGGAACCTTTCCACTTGCAGCCGGCGTCGATCCGTCACACGCGATCACGCCCTTTTCGGTCTGCCGGAATGGACCGGCGATCGTCGCCACCTTGTTGTCCTTGTCATAAACGGTAATCGGGCCTTTAACACCGGCCGTCGCGCTTACATAAAGCCTGTTTTCATCCTTGGCCACGGTGTTGCCGGAATACATCACGGTGCCGATCTTGACCTTCACATCGACCAGGAAGCCGCCGGTATGGAAACGCTCGCCATCGATGATGATTCGATCCCCGACGGTTCCGTCCAGCGAATGGATATTGAAAAGCCCAAGCGCAGCCGAAGTCCACGTCGCCCGCTGCTGACAGACGCCCATGCTGAAAAGGCAGACTTCGTTGTCCGCGCAGTCGTCATAGCTGGTGCAGGCTGTCGGTGGCTCGACTGTATCCTCGACCGTTTCCGGTTCGACATCGGGCGGCACATCCTGAACCACATCGGGCTCGACATCCAGAATCACGTCAAGCTGAACGTCCGGCGACCCCTGATCATGGCCACCGGGATCCGGCGCCACTTCCCACACGTTGTCCGGGCCGGAATCGCGCCCCGCATCCGGGATGACATCTCCTTCCGTCGTCTCGCCCAGGACGTCGTAGTCTTCGCCGTCCTGCTGGCCGAAGGTGTCCATCCTGACCGGTTCGGGATCGTCGCCGCATCCGGTGCCACCAAGCAGCGAAGCGACCGCAACTGCCGCGACCACGAGCAACTTTCTGGAAAGCATGGAACCCCCGTACCTGTATGCTTCGGGAAATTATAACTTCTTTGAAGGAAAAGGACGAACCGGAATCACTTCGCGCCCTTCGGCTTGGCGTTCCAGATGCTGACCATCAGCATCGCGGACAGGATGGCCAGGAAGGCCAGCAGGATGAAAATCAGGGTCCATTCGGAGAAGACCGCGGCCACGCCGGCCGGCAGCGACGACCGCAGGTCGGCCGTCAGCGTGGGGGTGACGTCCTTCAACCAGCCAATCCCCGCGCCGGAGATCATCGCGCCGAAGTTGCCCATCGCCATCGTGAAGCCGGTCGCGGCGGCGGCGGCCTTCGGGTGCACATCCGCCGTGGCGGCGCCGGACATCAGCATGTCGGGACCGTAAATCAGAAATCCGGCCAGGCCAAGCATGGCGGTCGCGATGCCGGCGGCGCCCTTCGGCACGAGGATGAACCCGATGCAGACGACAGCCAGCGAAAACAGCATGATCGCGCAAAGGGGCGCGCGACGCTTGTGAAACAGCTTGTCCGACATCCAGCCGGCAGAAACCGCTCCGATTGCGCCGATCAAAGGCAGGGCGACCGCCTTGAAAGCGCTGTCCTTGATGGCCTGACCCTGGAAGTCGGCCATATAGGTGACCGCCCAGTTCATGAAGGAATACCGGACACTGTTCATGCAGAAATAGCCGATGGCCAATACCCACAGGATCTTGTTGGACAGGACAAGCCGCATGGTTTCGGCGAACGGCAGTTTTTCGGTCTCGATTGCGGCGGCGGTGTTGGCGTGGGCGCTGTCGTCATCCCCAAGGTCGTCGCGAACGCGCCCGAACCCGACCAGCCGGGGGTCGTCACGCAAGGCAACGGCAAGAACCACCGTCATCGCGGCAAGAATGATCGACGGAACCATGAAGGCCATCCGCCATCCATATGTGCCGGCCACATAACCGGCAAGCAGCCAGGACGCCACGTTCCCGACCTGGTAACACGTCGATATCAACCCGACCAGCAGACCTCGATGCCTGGTTGTCGTCCAGTTCGTAAGGGTCTTGATGACCAGCGACCACCCGGCGGACTGTGCATAACCGTTGACCGCCCAAAGAAGCAGCATCAACGGCAGGCTGCTTACCTGTGAAAACAGCAGGTTGGTGATGACCGCGATTGACATCGCAAGCGTCATCATCTTCCGGGCGCCGAATTTTTCGCCGAGTTGCCCGTTGACGAACTGACCAATTGCGTAAGTAAACGCATAAACTGTCGGAATCAAACCAATTTCGGCCGACGACCAATCCGGAAAATCCTTCAGGATCATCGGCTGGGCAACCGAAAAGTTCATGCGACAAAGGTAATACGAAGCGTATCCGCCCCAAAGGGTCGCGAACGTCTGTACCTGCCACCTGGTAAGTCTCTTGCTGTTGATCGCCCCGCTGTCGCCCATCTGATTTCCCCCGAATCCGCATGGTCAAAAATCGCCGTGACTAGTCTGCCATTGGCACACTTCCGGCGCAAGAATTGTTGTTTCGCCCGGCCCGGGACAGGTTTCGGTTGTTTCTGGCCATTTATTGATTCACACCCGCGTGTTTTGGACAGCCCGCCGCGTGAGCACGACGATGCAGGCGATGCGAAGTCCCGCTGACACAATGCCGATAATGCCCTACACTCGCGCCATGAATGATGCCGCATCACAGGTTTCAGTCGAACGCAGGGCAAAGAAATTCGTCAAGGCTCCGATGCACCGCTGGTTCGCGGTCTGCTCACCTGGCACCGAAACGATTGTACGCGCTGAACTGGCCGCCATTGGTCTTGAGTCGGCGGCCGTCGATATACATGGTGGCGTTGAGTTTCCGGGCCGCCTGGATGACGGCATGCGCGCCAACCTTCACCTTCGAAGCGCCGCGCGCATCCTGCTGCGCGTCGCGTCGTTCCGTGCCCGCGCGGTCGAGGATGTCTTCCGTGAAACGGTGGCCCTGCCCTGGGAAGCCTTCCTGCCACAGGGGTGTCGGCTTCAAGTCTCGAGCACCATTCATGGATCCAGGCTGAACAGCCGCACCCTGCTGGAATCAACCATCCGCGACGCGGTGTGTCGCCGCTTTGCCGATCAGGGACTTGCCGTCCTGGCGCCAGAGTCTGCATCGACGTCCGAGGGCCCCAGGAACACGAGGACCGCCGCGGTATCACGCCCGGATGAGCACACCCAGTCCATCCAGGCCCGCCTGGATTCCGACCATATCGAACTTTCACTGGATTCGTCCGGGGAACTGCTTCACCGCCGGGGCTGGCGCCGGGAAGCCGTTGCCGCGCCCATCCGCGAAAACCTGGCCGCCGCAATCCTGCTGGCTGCCGGCTACGCGTCCGGGATGAATCTGGTGGACGCCATGTGCGGATCCGGCACCTTCGCGATTGAGGCCGCCCACATCGCGACGGCACGCCACCCGGCATCTCGGCGACCCCGCCGCGCACCTTTGCCTTCATGGAATGGCCGGCCTTTTCACGCCCGGCCTGGGATCACCTGTGCAAGCTTGCCGGGCCGATCCCGACGGACTCCGCGATTATCGCCCGCGACATCGACCCGGCAGTCCTTCAGGCCGCCTCGACCAACGCCGCCAACGCCGGTGCCACGTCGATGATCACATTCGAGCCGGCCGACTTCTTTGACGCCGCCCCGCCCTGCCCGCCCGGCCTGCTGGTCCTGAACCCGCCTTACGGCCTGCGCCTTGACGCCACCCGCGATGCCGCCGCACTGTACCGCCGAATTGCCACCACCATCAGTTCCCGCTGGGCAGGCTGGCGCTACGCCGTCGTCTTGCCCGACCAGTCACTCGCCCGCACCTGGCCCCTTCAAACGGACTCATCCCTGCGATTCATGCACGGCGGCCTGAAAGCCGTTGCTTTGATTGGTACGACGGGGCGGATGTAATCCGCCCATACAAGCCACAGGGACATGCCGGCGACACGCACTGCTCGACCGCAGCGGGCGGATGTAATCCGCCCATACAAGCCACAGGGACAAGCCGTTGACGCGCACCACTCGACTGTGGATGCGAATGAAATTTCGCCTTTCCAGACACGATCCTGGCTATAGGGATGAAAGCCTCTTCCACTGACTCAGGGCGGCAAATTCGCCCGTCAATTCAAGCCACGAGGCCCGATAGGGGCGAATGAAGATCCGCCCTCAAAATCCAGACGTATTGCTTATCAATTGATCAGGCGCGGCTTTCCAGGTTGATGCCGAGGGCGCTGCGCAGGATGTAGTGATCGTCGCTGATGGCGAACCGCAGAACTTCCTCGATGCGCTCGCGCTGGGTCATGTTCGAGAACCCGCTCTGCTCGGTGCGCAGGAAGTTCATGACCGACGGGACGTTGCAGGCAACAAGAGTACCGGCGTGAAGCTGGGTGACTTCGATGCTGCGGAAGAAGTCCCTGAACATGTCGTCCAGCGACATCGGGTACTTCTTCATCAGGTCATCGACCAGCTTCGTCATCTGGTTCTTCTGCTGCTGACCCATCTTGCGGTCAATCGTGCGCGACAATTCCATGACAACGTCCGCGCCGGTACCCAGTTCCATTTCCGGCTTGCAGTACTTGAACACGGCAGCCATCAGGATCTTCAGTTCGGTCAGGTTCTTCACCGAGGCCAGGAAATGCATCGGGTGCAGGAACGTCAACTGACGACCGATCTGGAACGCCAGTTCGTATTCATCGTGGCCGGTCATCATGTCCGCGCCGACAACCAGTGCCGGCGGCACCAGGAAGTCAACCTTCATGCCGGTCGGGTTGTCATCGCGATAAACCTTGTGCGGCAGCGGGCCCAGGGCCTTGTTGACGGCCTTGTAGATGTTCACGAACATCAGCTTCTGGTCCATGTCCATGTCCGGCTTGCGGCGCAGGCCAAGGTCCTTCAGTTCCTTCACGTCCAGGTACGACCCGACGCCCTGGAAA
>Ga0116177_10003692_pt1 | contig 11191 bp, 7 predicted proteins | sample AD_STIC10_MetaG_FD_89750 | JGI IMG/M metagenome (GOLD analysis project Ga0116177, IMG submission 89750) | Active sludge microbial communities of municipal wastewater-treating anaerobic digesters from USA - AD_STIC10_MetaG | ecosystem: Engineered > Bioreactor > Anaerobic > Digestate | place: USA...
CGATATCCAAAAAATAAAAGAAGCCGTAGAGGAATTTTTAGATAAGATGACAATTACCTCTTACGCCGTTATTGCAACTTTGGGCCAAGATAAAGCAAAAACAAAAAGGACCTCAGAGGACGTTCTAAATTTTTCTGTCCTGACAGCAGAGCCGCAAGAAAAAGAAGAAAGCGAAAATAATGATACTGTTAATGTTGATATAACTTTGGGAGATCCCCAAATACTTATTGGCGAAAGAGGCCAGACGCTTTTTGAGGCACAAAAATTACTTAAAACGGTTTTAAATAAGAAGCTCAAAAAGTATTTTTATTTAAATTTGGATATCAATGACTATAAACGAAAAAAGATTGATTATTTGAGAAGCATAGCAAAGACATTGGCTGACGATGTGGCAATAACAAAACACGAAAAAGTTTTGATACCAATGTCAGCTTTCGAAAGGCGCGTAATCCATACCGAATTGTCTCAAAGGCCAGATATAGCGACTGAAAGCCAGGGACAGGGGGAAGATAGGTGCGTTGTAATAAAACCAAGATAATACAATCAAAAACCCCGCTGTGGCGGGGTTTTTGTTATGGCTCTATTGGCAAGATAATTAAATAATTAGGAATTTTATTAAGCTGTCTTATGTTTTCCCAGTCAACTTTTATGACTCCTTCTCTGTTAACATCCTTTATAGTTGAAAATGCTTGGCAATATGTCCAGGGACCATATTTTGCATCTGTTATTGGATCGAAATATACAAGTAAAACAAGGTAATAATTGGCATTAAAAGCTATTGATCCTAAGTTTTCACCCCCTAAATTTGGGCATTGCTTTTCATAGCAAACACCTTTTTCGTTATAGTTTTTACAATCAAGGGTTTGTGAGGTGCATCTGTCTGTGTCAGAACCCCAAAGATTTGCGTATGGATCGTAAAATTTTATATTTTCAAGTTTTTCAATATATATTCCCCTGCTTTCAATTTCAGAGCCCCTTATGGCCGTATAGCCTTCTTGTCCATTGCCAAACGGGGACCTGTAAAGATTAACATTATATCTATCTCCGTATTTTGTATACCTAAATTTTTTAATTGTGGCAGAATCAGGTTCGATAACAAAGTCTGATTTGCCAGAACAGGCGCTGTTGGGATTCACGTACATACATTTGCCCCAATTGTTTATTTCATCAAATAACACTGAAATATAATAAAGGCTTGTGGCTGGGTTGTGGACAATACTAATAGAATTTGTTTTATTTTTTAGCTTGCCCAAATCTCTAATATCAGAAGTATTTGCGGTTGATGGGCCAGAGCAGTCGTTTGACTCATAGAAAAAAACTCCAGGATTTGTATTGTTTGTTGTTATTATCACAGGTTCCAAACCACCTAGTTTAAATATAGCAAGATAGGGATTTATAGTTGTCATTATTAAGTACAAGGTGAACAAAATTATAAATCCTGTTATAGCTCCAGAAACCCTGTCTCTTGCTTCTCCTATTGCGTTTGGAAAAACCGGGGACAAAAGATAAAGAACACCAGCATATACAAGTGTGCCAAATATGGCCAAGAACCCAATAGACATACCCAAATTAAAAAGGTATTTTAAATAATTTGGCAACGGCGTGTCGGTTGTGGTTATTGTTTCGCCGGTGGTTAATGTGGGATATTGAACCTCAAGATCTGCCGCAAAACAAGAATTGTTCAAAAAACTAAGCCCGATAATAAAAAATGCGATAATGAAAACAATTAATTTTTTATTTTTCATACTATTTTGTTGGCCATATTTGTACTTTTAGAAGTGGATAATTTAAAGCTATAAATTCCTCCCATTTTAAATTTGGTACAGTTTTTGTAAAAATTTGGCAACGACTATAGGTGCCTTCTGTGTCACCAGAGCTGTCACCGGTTGAGCTGCAATCTACACAGCCATCTGGTCCATTTGCGCAATCGTTGTTTGTATTGCAGTTTCCCCCATAATATGTGCCGCCAGTAACTGAATATGCACAGTTCTTTGCTGTGGTAGAGACTCCAACGCAAGTTCCGTTTGAACAGCAGATATCGTCTCCATATGTGTATGGATCGCTATCATCTGTGTCTTCGGCGCTAGATAACAATAAAACAAGATATCTACCCTTTATTTCTATTGACCCAGAACATTTTTCAAAACTTGCACAATTTGTTTTTTCCTCAGCCAAAACTGAGGCTGGATATCTAAATAAAATATCCACGGCATCTTTTTCCCAATAATATTTGGCAAATTGAACATCATTTTTTTTGACTTCGGCGGTTCCAGACTTTGTTCCTGCTTTGTAGCCGTAAGGCCAACTATAAAACGCTACTCCATCCCCAGAAGAAGCATAGTCTTTGTTAATTTGAAATATTGTGGCTGAAGAAAAAGAGCCGGAAATTTCTGTGCAACCAGTTTCAAAAATTGGTTCCATACATCCCCCAGACATATTATTATATTTATGAAATAAAACAGCATAAGAAGAGTTGCTATTAATGATTTTTATAGATTTAACGCGGCTGCTAAATGGCTCTGGTAAGGAGTTGCTGCTCGCCGTGATCGCACCCGACATAAAGCCAGTGCAACCCGCTCCAAGATAATAATAAACACCAGCAGTTTTGTAGGCTAATTTAAACGACAAAGCAGAGGAAATATTAGCCTTTTGCCCGCATGGTATTATTTCAACTGCAACCTTAGAATAATCAGCAATTCGTCCATGCTCGGTGTCCACTTTTGGGAGTTCAAAGTTTCTTTCCGGGTATTTCCAAATTATTAAATCGTTTCCTGTAGAACACCTATAATACACTTGTTCATATCCAGAATTGAGTGCTGCTGAATCATCAGAAACAGTCATTTGCACAGGAAGCATTTCTGTGTCCGACTTATAATAATAAATTCCATCTGTTGTTGGCAATGATCCCACTACGGTTTGAACAATGGCTGGGTTAATAGTTTGCATTATTAAAAATGAAGTAAGCAAAAGAACTAAGCCAATTATTGCGTTTTTCATTCGATCTTTAGCCTCTCCAATCATACCGGGATTGCCAGCAGATAAAATATATGTTATAGCTCCAACCACAAAAGAAACTAATGCAATAAAACCAGCAATTATAATTGCCAACCCAAAAAAATAGCTAACATATACAGATATCCCACTAGCTATTGTTATTGTTGGCAGCCAAGGAAGCTTTGGATAAATTGCTTCTAATGCAAAAGCGCGAACTGGAAAAAGCAAAATAGCGATCAGAAAAATTAATGTAAAATATTTTTTAGTAAAACGCATTTTATAGACTATTTTTTAATCGGCCAAACCTGCACAACTCCCAATGTGTCTCCACTGCCAAGAAACTCTCCCGTATTTAAATTTGGCGCATTATTCGTGTAAACCTGGCACTTTTTATACTGTGCATCTTGTTTTTCTCCGGGCTTTGTTTCTCCTCCCCCAGTTTCCACCCAAGGCGGGTTGCAATAGCAGGCCTTCTCGGTTCTTGTCATTTGTGTACTTCCCTCCCAGTAAGTGTAAGAACACGTTTTAAGCTTCCAACTTCTTCCGTCTTCAGAGCAAACATAGTCACCGTCATCTTTCCCTCTTGAAGTTAAAAGAACAATATAATCTCCCCCAACTTCTATTGAGCCGGCGCATTGCTGAAAATTGGCACAGGCCAATTTTTCTTCGTTTAAAGATTCTGTAGATTCAAAGTTAAAAAGCATTTTTGCGGCATCGCTTGACCAATAATATCTTTTGCCAAACTGTTCGTCATTTTTTTCAACTTTAAATCTTCCTGCGTTTGATCCCGTTTTATAACCATAAGTTTTGCTAAAAAAGGTTACGCCACTACCCGAAGAATTATAGTCTGTATTAAGCCGAAATATTGTTGAAGAAAAATAAGAATTTTTGGTGTTTGAAAGCTCTTGAAATTCTTCTGCCATATAAACATTTGAGCACCCCTGATCGTTTACTTGAATTATAGGCCCTGTACATCCGCCCTTGTAGTCTACTGCTTTATGGAATATCACATTATAAGCTGTGGTTGCATTGTTGAAAATTTTTACAGATTTTATTCTTCCCTTAAACGGTTCTTCCAGCGTTGATTCATTTGTTGCTTTTGATTCAGACATAAAACCAGTGCAATCTTTGCCAAGATAATAATAAACACCAGGCGTTTCATAGCCAATTTTAAAAGAACCGGCACCTGAAATGTCAGAAAAACCCCCACAAGCTATTTTTTCAATTATTACATCTGTATAATCTTTTGAGCCAAAGTTTTTCTGCGGATATTTCCAAATAATAAGATTTGGGCTGCCAAAGCATCTATAAAATATTTGTGTGTAGCCTTTTTTTATTTTTTCTGAAGGGTCAGAAACCGTTTGTGGTACAGCCGATAAGTCGGTGTCTGATTTATAGTAATATATTCCTTCAACTCCAGCCAAAGGGGTTAGTGTTGGAGAAACAAGAGAAGTGTTTATTGTTTTCATTATTAAAAAAGAGACAAGCAAAAGCCCTAGGCCCAACAAAGCACCAGACATCCTGTCTTTTGCATCGCCCATTGAAGTTGGATTGCCAGCTGATGCCATATATCTTATTGCTCCAATTGTAAAGGAAACCAATGCCAAAAAGCCCCCAATCATTATTCCTAGGCCAAAGAAATATCCAACATAATCTGCCAGCTCACTAGTTGCAGTAATTTCAGGCAGCATTGGTATCCTTGGATAAGTGGCCTCCAAGGCTAGCGCAGGTGACGCTACAAAAAACAAAACAAATAATATTGCAGAAAGTGAAGTTATTAGATTATATTTTTTTTTCATATTTATTACATAAAAAATATTTAAAATATTCCTCCGCCATTTTCTTCTTCTGTTTCCCATTTTTCACAACAAAACCAATTATCCATTAATGAGTCTGATGATGTAATATTTCCAGCCCAACTTCCATAACAATATCCATCAATATATTCGCTATTTATGATTGTTTTTGTTCCTTCGTTTGGCTTTACTGGAGGGGTTATTTCATCCATTGCCCTTTGACAGCTTAAGTTTTTAACCTCAGAGCCATAGCCAGTTGTTATAACTCCGCATTTTGATATTGTTTCTCTGGAGTAGGTAAGTTTTTTGATTAAGTCAGATTTTTTATCTGATGTTATAAATTTATCGAGCTCCGTCTTTGCATCTTTTACTTCCAAGACAAAAGCAGCTATACCCTTGTATTCTGTTCCTTCAGGACATTTGTCTTGTGCTGCTTTGCCTGCCAACATATTCATTATTTTTTGGCACGGGTTTCCCAAACAAGCGCTGCGCGAGCAAGCGCACCCAGAAGTTGTCGTAGTCTCTCCGGTTGTTTCATCTGTTGTTGATTGTTCTGTGTCAGAGCACAAGCATTCGGCCATACAAGCATTTTTGCCGTCTCCGCAAGTACTGTCGCATTTGCAATAATCTTTTTCGTTGGCAATTTTCTCCATTTCCGCCATTGCATCGCTGAGCTTTTTTAGATATTTATCTATTTCTTCAACAAAATTGTCTGCCCATTCTTCGGCGCTGTCTACGGTGTCGCCAACGGGTATTTCGCTTTTCTTTGAACAATATCTTGTGTTGCCCACTGGCTCTTCCCTTTTTTCTGTATTGTCTTGCCACCAGGAATCCATACAATAAAAAGTTAATGCGTCGTCATTGTATGAATATTTTGCGCACTTTGATGTTACAACTTGATAATATGTTGAACTATTTCCGCCTGCTGTTACTGTTGCAGAATCAGGCTTTGTTACACTTGTTGTTGAAGGGGTTGTTGTTTCATAATTGTAATCCCCCACAATTCCGCATGGGCAATATGGGCAGTCCGACGAGCCTGGGCACTTTGATGTTTCAGGATACCTGTCTCCGCAGTATTCCAAACCTGTTGTTGAAGTATTTGTAAAATAAGTTTTACATCTTTGCAGGTTCTGATTTCTATACAAGAAAGAAGAAGAAAAATCGTTTCCCACAGCACTTGGTTTTAAACATTGTTCATACCCAGCGTATTGGTCAGATCCATAAAAGCAAAGACTTGCTTTGTCTATGCAGTTTTTTAAATTCGATGCGTCTTGTAAATTGCTTTTTGTGTTGCATTTTGCAAGGTTCGAGGCTCCAATAACGCAGGCATCTTCATAATTTAACAAACATTGAGAGTCTATATTGCAAAGATTTGCGCATTTTTTGTAATCGTCAGGGCACGGGCTGGTATTTTTGCAGTCTTCCAAACATTTATTTTTATAATAAACCATGCAATCCGGAAATGTTTTAAATCCTTCAATCTTCTCGTCGTCTTTTGCTGGTCTTGTGTTTTTTGTGTCAAACACATCAAAAATACAACTTCTGTTGTTCCAGCAATTTTTTACGCATCTGCTTTGGTCGTCCAAACAACTTTGCCGCCTTACAAGACAATTTTGATAAGCATCTTTTTCTTTTACTGGGTCATACTTTGCGCACTGCAAACTTTCGTTGTCGCATTTTTCACAATTGTCGTAGCATTGCAGATCTTTTTGCCCATTACCCGGACATATGTTCTGACATACAGAATAGATATGTGAGTTAGCGTATTCAAACCCAGAGCAATATTTGTTTATTGCACCACCTGTTGGGACTTTCATTATAATAGTATCTGTTTTGTTAGTTTGCTCTGAAATTTTCAAAAAATCAGCATAAGATTTTGCAAAGTAACAACTGTTAACTTTACTCTCGGCTTCTTTCAACTTTGTTGAATTTGCCTTGATTGTGTTTTTTAAAAATTCAACTTTTTGTTTTAGATAATTTAGTTGATCGTAAATTGTAAGTTTGTGCCAATTAGTTATATTTATATTTCCTTCTGAGTCTTCTATTGGAAATTGGTCTCCGCTTTTAAATTCTTTTAATCCTTTGTAACCCTTTTCTGTACATATGTCTGCTGATGAATCGCAACAAGCGTTTATCTTTATTGGGTCACCCTCCCCCTTTATCGACTCTAAATATCCTGGAGGACAAACACTTCCTCCCCCTGATGAAATTTCGCATTTTGCGTTGCCAGTGCAAGTATCATTCGGACAGGACTGTCCGGCAAGAAAAATAGGAGGACATGTGCCTGACCAGTTCTGTTCTGGCACATTGCAGGCACTGCCACTACATTGACATTGTTGCATCATTTCCAAAATCTTATTTGCCAATTTTTCTGTAACATTCATTTTTTTTGATGCAGCATCTGTCACTTTTTGCAGGCACTCTGTAATATCAATTTGAGTCCCCATATTTTCTCTGTGGTATGGCATAATAAAATCTGTTTTGCCTCCGCTGCTATCTGTTTTTTGTTCACCTACAGGATCTCCTGTTGCGTTAAAGTCAAAACAATCTATTTGCTGAGCCAAAAGCTGCTCGGTTAACATGCCTATTGGAATTTCTTTATAATAAACTTTTTTAGCGGTACTTTCGATTCCTTTAGTGCTTGTGTCCCAAAGGCTTACTATCTGAAGTCCTCTAAGCCTAAAAACTACCAGGTCAGGATTTATTGTGTAGGCAATTAAATATGAGCTCAAGGTCAAAGTTAGCCCCAAAATGCCGGCCTTTATCCATTCTTTTGATTCATCCTTAAAGCTTCCCCTTGCAGCAGATAACATGTAATACACTCCGCCAAACACTAAAACGCAAACAGCTAAAATTCCGGCAATGCCAATGCCAAAATTAAAAAAGTATTTTGCGTAATCAGGCAAGCTTGTTTCATCTGGATTTATCGAAAAACCAAAAAAAGACGGATAGTCAACCTCAAGGGCAAATGCAAAACCAGCGCTTAAAAGAAAAGCGCTGATAACCATGAAAAACAAAAATAAATTTTTAAATTTTTTGCCGAACATTATTAAAAGCAAACAACTATAATCCGGAGGTATTTAAGCCATTTGTTCCATCTTCGGGCAACTGTTCTTCTTTTTGCTCCTGAGCCACTTTTTTCTTTGCTTCTCTTATTCTTAAAACCTCTTCTGGAGCAGTTGTTATTATTTGGTCTTCTGCATAGCTTGCAACAACCGAAATGGCAACGTGTTTTTTGCCTGCAAAAAATAGTCCTTCGCCTACAGACGCTTCAATCAATAAATATTTTTCTTGCTCGGTTAAGTTGAATATTTTTTGCAGAACATCTATTGTTGCAGTTGATTGTTTCATTAAAAGCTGCAAAGACGAGTTCGTAATAATTGCTTTTCCATAATCCGACTTCATAAAGTCAGCCACGTCTTGAGTGATTGTAGAAACGCCAAGCCAATATTTTCTTCCTCTTTTTACAAGTCCAAATAGGAATGATGCACCGTCTTCTGATTGCATCAGCCACCAGGCTTCATCAACCACCAATATTCTCTTTTTTAAAGTAGTTCTTACAATGTTCCAAACATATCTCATTATAATAAACAAAGCCATTGGCTTTAAAGATTCTTCCATGTCTCTAATTCCAAAAACCACCAAATTTTTATCTATGGAAATGTTTGATTGTTGGTTAAAGAAATCTGCAAAAGTGCCCTGGGTAAACTTTTTTAAGCGTCTGGCCAAAGATTCAGCTCCCTGCATGCTCTCCAAAATTTCGGCAAAGTCAGACATTAGAGGGATATTTTCTTTCCATGTTGCAGGATTAGACTGGGCCGTAATATCTCTTACAGCATATGTTTGTGTTAAGGCCTCATCTAAAATGCTATCTTCTTCGGCGCTCAATCCTCCCAACATAATTCTTAAAAGCCCTACCAGGTTTATAATGTTTGACCTCAAAATGTCTTCTGGATTGTCATCTGGGCCAGGTGTTGGCAAATCAAAAGGATTTACGTGATTGGGCGACGTTAAAGAAATTTTGAAAAATGACCCTCCAACTGCATCAGCCAAATATTGATATTCGTTTTCGGGGTCAATAACAATTACATCAACCCCTTGCATTAAATATCTTAAAATTTCAAGCTTAATTGCATAAGATTTTCCAGAGCCAGATTTGGCAAAGCAAACCATGTTGGCGTTTTCCAAAGAAAATCTGTCAAACAAAACCAAAGAATTGTTATGCCTATTTATGCCATACAAAATTCCCTCGTTTGAACTAAGATCAAACGAAATAAAAGGAAATGATGTTGAAAGAGGTTCTGTGTCCATTGGCACGTGAACCTCAATCATGTCCATACCATAGGGATTGCACGAAATAAATCCTTCTTTTTGCCTGAACAATGCAGGCTTAATATAAATTAGTCTTGATTCAAAAATTGATCTTAATGTTAGCTCTGTGTCTTTTAATTCTTTTTCAGTATTTTCATAAATGGTGATATACAATCCAAACCTAAACATTTTTTCTTGAGCAGTAGTAAGCTTGTCTCTCAAGGTTTCAATGTCGCGGTAAGCTGTTTCCAGCGTCGGGTCGCGCACCAAGCCTTTTTCTTCTCTTTCCAATATCTCAGAAGAAACTTCGGTAATTTTTTTTCTTAATTTTTTTAAAATTAATTCAGAAGAAATTGGGTGCACAAAAAAGGCAATGTCCATTGGCGTGTTTAAATCAATAACTGGAGAAAACCACCCCGTGTTTAAATATCTTGGATAAGAGAAAATGAAAAATGATTTTGCTAGCCTTTCGCCAAGCTTTAAGTGGTCTTGCATTATGCCAATGTATGGCGGAGCAATAATGTCTCTTACGTCAAAAGCCTCTTCTTCAAAGATTTTTTCTTCCAGAACATCGTCTTTTTTCTTGCCCAATAGATTTGTAAAATTATCTAAAAATGATGCCATCTAAATTTAATTTCAAAATAAAATTATTTAAGAAGTTCGGGCAGAATTTCTGGATAATATCCAACTTCTGCTTGCTCTGGGTGGTGAATTGACCAAAAAAGTTCTATAAGTTCTGGCGTTGTTAGTGGAACTGCTTCCAGCCCGCATCTTTTTAATCCCATTGCCAAAAATTCCATTCTTTGCCAAAGCTGTGTTTTGCATCTTTGGAAATCTATATCTTTCATTTCTTCGCTGCTGTTTTTTGATTTTAGGAAATCAAATTGTTGGGCTGCTCCTTTTATGCCCAAAGCTTCTGTTAAAGTGTAGGGCACAACCACATAAAAGTTTTTAGTCATCACCGAGTCCCCTTTTACCATTTCTTTTATAAACTCCCTGTAAGAAGCTGTTTGCGATCTTAAAAGTTCATTGGGTTGTTTTTCTTCCAAATCTTTTAAGGCATCAAGATAAGGAGTAATGTTTATTTTTCTTGATTGAATAACAATCTGGCAAGAAAAATCCAAAGAATTCAAAAAGCTTTGAAAGGCATAAACTGTTGCCGTTTGTTCTTCGTCAGATTTTAAAGCAAAGTTTATAGAAGAAACCATCAACACCCCCCTAATAGTGTTGTTTTTTAAAAGAAGAATTCCTTCTCTTATATCTTTTAATTCCAAAAAATCTTGTGTTGGTGTGTCTGTCATACTTTAATTTAAAATTTGAAATTTATAATTTGAATTCAATTTAAAAGACTATAATTTAAAATTTGAAACTATTTTCTTGTAGACGAGGCTATCTTGCCAAATATTAGTATAAATTCTTTCGTTTCTTGCCAAAGCCTTCTTGCCTCTTTTTTCTGTTTTTCTTCGTTAATAGATTTGCCTATTAGCTCTAGCCAGTAAAGTGTTTCTTTGGCCTCTTTTTTGCATATAAATATTTTATTATGAAAGTCTCTTTTGCTTGAAGCCCCGTTAGCCTCTCTATAATTTGCCCCTATACTTGTACCAGATCTTATAAGTTGATTTATTAATGGTGCGATTATTGTGTCTTTTGTGCAGGCCTTGCAAAAATCAATAAGCCCTAAAGAAAATTTTCCTGTCCTGTCTTCTAAATCGTATTTGTTTTCTGTTTGAGGCATTTAATATTTTCAAATTGACTTTAAATTTTAAATTTCGAATTTCAAATTATTTCGTTCTTAATTCGACATCAGTGTGAATTTTTTTGAGTCTGCTTTGTTGAGTTTTTAAAACTGTTTCTTTTTCCTCTACTTTTTTGATAGGTGCTCTTTTTATTGTTTTAAAAGGATACGGCGATTCTTTCTTTTTCCAAGTGTAATTTTTAGAGCCTGAAGCAAATCCTACAGAGCTTAAAAGCATATTCATTATTGGCATTCCATCTACGGTTACAAAGGCCAGAACACCAGCTCCAATAAACAACGCAGGGCCCACTACAAAAAATAAAAATTTAGGCAGTATAAAGTACAGCACAAAACA
>Ga0116177_10003694_pt1 | contig 11190 bp, 11 predicted proteins | sample AD_STIC10_MetaG_FD_89750 | JGI IMG/M metagenome (GOLD analysis project Ga0116177, IMG submission 89750) | Active sludge microbial communities of municipal wastewater-treating anaerobic digesters from USA - AD_STIC10_MetaG | ecosystem: Engineered > Bioreactor > Anaerobic > Digestate | place: USA...
AGGAGCGGCTTTGGATTCTTCCATGTAGAATTTGGTAAAAGTGAAATTTAAAACGATGAAAGCTGAATCGCTATTTTGGTAATAGTCGATATTCGTTTTTATGTAATCGGCGGACTCAGGTTTTGAAGTAGAAACATTTGCGATTTTTGCAAATCCGTCCTTGTCTTCGCCGAGAGTTGCAAATACTTCCTGATTGGAATACCAGGCTGCATTTCTGGTCGTGTAAAATCTATTTGCTTCGAACTGAAGTGTTATATATTTTCCTCGTATTGGATCTGAAGGGTCGACGGGCGCAGTTTTAAATTTGAAAACTTTCCCCTTGTTAAGAATAGCTTCATGATCATAGATCATTTTTGCCGGAACAAAAAGTTGCAGACAAACTAATAGAAGAAGCAGAAAGAGGTTTCGTTTATTGTTCATTGCGCTTTCTTTTTTGGATGATCATATAATTTGCATAGAAGAAACCAATTCCCAATCCGACGAAAACTAATCCGCGAATAATAAAGGAAATGTTCGTGTCAAAAAATTTACATAGGATAGCAGTGGTCAAGACCAGCAATCCATAATTTAATATTCCCAGATGATCCTCTTCGATTCCTTGTCGAATGATTCTGATTCCAATTAAGAGAAGCATAAGATTGGAAAGCAGTTCTGCAAGCTTCGGAGAAATTGATGCGGAAAGAAAAATAGCTATGAAAACGAGAAACGAATATTTGATTATGCTTAATCTATTGGAAGCAGGAATGTGATCATGACGAAGTAGTAGGTAAACAGCAATGCAGGTGGTTATAATAATTGAAATGAATTCAGGCGTCATAATTAGATCGTTGATCGGAGGTAATTTACGAAACAGATTATCCCAGATCCAGTCGAACGTAAGTGGAATAAGTGTAACGATAATTCCAAGTAGACCAAGCGAGGAGTAAGATTGAGTGCTTTTTCCTGTTTTTCTGAATATCGGTAAATACCCGAATAGGAAGAATGAGGAGAATAAACTGATGAATGAAATGAAAAGCAGCTCCTCATTATCATAACCACACGTACCCAAAGCAATGATCAGTGAAATTGGAATCATTCTGCTATGAAGAACAGCCCAATTTGCTTGTGCATTATTTTTTAACAACTTCAAGTAGTGTGGAATGATTCCAATGATAAGAAGCCAATACCAGAGAATTTCTTTCGAATGATAATAAGAGTAGCCTACTTCGCCTGCATAATAAGTAATGCCAATCAGATAAAACAAGGAAGCAACTGATGAATTCAAAATATAGATCTGTGGCAATGTCAGGAGCATCCATGTTAGAATGAAATCAGGCAGACTTCCGGAGATATGATAGATCTGACTGATCATAGCGATGCAAGCTCCGACACTGAAAAACAAAAATGCAGAGGATGCTTCCAGCCATGCTTTTTGTTCTTTCTTTTTTATGAGTGCATATGCACAACTAGCTTGTCCTAGCAATAGTGGCAGAAATGCGAGTATAGATTTTGTTGTTCTACCGAAGTCATCCCAATTATGAGCAACGATCAGAATAATTCCCATTCCAACTAATATGGCACCTATGATTCCGAAGACGGCAATTAGTCGGTTTGGTTCTTTGTTTTTCTTTTGGTGATAGTAATCCGAGATCCTCTCTGCAGTTTCCGGGGAAATGACATTCGCTTCTATTAATTCAGGGAGGTCTTTTATCATGAAAAAAGCAAGTAGTGAGTGGTAAGTAGTGAGTTGAAATTAGAATGCAAATAAAGTAAAACTAGCCAAATGACCACAAGTTTTTTATAATATTGTCATCTAAGCAAAAAGGACTTTTTTGAGCGAGACAGAATTCATCCATTTATTAAAAAATCGAAATGAACAGGCCTTTCAGCAACTCATAGTTGAGCAAAGAGGTCGGGTTTTTAATACCTGTCTCAATTTTCTACAGTCGAGAGAAGATGCTGAAGACGTTTGTCAGGATGTATTTGTAGAAGTGCTGCAGTCCATTTCGAAATTTAAAGGGGAATCGCAATTGTCCACGTGGATCTATCGGATCACGGTAACTAAATCGTTGGAATTTCTTCGAAAGAAAAGCAGAAAGAAGCGATTCGGTTTCCTACAGAGTTTAACCGGAGAAAACGACATTGAACTGAATCTTCAAGGCAATTTTGATCATCCGGGAATTCAGTTAGAGAACAAGGAGCTTTCAAAGATTCTTTTTGCAGCTATTGAAAAGCTGCCTGAACGTCAAAAAGTAGCGTTTTTATTGAATAAAACGGAGAATTTGTCTTATTCAGAGATCGCTGAAGTTTTGGAGATTTCAGTCTCATCAGTGGAGTCGCTTCTCTTTAGAGCGAAACAGGGCCTCCAAAAGATATTGGGTAATTATTATGAAAATAATTTCAAATGAGCGCAAGTAATTCTAAAGAAGAGCATCTAATGGATATGAACAAAAAGGAAACCTGGATCAATAACACACTGTATTCAATCGACATGATTGAACAAGTTCCGGTTTCAGATAATCTGGCATTCAGACTTGGACATATTTATAAATCAAGTCAGGTTGTTGTTTACAGAATTCAACCTAAAGTAAGGTGGGCAATTGCTGCTGCACTAACGACTTTGTTTCTGATCAATGTTTATACTTTAAGTAAAACATTGAAACGAGAAAATTCAGAGAAAGCTGTTTTTGCAAATGAGTATTTTTCTTACATGAATTCAATTTAATCAAAACAAAAGATGAGCGATACAAAATTTCTTCGGGTCATAATTTTATGTTTGATTGTATTGAACATAGGAACGCTTTCGTATTTACTGATTGGAAGAACTGAAAGATCCCCAAGACCCGGTGGACCTCCACGAGTGATTGAATACCTTTCTTCAGAATTAAATTTTGATGAGAGTCAGAAAATGACTGTGATGAAATTGCGTGATGAGAACAGAGAGGAAATCGAAGAAATTCAAAAAGGCGACAGAAAATTACATGACAGTTTTTTTGACCTGCTAAATCAAAACGATCCTGACTCAGCAGTCATTGATTCAATGGCAAGTTTGATAGCAAGTAATAGAAAGCAAATTGAACTTTCAACGTTTCAGCATTTTTCAGAGATCCGAAAAGTATGTACTGAAGAGCAAAAACAAAAGTTTGACGTGATTATTAACGACGCTCTTAGAATGATGGCACCACGACCGCCACGATAGAAATCAAACCACTAATTATAAAACCTACACAATGAAGAAAATCTTATTGGCAATTTATTTGATGTTAATTGCTGTTACCACATTTGCGCAAATTCCTGAGCTTGAAACATGGCAGCAAAACACAACTTCTACCGGTTACAATGGTATTGTATCAAATGTTCAATTGGTGCAATATTCAACAAACAATGTATATGTATCTTGTACTTGTATTCCGGGTTACAGCATTGGTCCATGGACAGGCAATCCGAATGTTGCCAGTAATCAGAACTTTGTTTTCAAGATCACTCGTAGTCCGCAACAAAATACAGGCACTCCAACAGCAGTTGGATTAGGTCATATTGGTGTATGGTCAAATGGTGTGAGCGTGTTCAATGTTTCTGATGCTATGTCATATAATAATCAAGGATTATGGAATCGCAACGCTTACTACTGGGAGGGAAGCGGATTTGATAATTGTCTGGGACATCCACAACAGCAAGGAGAGTATCATCATCATGTTAGTCCGACGTGTTTGTATAATGATCTGGATAGTGTTGAGCATTCGCCGATCATTGGATATGCCTTCGATGGTTTTCCAATCTATGGAGCGTATGCCTATACAAATACAAATGGAACAGGAGCGATCAAAAGAATGCAAAGCAGTTATGTAATGAATACAGCAACAAATAGGACCAACGGGCCTGCCGTTGGCGGGATGTATCCGAATGGTTGTTTCATTGAAGATTATACTTATTCAGCCGGAGCCGGTGATCTGGATGAACGTAATGGACGTTTTTGTGTTACTCCTGAATATCCTGCCGGAACATATGCATATTTTGTAACGATTGACCAGAACAGAGTTCCGCAGTTTCCATATACTTTCTTTGGTACTTATTACGGAGTTGTTCAAGCGGGAAATACAGGACCGGGAAGTGGACACGTAACAATTACAGAGGTGACGACTGTTTATACAGGTACAACAGGAATAAAAAGCATTTCGGACGATATCAAATATACATTGGCAGAAAATCCGGTTAAGGACTACGCTTACATATATTTCGATCCGCAAAGTGTAAATAATGTAAAAGCTGAAATTTACGATATCAGAGGACAGCTTTTATTTTCACAAGATAATATGCAGCCTAGCATCAGCTATACATTTGATTTTACGACCTATACAACAGGAACATATTTTCTTTATCTTACATCCGCAAACAAAAGGATCGTCCAAAAGATAATTAAAGCAAATTAATGAGAATACTATTTTTCATCATTCTGAATTGTCTGGTCAGCATTTCACCGGCCTTTTCTGAAAATGGAAACGAACTTCAGCTCATCTTCCGGCATTATGTCGGAGATGAGCTGCTTGTTTTAAAGAGCAAGCAGTATAAAAATGAGCTCGGACAACCATATACTGTTTCGAAATTCAAATATTATGTTGGGAATATTGAGTTGACAGATTCAACAGGTAAAGTTTATTCTATTGACAATTATTTTTTGATCAATCAGGATGATCCAAAGACGAGTGAAATTATTTTGAATGCTATTCCACCCGGAAATTATAAATCGATCTCTTTTTTAATTGGCGTAGATAGTTTGCATAACTGTACAGGTTTGCAAGAAGGAGATCTCGATCCGATAAAGGGAATGTTCTGGGCATGGAATACGGGATACATTTTTTTGAAATTGGAAGGCCATTCGGATTTTTCAAAATCAGAGGCCGGAGTTTTTGAATATCATATTGGCGGCTATAAAAGTCCGGCAAATGCAATTCGCCGAGTGACTCTGAAATTAGAAGAGATGAATTATCTGACAGAACGAACAGGAAGAAAAACACTTTCTATAAAAACCGATGTAGCACAGATCTTGAAGCAGCCGGTATCTATTGATTTCTCAGTTCTGTCCGTTGTTGCCGATTTTAATAATGCGGAAATGGTGGCGGATAATTATATTGATATGTTTAGTGTGATCCAAAATAGTGAAGTGAAGTGAAATGAAGTGAAGTGAAATGAAATGAAATGAAGTGAAGTGAAGTGAGGTGAAGTGAGGTGAAGTGAAGTGAAGTGAGGTAAGGTGAAGTGAAATGAAGTGAAGTGAAGTGAAGTGAAGTGAAGCGAAGTGAAGTGAAGTGAAGTGAAGTGAAATGAAGAATTAATTTGGAATGCGGATTTGGCGGCTTTGGGCAAAGTCGTCGTCCCTAAGGAGTTGCGAACCTGTAAACCTGCAAACCTGAAACCTGCAACATCAATTTAGAATAATGAGATTAACAAAACTGCGTGTTGTTTTCTTTTCGATTCTATTTCTCGTGATCCTTAATGGATTTGTGAGTCAGGATGCTTTTTTTGCTATTGAACAGAAGGATGTCGAGCTAACTATTCCAAAAGGATTTCCAAAACCATTTTACGATTTCAAAAAGAATAAGCTTACTCCTGAAGGATTCAAATTAGGTCGAAGGCTCTTTTACGACCCAATTCTTTCGAAAGATAATTTTACATCGTGTGCTACTTGTCATTTGCGTTTTGCTGCATTTGCTCATATTGATCATGCATTGAGTCATGGTGTGGGGAATAAAATTGGCAAGAGAAATGTCCCTGCAATTCAGAATTTGATATTCAAGGATACATACATGGCAGATGGTGGAGTGAATCATCTCGATCTGCAACCGATTGTTCCATTGACCAGCGAAGCGGAAATGGGAGAGACGTTAGAAAGTGTGATACAGAAATTGCAGAACGATTCTGTTTATCCGGCTTTGTTTAAACAAGCTTTCGGCGATTCAATTATTACATCGAGTAATATGTTGAAATCACTTTCGCAATTCGTCGGATTGATGATATCGAGCGATTCGAGGTATGATAAATTTGTCGCCGGAAAAGAGAAGTTCAATGAAAACGAATCGAACGGATTAAAGCTATTTCGTGCAAGATGTACGAGTTGTCACAAAGAGCCACTCTTGACAGATAATTCATACAGAAACAACGGACTTGTTCCGGATGAGAAGTTGAATGATGAAGGAAGAAAGTTGATCACAGGACTTCAAACAGATAAATACAAATTCAAAGTACCATCACTACGAAATGTTGCCATGACATATCCTTATATGCACGATGGTCGATTCAATACATTGGAAGAAGTTGTAGCACATTATTCTGATGCAAAATTTTATTCAACCGGATACGATAAAGATCTGTTAAAAACCACAGGCATGACTGAATCAGAAAAAATCGATCTGGTCATTTTTTTGAGAACCTTGACCGATAAGACTTTTTTATATGACAGGAGGTTTGCGGATCCGTTTCCGTATGTCAAGCACGATTGAAATAACGAATAACTAATCCCGATAGCTATCGGGATGAATAACTAAGGGCTATCGTAGGCAACTTTTATTCCTGCGATAGCCCTTCACTATTCATTATTCACTATTGCAGTTCTGCTATCACAGTCACCCCGCCAAGAACTTTCTCATTCATTCCCACCTTGATCTTCGTGCCAAGAGGTAAAAACAGATCGACACGTGAGCCGAATTTGATGAAGCCTAGTTCTTCGCCTTGCTTTACCATCCATCCTGCTTTGGGGTAACAAACAATTCTGCGGGCTAATGCGCCTGCTATTTGTCGAAGGAGAATTGGAGTCTTTGTGCCATTCTCAATCACAACAGTTGTACGTTCGTTTTCAGTTGATGATTTCGGATGCCATGCAACTAAGAATAATCCGGGATGGTATTTCGAAAAAGTAATTTGTCCACTGATCGGATATCTGTTTACGTGTACATTGATAGGCGACATGAATATCGAAACCTGGATGCGACGATCTTTTAAAACTTCTGTCTCTGTAGTTTCTTCGATCACTACCACTTTTCCATCTGCGGGAGCGATGATAAACTTTTCGTTTTTCGTCAGATGACGACTAGGGTGACGAAAGAATTGAAGAACGATCAAAAAGAGTATAACAGATATGACAATTATTCCGGTTTTGATCCATGAATATTCATGACCAATAAATATGTCGGCTCCAATATTAATTGCCAGTAAAACAATGGCAGAAATCGCCAATGATGCATAACCTTCTTTGTGAATCGTCATTTCTCTATTTATTTCTGATTAGGAATGGGTGCAAAATAAAAAAAAGGAGACAACAATCTCCTTTTTTTACAAATATGTAGTTACTTATTAGTACACTCCTCTTGATTTAAGTGATATTGTCACTTTTTCAAGAGCAAAGATGTAAGCGGCAATACGTAAAGATACTTTGTGCTTCTCTCCAACAGACCACACATTTTTAAATGCATTGATCATGTATCTGTCTGCACGTCTATTGATCTCGTCTTCCGGATAGTAATAACCAAAACGATTTTGAGTCCATTCGAAATAAGAAACAGTTACACCGCCACCATTCGCAAGGATATCAGGAACAACAATTATTCCTTTACCTGTAAGGATCTCATCAGCACCGGCGGTAATAGGGCCATTAGCACCTTCAACGATCAATTGAGCTTTGATCTGATCTGCATTCGCTGCAGTGATCTGATTCTCTAACGCACATGGACAAAGAACGTCAACATCCAATGTCAAAAGATCTTCGTTTGTTATTTCAGTACCGTCGGTAAATCCTTTAAGGACGCCATGATTACCATTTCTGTATGCTATTGCTTTTTCAATATTGATACCTTTTGGATTATAAAAAGCACCGGTATGATCGCTGATTGCAACGATGCGTACGCCGTGTTCATCCATGTGTTTCGCTGTAATAGAGCCCACATTTCCGAAACCCTGAACAGCACCAATTGCTTTCTTAGGATCCATCTTAATCTTTTTCATCGCTTCCATAGCAGCGACAGTAACGCCACGGCCGGTAGCTTCAACACGACCTTCTGATCCACCTAAGTGTATAGGTTTGCCGGTAACAACTCCCGGAGTGAAAGCTCCTTTTAGCTTCGAGTATTCGTCAACGATCCAAGCCATTTCGCGAGGACCTGTTGCAACGTCAGGAGCAGGAATATCTTTGTCTACACCGAATACATCAACCATTGCGGCTGTGTAAGCACGTGTTAATCTTTCAAGTTCACCTTCTGATAATTTAGAGGGATCAACAGTGATTCCACCTTTTGCACCGCCATAAGGAATATCAGCGATGGCGCATTTCCACGTCATCCAGGCAGCGAGTGCTTTTACTTCATCAAGATTTACATCCATTGAATAACGGATACCACCTTTAGATGGTCCGCGGCTTGTATTGTGAACGATTCTGTAGCCTTCGAATACTTGAATCTTGCCGTCATCCATTTTAATCGGAAGACTCGCCAGATATTGTCTGTGCGGCGTTTTCAGAATGTTGTACGTGTCGTCATCCAGATTCATGATCTTCGCAGCGACGTCGAAACGTCTGATCATTGATTCGTACGGATTCGTCGTGTCTTTTGACATCTTTTGTTTTTCTACCTGAGTAATCATTGTGAATAATTAGGGCTGCGAAGGTAGGACATTTTTAATAACCATGCGGGTTTGCGGGGCGACATATCCGCAAACAATTGCAATTCAATCCATTAGATTAGTTGATTTTTGTCAAATAAACGAAGATTTGGCATTTTGAAGGGGCTTTCAGTTTAGCTGGTGAAATTTGGCTAAAGCCAAGAAAGTCAGCGTTGCCCTCGTCCGTCAGCTAAAGCTTAATGTCATTTAGTTAAGACCTAAACTGCTCGTTTGTAGTTCGTTTCGGTCTTGTATTTGCCGAGCACTTTTCGGATTTTCCTTATTCTTGGGAATGTTCGATTGAGTCGCACAGGTTCAATATTTAGTTCAAAAAGCTTTTGTAATTTTAAAAGAATGGCTTCAATTTTATCAGTAAGAAAAAGATTAACGACATTATTTTTCATACATGACCAACTTACATTTTTATTTATTTTATAAGTATATTTTCTTTTCCTGCTAATTTGACTCAAGTGCTGTGTACATTGTTTTTCAATTATTGCTTGTAGGTTGGCAACAAAAACGCAAGCATAATAATCTTGCAAAATACTTACAACAGTATGTCCACTAAAAACTTCCATCTGTAATTGATTTTTTTGAGTGCCAAAACTTGTTTCTGTTTTCCAGCGCATGTAGTATACTTGTTTTAGGTCTTGAATTGTATATGAATTGTGATCATACAAATTGGTAATTAATATTTCTGTTTCCCCGGACGATAATTTTAGTTTCACCAATCTCACCAGTATTTCAGTTTGTGCAGGAACGATGTAGCCATTTTTCTTTAATTGATTAATTGCTTTATGGCTTGGCATTAATTTTATAATGGTGTCGTTGATTCTGCTGCGCGAAAACTTTCTTATTTGCTTATTAAAATCAGACCTGCACCGCATTACAAATTGAATTGACTTTTCCTGATTCATCAATAAATACATAAGGGAGTAACTTGGAAAACCCCGATCAAATAGGGCAATAGAATCAGAAGGCAAACGCGAAATATTTGCAGATACTATTTCACGTTCAGATATTTTGTAAGGAAACATTCCTGACCAAACAATTACTTCATTCAATACGTCCTGAATTTGTAAAACCCTAGATATAGGAATTGAAACATTTTCATGATTATTTTTAACTGTACCAAAGTAGTTTGCAACCTCTGGTTTGTTAAACAAATAATTGGTAGAGCCATCAATGGCCATGAGCCGAAACCCTTTCCATCGCTTGATTTTATTCCCATAGTGGAGATAATACAATTCAACTTGTAGTTGATTCCACAATTGGAAAAAATCAGCACGCAACTTAACACGTTGTAAGCTGAAGGCTCCTTTAGAACAACAATTTTGCGGCTCTTCAATAAAATTAAAGAACTCTCGAAGTTCAATACTTATACTACGTTTTGGAAAATTGAGAATGAGAGCGACAATTTTTTCGAAAGGCAGTTTTCGATTCCTACTAAAATCTGATTTTTGATTGGTGAAAAGTTCGCGAATAGATCCATCTTTCGAAATCAATTCAAGGAAGGAACAGAGTCCTTCAATAATTTTTACATTTGCACATACCATTGAGTTGTTGTTTTTAGTCGAACACTAAGAACCCGCATTTGCGGGTTCTTAACTCAGTGGTTTCTAAAATTTTATACACTAACTAAATGACATTAAGCTAAAGCTGACGGTAATAAAAAAAGTTGGTTCCTTGTGCTACTTACCACTCACTACTTACCACTTTCACAAACTCAAATAAAAAAACACAAACGGCGCAGAGATAAATAATGCATCAAACCGATCAAGAAAACCGCCGTGACCGGGAAGTAGTGAGCCGGAGTCTTTGATAACCAGACTTCTTTTGAACATTGATTCAACAAGATCGCCAAGCACACCGGTGATGAAAATTATAGAAGCAATGATGAGCCATTGAGTAAGTGTGAATGCAGTACAATATTGTGCAACAGCAAATGCAATTCCAATTGCACAGATGCCGCTGCCGACAAAACCTTCCCAGGTTTTCTTCGGACTGATTCGTTCGAACATTTTATGTTTACCCCAGATGCGGCCTGCGGTGTAGCCACCGATATCATTTGCCCATAATATGAAAAAGTATCCGAGTAGATTCATTGGTTTATATTCTTCGCCGGCTCCATGAAAGGAGATGAGAAAGAACATGAACATAGGAGCGGAGATGTAAATGTTTCCTAAGATCGTGTATGCAATATTTGTAAACGGTTTTTCTGATTTCGTGTATAGTTCGCGAATGAAAACCAGATACGGTAGAATGAAGATCAGAGGAAGCAAATTAATATTCGGCATGAAAGATCCGAACATAAGAGGTAGAAAAAGAATCACACCTGTTGCAATTCCTAGTGCTATGTGTGGTTGGATATTGTCATTCTTTGTAAGCTTATAAAATTCAAAAAGCGACATGCTCGAAATAAATGTGATCAGGAGAAGAGAAGAAAGTTGGCTATACAGGATAGCGGACAAAACGATTGCTACTCCAATGAATCCTGTAATGAATCTTTGTGTTAAGTTGCTCACAGCTGGTTCTGTTCAATTATTATTTTGGCTAATATAGCAT
>Ga0116177_10003695_pt1 | contig 11187 bp, 10 predicted proteins | sample AD_STIC10_MetaG_FD_89750 | JGI IMG/M metagenome (GOLD analysis project Ga0116177, IMG submission 89750) | Active sludge microbial communities of municipal wastewater-treating anaerobic digesters from USA - AD_STIC10_MetaG | ecosystem: Engineered > Bioreactor > Anaerobic > Digestate | place: USA...
AATTCATATGGGACAAGAAAGGGAGTATATTCGACTAAATTTGCTACTCCAATTAGTGGTTATTTTAATAAAGAAGTAGGATTTGTTACTGTTGATATGCTATGCACAGAAGATGATTGTAAAACAGAGGCTGGAGAAGAATCACCAGTTACAGATAAAGAAAACATTGGAAGAGTTCTTTCTAAACCAGTTAAAGGATATCCTGCAGGAACAATTTTGACCAATAAAATACTTTCTGATTTAGTTTCAAGCGGAGTACAAAGTTTAATTATTAGATCACCAATTTCTTGTCAGGCAAAAGATGGAATATGCAAAAAATGTTTTGGCTTCAACGAGAAAGGTATTTTTCCTGAAATTGGAGAACCAGTTGGGATCAATTCTGCCTCTGCTCTGACTGAGCCATTTTCTCAGGGGGCTATGGACGTGAAGCATACAGGTGGCCTTATTGGAAAAACAAAAAATGGAATAGAACTTATACAGCAACTACTTAAAGTACCTAAGAATTTTCCAATGGGGGCAACAGTATCATCAGAAGAAGGCATTATTCAAAAAATAGAAGAAGCACCGCAGGGAGGAAGTTATATTTATGTGAATGATGTTAAACATTATGTACATCCTAACCAAGAAATATTATATAAAAAAGATGATTATATAGAGCAGGGACTTCCATTGAGTACTGGCATTGTTAATCCATATGATGTTGTAAAATATAGAGGAATTGGAGAGGGAAGAAAACTTTTAGCCGATAGCCTTAAGGAAGCATATATTAACGATGACAAAGGAAATGTATTAAAAAAACATATGGAAGTATTAGCTAGATCTATGATCAATCATGCAGAAATAGAAGATGGAATTGATTTTGATGATAACTTGCCAGGTGATATAATTTCTGCATCTAAATTAGAATCAATATATAAGCCAAAAAATGTTTCGGTTGTTAATATAGATAAAGGAATTGGCAACTATATAGTTAAACCATATTTGCATTATAGTGTAGGTACAAAAATAACACCATCGATTAAAGATAAACTAAAAAATTTTGGTGTAAAAGAAATTGAAGTAACCGATAAAAAACCACCATTTAATCCAATAATGATTAGAATGGATGATGTACCAGCATATAAAGATAATTGGATCGAGAGACTGTATTCTATTCATTTAAAACAAAAATTGATTGAAAGTACGCAAAGGGCAGATACAGCAGATATTCATTCTACTCATTTCATTCCATCATTCATACATGGAAATGAAATTGGGAAAAGTAAAGTTAAATTTTAATGGAGCATATAATGCCTAATCAATTTGAACTTGAGCTATCTCAACTTGCCGATAGCTACATACAAACAAAACAAAAAGCTATTTCGAAATATATTATAGGTTTTGAATTAGTTGATTTTGACGAAAAAAAATCCAAGGGAATTGGGTATTTTATTACCAATATAAATGGAAGATATTTTTATGTTCCTGTATTCTTTATGAATGGAACGATGAAAGATTTTGTCCTTTTGTACAATAAAGAATTAAATCAATTTTTTCCATTAACTGATGATTGGATTAGAGAATTTGCATCTACTGGACAACAATCTTTGGGCGAAAAAGTAAGAACTGTTCCGAATAAAAAAACATTAGATTTTAAATCATTGGCAGATCCTTTTCTATATAAACCAGCAAGTCTAGGGAATTTATTGGATTTTATAAAAAAAGCAAACGATAAAACAAAAATGAATTTTTTGAGTATAGTAAAATCCAACAAAAATCTATTGGATTTTTGTTTAGACAAATATGGGCAGAAGTTTAATGACACAATACATTCTTTTATGAATAAAAGAGCAAATATTGTTCAGAAAAATATAGATGATCAGGATTTTGAAATAATTACATCTATGGACAAAATTGCTGATAAAAATGTCTATAGAAAAGTAATCTTTATGAAAGATGGATTTTCTATATTCGATAAACGAGATAAAAGAAAATTAAATAAAAAGTATGAATTAAATATAAAAGAAGCATTTTGTAATGTTACATCTCCTGGAATATATCAAGTAACAACGCTTGATGGAATACAAGAAATGCTCATATCACCATCTCCATATTTTTTAAATATAAATATGAATGCTACCCTGCCACTCGCTCTAAACATAAAAAATGGGACGCTTGCATCAATTGAGAAAGAAAGAATGACTGTTTTGTACAATAAGATAAATAAAGAGTCAATTGATGAATATTTAGAATCTTCAAAAGTAATCAAAATAGAAGATATGGAACTGAATAAAAAATATTGTCTTGTATCCAATACAAACAAAAATATATCGTTCCCATTTAGAATTCATTCAAAAACAAGAAGCAATAATAAAATATTCTTTTCTGCTTCTAATGAGGGTGGTTATTTACTTAGGCCTAAAAATGATTTTGATTCAGCAAATAGAATGGTAAATTACGATTACCAGGAACTTGATTCTAAGTATAATATTTTTCTAGTTGATAGAGATGGAAAAATATCAAAAAATATATCAAATGTATATGTTCCCAAAAATTCATATGTTGTTGAGGTTAAAGATTCTAAAATAAATCAGGACTATATAATTTCTAATGATATTTTAACCGATAGAATGTATGACTTTATGGATGAATACCAAACAAAAGAAGCATCTATAATCAATAAAAACGGAAAATTTATTTATTATGGTAAGAATTTTGTGGATACAGCACTTTATTTGGCCAAAGAAGCTAATATTGATGTATATGACGCAATTGATTCATTAAACTCAAGTAAACTATTTTTAGTCCAGAAACAAGACAAATTGAGTAAAGAAGCACAACAGTTACCAATGCCAAATTCTTTTGATTTTAGTCCAAGCTATACAACTGAATATAAGGATATTGACAAAAGAGTGGTTGGCTCAGACGTAAGAGATAATTTTAGCAATCTAAATAAAGACGTTAATAATCTAATTCAGCTATCAAAGCTAGAGGATTTAAAAATATTTGACGATGGAATGATTGGTATACTTCATTCACTCCAATCGCCTGAATTAATTCTACAAAGAGAAATACCCCCTCTCGTACAAGCCTTGAATAGACTTGGTAAAATACTTTTTATTATTTGGTATCATGCATATAGCGTAAAAGAGGAATTTGAAATAGATGAATATAGTGAATTTGAAGAATTAGTGCAAGATACGTTCATAAACCTTGGCAAGATTGTGCTTAAATTGAAAAAGAAAAATTTTAATTTGATTTAGGCACTATTCCTTTTAAAAGGGAAACATATGTTATTCTCTTTGGATTTCAGATACAAACAAGCAATTAATATGGATCCATACATAAATGATTCATTTATAAAAAAAATAAAAAAATTTATTAACAATGGTCCATTAAACAAAAAGGACAAAAAATCATTTTGTATTGCATTTGATATATATAGACATAATGGATTAAGGCATCATACAGAATGTTTACTCCTAACAAAAGAATCTTTAGAAAAATGCTCGATTGTATCTGGAATACCACAGGATATATTAGAAATATATAGATCAATATTTTTTTCTACAAACGAAGTTCCAGACGCCGTCATAATTGATTATATAGATAATCTAGCCACAGAAAGAACAGTGAATGGAAAGATTATTCAAGACACTAATTTATTAAAAATTAAAAGAGAAAAAAAAATTAGTTATGAGCTTGGATTTGATATATGTGCTTTGATACTTTATGGTAAAATAATAAACAAAGATAGAATAATAGATTTAATGAAAAACAATTTGGTTATAGATTATTTTAACGATAAATTGAATAAAGAAAAAATAGCAGCATATAAATTGTTTACAGAACTAGAAGAATCGAAGAATGATTCCAATGAAACAATTAATGTTGCGCTTAAAATAATCCAAGAATCAATGAGTTCCGTTTCTAAATAAAATTAGGAATACAAAATGAACAATATAATTGAAAAAATAAAGTCCGTTGTGTACAAAGCTACAAACGGGACAAGCATGGGGGCAGATATAAATGATTTGATCGTAAAGAACGCTCAGGATATGCCAATTGAAGCGATTAAGAGAATAATAGAACAAACAAATGTAGAGAATTTCATGAAAATAGCAAAAAATGGAGATGATAGATCGATTCAATTTCCATTGGCTGATCCCAATATTATATTTTCTAAAATTGGAAACAATATAGAAAATAAAATGTCTGACACTACGGATTCTATTACAAATTTATTAATTAATAAAAATGATTCATTTTATACAAAAGAATCTTCAGATAATTGTACAAATGAAGAGTATGGAACAGGTGATAAAACTACTTCAGATTATTCCGATGAAATTTATGGTATGAATATGGACATGCCATACAAAAAAACAATCATTAATGCACAAATAGATGAGGATGAGCTAGAAGAAATAGATGATGCTAATAGAGCAATTAAATCTGGAATGATCAATGAAAAATATATTGGAACAAGAGGGACGGATAAAATAATTAGAAAAACCAAAGCATTAAAATCTAGATTACTCGATACAGTCAAAGAAGCTCAAATGCATTTCGTAGATGAATTACATAATGAGACAAACAACTTAATGAAGAGTATTCGGAACAATGAGGACAATGCAAATCTTGTATTTAAAAATCTATATGCAAAAAATACAAGAAGATCTATTCCTTTAATTAAGCAATTATCTAAAATTGCTAATGTCCAATATAATGTAAACAAGCTAATAGAATCAAAACCAAGTGCTACATATTTAAATAATGGAATATACAAAATAGCCAATCGTGTTTTTGATTTATCTATTCAAATAAACGATTTGAATAACAAAGTCATTGCATTTGAAAAACAAAACAATATTGACCTAAAAAAAAAAGATGATTCTATAGAACAAAGGAATCAATTGAACAAAGATGCTTCTGGAAAGAATAAAAGAAATAGTCAAAAAGAAAAAACTGAAGAACAAAAAAAATATGACAAGATTCAGAAAGAAAAAAGGATTAAACAAGAAAAGTGGAACAAACAAAATCCGAACACATTTAGTGCTGGATTTTATAAAAAATTTGATCCAATTGGTTACGATATACAAAAAGATAAAGAAGAAGCAGCAAGTGCATTTGAAACTTTAACTTCTAATCAAAAAAAAGAAAAACTATTAAAACAAAAAGATTATATTCTTGAGCTACAAAAAGAATTAGAAAAATTAAAGAACAAAGAAAAAGAAGAATATCCATTTCAAAAATATTTAAATAAAGGTATATCCACAAAAGGTTTAGATAGGCTATATCAAACAGGAAAAGAAATAGGTGATTTTTATTTTGGAGAAACAAGTAAAGAAGATAGAATAAAATTACTTAAAGAGCGAGAAGCAAAAGAACGAGAGCGTAAAGATACATTTGTAGACAATTTAATCTTAAGGTTAAAACAAAAAGATATACTTACTGACCTAATAAATAATGATCCTATTCTAAGAGAATCTGATTCAAAAGGAATATATAATTTATATAATTCAATATCTAAAGTATCCGATGATATTCCAATGAACAAAGAAGTAATTAGATCATGGCTTAGAGCATCTCAAGGACAAGATACCATTGACCCAAATAGCTTAAAAATTATTAGTGAAATACAAAAAAATATAATAAAAAAAAGATCAAAATATGAAGAAGATAAATTATTTAAATATTTTTAAAAAATAGGAAAAATTATGCTAATAAAAAAACAAATATCTGGTTTTGACTTTAAAGAAAAAAGAACCTGTGGAATAATACGAACTGGCTTAAATAAAAGAGCAAATGAGAATAAAGATTCTTTAATCAAATCAGCATCAGAAGAAATAAAAAACTATATAAAAACAATAAAAAGCGAACCAGGACGAACAAAAATATGGTGTCTTTTCTTGGGTGCTGGAGAATATTATAGTTCCAATAGAAATGGAGATTTTTTTCCAGAAAAAGATTTAATTGAAAACTATAAAACATTTAAAGAACTAGGACATTGTTATTTCTTACATCAAAATAAAGATCCAGATAAAAAAATAGGGGACGTTGAGTTTGTTACGTACAATAAAAAAATGCATAGAGTTGAAGGAATTATGTCCCTTATAAATGAAAGATGTACATCTCTAAATGGTGAAAATATTATTGAGAAAATAGAGAATGGAGAAGACATAGCTGTATCAATGAGTGCTAAAGTTGAACATGATATATGCTCAATTTGTAAACATAAATCATATAGATTTTCTGAATACTGTATACATCTTAGAGACGAAATGAATAAAATATATTCAGATGGCCGAAAAGTGTTTGCTATAAATCCAAACCCTAAATTTTTTGATATATCTGTAGTAATTACACCAGCAGACCCTACCGCTTGGATGTTCTCTAAGGTTGCTAAGTTAAATAAAAACATTCCAAATGAAGAAGGTTATAAAATGAAAGAGAAAAAATACTTTGATTTTGGAATAGAAAAAAAATCGTTACTTGAAAAAGAATCTTTAATTAAAAAAATATCAGAATTAGAAAAAAAAATAAATGGACTTTTGTCTAGTACTGGTAGTTCGAGTAAAGATTCATTTGGTATATCTAGTCCAGTAAAAATAATTATCCTAAAAATGAGCAATAGTTCTGATTTGAATTCAAACAAACTAAATGAACTCAAAAGATTTCCAATAGATGAAGTTGTTTCAACATTAAATAAAAATAAAAAACTTCTTAATCCAATGGATTTTTTTTCATTAATAGATAAAAGGAATATATTTGAAAATGAAGGATTATTTGATAATATAGATCTTACGAATTCTTTTGGATCAATTAATCCAGATGAAATATTTAATTTTCCAGAATCAGAAATAAACAATAAAATTGAAGATATTATTCTTGCAAATGAATCAAAAAATAGAAATAATAGTATTATAGATATTGATCCACCAGAAGAGTCTAGTGTTTCTATATTTCCAGGTGGATACTCAGTATCAAAGAAAAAAAATAGAGTTATCATAAAGAACAGTTCACTTAAAAAGAATGCTGCTCTTTCAAAATACATGAAGAATCTATATACAAGCTATAGACTTTCATATATTAAAGCCAATAATGACGTGGATTCTTATTTGAAAATAATTTCAAAGAATTATACTAATTAGTATATATTTTATTTTATCGATAAAAGGAGCATTATATGTCTCAAAGTTATGATGATCAAGTAAGGGATATCGCAAATATTCTAAATGCTATGAAAAAAGAAGCACAGGAAAATCAAAGACCAATTGTAAATCCTGAAAAAACAGATAAAGATAGAAGTTTACCTGGGAAAAGTGCACCAAAGGATAAAGAGAAAGATGAGGCCATTGCCGGATCTCCAGAAGAAACTGAAGAAGACAGTGAAAATAAATCAACTGATGCAACAGTTCCAGGAACATCTACTGGCGAAAAACATGAAAATGCAGCAGAAAAACTAAAAAAAGCATCTGCCCAAGGAGATCTACTTTTATCTCAAATATATAAAGAATTGTATAAAAAAGCTCAAGATGAAGAGAAAGAAGAAGAAGAAGAAGAAGATATAGAAGATACTGAAGGTTCCGAAGAAGTATCCCCAGAAGAAGTAGATCAAGTAATTGAACAATTGGCACAAGAAGCACCAGAAGAAGAAGTGACCGAAGAGAGCGTTGAGCTTACACCAGAAGAAGAGGCCGAATTGCAAGGAAAGAGCGCATCATATAAAAAAGCATATAGAATGTCTAAGGCCGCTGGAATTAATTGCATGCGAGATCTAATAAGTTCTGGTACTCTTGAAAAAATTGCTCTTTCTATTTATGGTCCCCAAATTGAGCAAATGGCTAAAAGCGCATCTGCTGAACAGGTAGATGAAGATGCAATGATGAAAACGGCTGCATACATTGCTGGCCAAATGACTAGAGAATTCCTTAATGATATTGACTTCGAAAAAAGTGCATCTACAAATCAAGTAGATGAAGATGCAATGATGAAAACGGCTGCATATATTGCTGGCCAAATGACTAGAGAATTCCTTAATGACATTGACTTCGAAAAAAATGCCAGTGTAAATAGCCAACAGATCATGGAAAAAGCAGCAAGAGCAGCAGCACAAATTATTCAAAAAGAAAAAGATAATTTAATGAAAACTGCTGAACTTTTAGCCGCTGCAAAAATCGCTAAACTAAAAAAACAAGGGAAAATTAAATTCGTAAACCCTTAGTTAAGGGGGCTTCGAATAAAAAACAATTGGTCAAAAGATCGTATGATACTACTAATATAAGGCCAATTCTCGACAGCCTCCTAGCCGAAGGAAAAATTTCGAATGATGAATATAATATGATTATAAATCAAATTAGCTCTGAGCATGAGCTAGACGAAGAAAGCATAAATGGCATAGCATCTTCCGTATCTAATGGATCAGATTTATATCAAGAAATTAAAAATATGCTAGGACAAGACGTTGATAATGTAGACAAAGATAGAACAATGCATCAAAATCCTAGCGAAGAATGTGTTCCACTTGATCTGGTAAATGAAATGTCAAACAGTCCAGAACAACCACAAGACACACAAGCTATTATGAATCAAGCAGGAATAGATCCAGCCTTGCTTGAACAAATTATGTCACAAATTTAATATAAACATATGATTCAAAGGATGTAATATGAATAAAAAAGTACTAAAAGAAACAATAAAGTATTATGAAACATCCCAAGATGCTATGAAGAAACAAGCAGAAGAAATAAATTATCTAAAATATGAAAAAAACAAATTGTTGACAAAATTTGCATCCTATATAGATAATTGTGTAAAAATTGGAGATGTTCCAGAATATTTATCTAATGCTATCAAGCAGACTTTTGTAACTAATCCATCTTCGTTTGTTGATTTTATTGAAAAAAAAGCTTCTTTCGTAAAAATGAACAAAGAAAGTATGGAACTTGGAAAACCTAAAGACTTGGGATTGCCCAAAAAAGATATATTATCTGAATGGGCAAATATGTAAAAAAAATACTAATTATTCTATTGAATGAGTAGAATAATTAGTATAAAATATATTTCTAAATAATGAACAATAAATATAACGCTTAATATTCCTCTAAAAAATTAAGGAGAATTATACATGGCTATGCAAATTTATTCTGGTTGGCCATATGATGGAGCAATTACAGATAATGCTGAACCAACAGCAAGCGAAGGTATTCTCGCCGGGATGGCAATTAAAAAAGATTCAACAACTGGTAAATTAGTTTTGGCTGATGGAACAGTAGGCGAAGTTAGTTTTTTTGCATTAAAAGACCAAGATGATACAGATGTTGTTTTTTCTAAATCTCTTCCATACATAGTGAAAAATGCTACTGTTTATACAGACCAATATGTAGCAGACACATATTCGATCAATGACCCAATTTGTGTATCTACTGGTATTGGACACGCAGAAGATGGACTATATAGAAAATATGTAGATGGTGTAGATACTGCTCCAGTAGTTGGATACTATGATGGTTCTAGAACTTTTGATAGTGTAGTATTTATTAAAATTAGATTTAAAGACTAAATAATAAATGACAACTCAATTTCTAATAATTTTTGGGTTGTTATTTATACAAAAAATATAATGCTTAATATTCCACTAAATATAAATAAAAATACAATGTTTAATATTCCTCTAAAATATAAACATAATAATATGGAGAAAATAAAATGCCTAATTACTATAAAGATACTGCTCCTAATCCAAGAGAAAATGAAGCTTTAATAGCTAAATTGACCACACCTGGAATGGATAAAGAAGCGGCAACTACCCTAACATCTTATTTGAGAGATTATGTTCGTGAAGATTCATTTGTTGCTAATAAAATTATGACAGAACAAAAAATCACGGCAGATGATCTTGATCTGGATACCAATCTTGATAAATTAAGAAAGATTGTAGAAATCGAACCAGATTCTCAAGCTTTCTGGATTTCATTTAGGGGTATTCCTCCAAGCACATATATCAATAATAACGCAATTGAGGTTCCATTTGCTTTAATATCTACAGACGAAACAGTAAAAAATATTTTTGAATTAAAAACAAGGCGAAATGATGTACGAAAAATCATTGAAGAACAACATGTAAAAGAAATCCTTAAACAGCAGGATGGAAAATTCATTGAACTAGTAGATGCTGCTGTAGTAGCAAATGGTTATGTACAAAATTATCCTGGTGGCTTTACGCTCAATAATTTTGTTGAAGCTAAAAAACCCTTGCTTGGAAGAAAACAACAGATTGGTTCTATTCTGATTAACACATCTACCGCTCAAGACATTCTAAAATGGAAATCTGATGATATTGGTTTTAATGTAACTGAACAACATTTTAGTAAAGGGTTGCAAACAGCCGAGCTAAATGGAATTCCATTGATCATTACCAATAAAGCAGAATATGTACCAGATAACACAGCTTACTTTTTTGCACAAGAAGATTATTTGGGCAAATTTTTTACCCTGGAAGATACAACTATGTGGTTTGAGCAAGATAGACTTTATATTAAGTTCTTTGCGTATAAATGCCTTGGTATGTATCTTAAGGCTAAAGGATGCCAAAAAGCGACATTTAACAATTAATTTTTTCCTTTTTTCATCCATCTTTTTGATCTCCTAAATCATTGACGATAAGTATATTTTTATATATTTATCGTTTTTTTATATAATTAAAAGGAAAAATTATGCAGCAATTAACAATTGAAGAGGTAAAATTATTTCTACAAGATCAGCCTGAAAAAAATAGATTGCTTCATAAAGAAGAATTTACGCCAGAATTAATTACAATGGCTATAGAATTTACTATTAATAGGTATAATGAAATGCAACCACTTGTAGAATATTTTGATATAGAAACATTTCCATACAAAATGACTCTTTTATATGGTGTTTGTGCTTTTTTGTATAAGAGTGCTGCTATGAAAAAAATAAGGAATAGAATAGTCTATTCTTCTGGTGGAACATCAATAGATGATGAGGCAATGGCCGATATGTATCTAAAATTATCTGAAATGTATAATCAAGAATTTATGATGGAGGCAAAGCAAAATAAAATAGCAGAAAATATAAAAATAGGATTTAGTTCCGTTCCTTTAGTATGGGGAGGGCGATTATAAATGTCATTTATAAATGGACTTTTAATCACTCCAAAATATCCAGGAAAAATATATTTAG
>Ga0116177_10003698_pt1 | contig 11185 bp, 7 predicted proteins | sample AD_STIC10_MetaG_FD_89750 | JGI IMG/M metagenome (GOLD analysis project Ga0116177, IMG submission 89750) | Active sludge microbial communities of municipal wastewater-treating anaerobic digesters from USA - AD_STIC10_MetaG | ecosystem: Engineered > Bioreactor > Anaerobic > Digestate | place: USA...
ACTCGCCGTCTGGAATGTCGACGCCCGCGAAAATGGGCTTCTCAACAGGGTGCGGGCGGCCTTCCGCCTCAAGCTTGCGAGCGCCGGCCAGGATGCCCGGAAGGGCGTAATTGCCTTCATGGCAGGCGTATTCGTACAGCGGCTCGGCCGAATGGTTCAGGGACATCTCGCCGCCCCAGGCTTCCTTGTAGAGCTTCGAATCCTGAACCTTGAACTCGTAGAACAACTGCCCGTCGGACCAGCGCGTATAACGCTCTGTCACCTTGCCGCCCGGCGAGATGAACGAACGCTGTTTGGGGTGCGAGTTCACGGTCTCGATGACCAGCGTGTCGCCTTCATACCAGCCAACCGCGTCGCCACCCCATTTCGGGATTTCCGACGGGCCGTGCTTGGCCTCGGCCGCCGATTTCACGATCGGGATCACGCGCACGTCGTGGATCATCTCGGTGAGGATCATCACCGAGTTGGGCGACTGCACGATCTGGTACGTGTTGTTGTACATCCCGTTGTTCATCACCGGGCCTGCGCCGCCCGTGAAGCTCATCAGGCAGCGCTCCGGCAGCGGCCGGATCTCGTAATCGTCGAAGTTCGAAGAGCGGGTGTTCGCCGCAATGCCGACCTCAGTATAGGGAATGCGGCCGTCCGTCGGGTAGGTGATCCAGGAAGAGCGGTATTCGCCCTTAACACGCGCATACGCCGCGCCCGGGTCCATCCAGAACGTGTTGTAGCCGCGCGACGGGTTCTTGTCGGCCAGCAGCTTGTCGGAGGATTCCTTGTCCACCTTCGACGCGCCGGCTTCCTCCGCCCGCGCTGCGGTATAGGTGTTGCGGTGAACCAGCGAGGCCGCTTCCTGCTCGCTCAGCACCAGCTTGGTCGTCAGCGGCGTGCGCTGCATCGACGTGAAGGACGTGTTGCTCCAGAAGCCCTGCAGGTCTGGAACGCCCCAGCTTGTCTTCGGCTTGGCGTAGTCCGCGCCTTCTTTCGGGGCTTCGGCAGGAGTGTTGGTCTGGGCAAGTGCCGCAGGTGCGGCAAGGATCACGCCCGCCAGCAAAAGGCTCGACATCAATCTCATTGTGTTCCTCCGCATCGCGGCCATTTTCCACGGCTTCGCATCGCGCACTATGGCGCCGACAGCGGCGCCAGCCTACCGCTACGGCGCTTTGGGCCAAGCCGAACGCGGCTTTGTGAACTCGACCACGGCTTCGCTCACGCGTTGCGGAGCAGCGCGAAACCCGCTGCACCTGCTGCCTCGCGACAAGGGGCGGTCAGGCCGGAAGTGTAATGCTCAGTTCGCCGGTTTGAACGCCAGCAACACGTTGCCCGGAACCTGGCCAAACATGCCATACCCCGAATTCACCAGCAGCAAGCCGTTGGCGGCATAGATCGAAGCCGAGTCGATCGACCCGCCCTTCGCAGGCACGCCGTTCACCGTCTCGTAGCTTTGCGCCGTCGCCTTCTTCCAGAGCAGCGCCCCGGTGCTGGCGTCCACCGCATGCAGTGTCCCGTCCAGCGTCGCGGCGATGACCACGCCATCGATCACGGCAGGAGCCGCCGACATCGCCATGCTGCGCGGCGCCCGGCCATTCGCGGGCACAGCCTCGCCCGGCGTCGGTTCGGGGTTGTACTGCCACTTGATCTTCCCGGTCTTGGCGTTGAGCGCATAGAGACCCGGCTTGATCTTCGGATCGCCATCCCACTCGCCGGGGATCGCCACGCCGACCGTCGAAACCGGCGCATAGACCGTGTCCTTGTCGAACGCGATGCCCCAGTGAATGCCGCCCAGCGCGCTTCCGGTGCCCAGCGCCGTGCGCCACGCCACCTTGCCCGTGCCCGGCTCGAACGCCCACACCGAGCCGGACTTCTGACCCGCATACAGCAACTGCTTGCCATCGCCATGCGTGCCCAGGATCACTGACGCGCCAAAGTCCACATCGCGATAAACCGTCTCGGGAGACTTCACGCAGTTCAGCAGTTCCGGCTTGGGGTTCAGCCCGCATCCCGAATTGAAGATGTCCTTTGGCGTCGCATGGAAACTCCACTTCTCCGCGCCCGTCTTCAGGTCGACCGCGATGATCGCATTGGTGTTCTTGTGCGCCGGCGGCGAGTTGCTCTCGCCCGTACCGAAATAGACAAGGTTGCGTTTCTCATCGACCACCGGCGAATTCCACACCGGCGCGCCGGACGGCCCAAGCAGGGGCTGCCCATCGCCACGATCCCGCTGCACGGTCGCTTCCGGCATCGTGTCATAGCGCCATTGCTGGTTCCCCGATTTGGGATCAAGCGACAGCACATAGCCATGATTGGTGCAGCACTTCTCCTCGTTCTTGGCGGCGAACAGGATCTCGAACTGTGCCACGGGAACGATCACCCGATCCTTCAGAACAGTCGGCACGCCGGTCGTCGTCGTGAACGAGTACGATCCAACCGCTTTCGTCCAAACCGCCTTGCCGGTCCGCGCATCCACCGCATGCACCGTCGCATCAAGGCCAGAAAACACGAGCAGGGGCGTTCCATCCGCCGTCACGCCATATCCCGGGCTCGAGCGCAGCGGCGCATCGCCCGGCGCCTTGTAAATCCACTGGATGCAGGGCTTTGCCGTATCCGACAGGTCCAGCGCGTACATCGCGCTCAGGTCCGGGATCGGCACGAAAACATTGTTCCCGACCACCGCGCCCTGCGAGCGCATCGTCGTCGCATCCGGGAAACCCAGCGACCACGCCAGGTCCATCTTCGATAGCTGCGCCTTGGTCAGCCCCGCCTGCTTCGCGCTCAGCGTCCGCGTGTTGCTCCGGTCAAATCCGAAATTGGTGATCGTCGCCGCGCCGCTCAGATCCACCGGCATCCGCGCCGCGTCGCACATCATCGGCTTGGTCCACGCGTCCGACGTAACCTTGTTGCCGATCAGGTAGTTGACCACCTGCGCCCGCTGGTCCGCGCTCAACGCGCTGCCCTGTACCTTCATTTTCCCGCCGGTCAGCGAGTAGTTGATGAACTGAAGGCTCATACCCTTCAGCGTGTCCTTGGAAGGCGAGCGCGAAACCTCCGGCTGGTCATGACAGGCCGCGCAGAAAGTCTTGTACACGCCTTCGCCCGGATGAACCGCTGCCACCGCAACCGGCTGTGGCGTCGGCGTCGGCATGGGAGCGGGCTTCGCTTCAACCACCTGCACAGGCGCTGGCACATCCGCCACGGGCGGCGGCGCGCCCTGGCATGCGCCAAGCGCAAACGACACCACGGCGATCAGCGAAGCCGGCAGGATTTTCGGCATGGTCCCTCCTCAAGTACAACGCAGCCTGACGGGCTGTCTTTGCGTTGACCTTGCGCCACGGCCGCCTGCTTGCCTAGCCGCTCGCGACGATGTGTCGGCCAGCCCGCCCGCGCGCGAGCAACAAAAAAGGCGGCCGCGCCCGCGACCGCCTCATCTCATCAGCACAGATTTTGCGCAGCGCTCTACTTGCCCGCGCCGCGCCAGTCCGCCGCCGTCGCCACGAACAGCGCCGCCATGTCAGCTCGCAGCAGCGCTTCCGCCTCGATCGAGGCCAGCTGCGCCCGCTGCGACTGACGCTGGGCATCAATCACCTGGATCAGCGATCCCGCGCCGTTCTGATAGCCAAGTGACGCCAGCCGCGCATTCTCCGCCGCCACATCGCGCGCCCGCGTCTGCGCATCCAGCAGGTCACGATCCGTCGACAAGGCGGAGAGCAGGTCGGCAACCTGCGCAAAAGCCGAAAGCACGGTCTGGCGATAGGCGGCATCGGCTTCCCGCGCCGCCGCTTCGGCCGCACGCTGCCGCGCCTTCAACGATCCGCCATTGAACAGCGGCGCGGTGATCGAAGGCCCCGCGCTCCACCCGCTGCTGTCATACTGGAACAGGTCTTCCGGGTGCAGCGCCGTCAGAACGAAAGACGCATCCAGCGACAGGCTGGGATAACGCGCCGCTTCCGCCACGCCGATCGCAGACGTCGCCGCATGCAGGTCCGCTTCCGCCGCGAGGATGTCCGGCCGCTTGCGCACTAGCTCCGAAGGCAGGTGAACCGGAATGGACCCCGGCGGCGTCAGCTCGGCCAGATCGATATCCGGCGCAGCCCAGTTCGACGGCGCCTGACCCACCAGCAGGGCCAAAGCATGTCGCGCCGTCGCGATGCGGCGCAGGATGGTCGGTCGACGCGCCTGGTCTTCCGCAAGTTGCGCTTCCGCCGGGTTGGCTGCCGAAGTCGGCGCGCCACCCGCCTGGATGCCGCGCTTGATCATGTCGATCGTCTCGCCATCCACCTTGATGATGCCATCCAGCGCATCAAGCTGCGCCTGCAACGCCGCCAGCTCGATTGCGCGCGAAACCACCGCGCCCGTCAGGTTCAGGTAAGCCGCATCCGTCCGCTGCCGCTGCGCTTCGGTGCGCGCCGCCGCCGTCTCGTCCTTCCGGCGCTCGCCGCCGAAGATATCGAGATTGTATTTCAGGCCCGTGCCCAGAGAGAACACGTTGATCGTCGGACTCGGAAAGCCCTCGATGCCGAACGCCGCCGTGTTGATGCGTTCGCGTTGCGCATCGCCGCTCAGGTTTGCCTGCGGTCCGCTATCGCCGCGCTGCGCCCGCTCCAGCTCGCTCACGCGCACCAGCGCCGCATCCGCCTGCTGCAATGTCGGATTGCCCTTCAGCGCCTGCTCGACCAGCGCATCCAGCTCCGCCGATTTGAACGACGTCCACCATTGCCGCGCCGTGTCGCTGCTCGATGTCAGGCTCACCATCGGCGAAGCCGCCGGATCGCCCGCCATCGCATAACCCGCGACACCCGCCGCCGTGGGGCGCTGGAAGTCAGGGCCGACAGTCGTGCAGCCGGTCAGCAATGCAATCGCGCTGACAGCGATAAGGCTCTTGATGTCACGCATGGGAGGCTCGTTTGACACGCAGGAAAAGAAGCAGGGGAAGAATGGCGATGCTCATGATGAACAGCATGTGGAAGCTGTCGATGTAGGCGACGAGGGCGGATTGCCGCTCGATCATGCCGCTCATCGCCGCCTGACCCGCCGCCGTATTCAGGTCCAGCGCACCGGTCGCCCCGGCCGCCACATTGATGTTGTCCGGCGTCGCGTTTTCCGACAGCTGCGAGCTGACGATGCGCGCATTGTAGATCTGCAACGCACCGACGATGGAGATGCCAAGGCTCGATCCGACGTTGCGGATCAGCGTGTAGAAAGACGCTGCTTCCGTGCGCAGGGTCGGCTGGATCGTCGTGAACGCGATGCCCATCAGCGGCACGAAGACAAGGCCAAGGCCAAGCCCCTGGAACAGGCCGGAGACGATGATCGGCGTCTGGTCCATGTCCAGCGAGAAGCCGGACATCAGGTAATAGGACATGCCGGTAAGGCTGATCCCGACAAAGATGATGACGCGATTGTCCACCTTGCCCGACAGCTGTCCCACGAGGAACATCGACACGAACGTGCCCACGCCGCGCGAGGCCTGCGTCAGGCCGGCAGTCAGCACCGGATAACCCAGCAACCCCTGCATCAGCGACGGCAGCACAGCCATGCCCGCGAACATCAGCACGCCGATCAGCAGGCCCATCACGGACGAGAGCAGGTAATTGCGGTCCGAAAGAATGGACGGGTGAATGATCGGGCGTTCGCTCGTGAAGATGTGCACGAAGAACACGTACAGGCCGAGCGCCGCGAAAGCGGCATAGACCCAGATTTCCGCTGAAGAAAACCACTCCGCGCCCGGCCCGCGATCCAGCACCATCTGCATGCCGACCAGTCCGATCACCAGCGCGATGAACCCGAACGCATCGAACTTCTGCTGCTCGCGGCGCACCCGCTTCGGCAACGTCGCCGCCATGATGAGAAAGCCGACGGCGGCAATCGGGATGTTGATGAAGAACACCCAGCGCCAGTTCAGCTGGTCAGTCAGGAAGCCGCCAAGGATCGGCCCGATGATCGGTCCCAGAACCGCGCCCATGCCCCACAGCGCCATCGCGCGCGCATGGTCCTTTGGCGGATTGATATCGAGCAGGATGGCCTGCGACAGCGGAATGAACACAGCTGCCGTCGCGCCCTGAAGAACGCGATACAGCACCAGCTCTGCAATGCCCGTGGCGATCCCGCACAGGATCGACGAAACGGTAAACCCGATCAGCGCGCCAAGCAGAAGATTGCGCCGCCCGAAGCGCCGCTCCAGCCAGCCGATAGCCGGCGTCACCACCGTGCTCGCCAGAATGAACGACGTCAGCACCCACAGGATCTCGTCCTGCGATGCCGAAACCGACGCGCGTATCTGCGGCAGCACCGTGTTGGCGATCGTGCCGTCGATCGACGTCATCAACGTCGTCAGCACCACGCCAAGCGTGATCAACGCCCTCCGGCCCGGCTCCGGATAGTCGCCGTAAGCCGATCCGGCCGAGGCCGACGGCGTGATGGGCGCGACGTCTTCCATGGCTAGTGAGCGCCTTCAGCCTTGTTGCGCGTATCAACCGTCGCCGTCGCGCTGAGGCCAACGGCCAGCTGCACTTCCGGCGGCGGGTTATCCAGTTCGATCCGAACGTTGAGGCGCTGAACCACGCGCACCCAGTTGCCCGAAGCATTCTCCGCCGGCAGCACCGCAAAGCTCGACCCCGTACCCGGAGAGAAGCTCGCGACATGCCCCGTCAGGTGCGCATTCGGAAACGCATCGACATGCACCTGCACCGGCTGTCCCGGACGCAGGTCTGCCAGCTGGTTCTCCTTGAACGCCGCATCCACCCAGGGTTTGCCCGAGATGATCCAGAACATCGTCTGCGAAGCCTGCACATACGATCCCGGCTGCAACTGGCTCACGCGCGTCACCACACCATCAGCGGGCGCCCGGATCGATGTATCAGCCAGATCGCTCTTCGCCTGATCCAGCGCCGCCTGCGCCTGCATCACCAGCGGGTGCTTGTCCACGTCGATGTCAGCCGACCCGCCAAGGCTCGCCAGCGTATTGGCCAGCGCTTCTCCAGCCGACGCCTGACTGCGCTCTGCGAGATCAAAACTATTCCGCGCCTTGTCGAGATCCTGCTGCGAGATCAGCCCCGCCTTGAACAGGTTGTCCTGCCGCGCCAGTTCGCTGCGCGCGAAATCCGAACTCGTCCGCGCCGTGCGCACATCCGCCGCCGCCTTGCGATACGACGCCCGCAGCGCATCGACCTGCAATTTTGCCGAGGCGAGGCGCGCTTCCGCCTGCGCCACATTGATCGCGAAATCCCCGCCATCCAGCTTCACGAGCTCATCGCCCGCTTTGACCTTCTGGTTCTCCGTCACGAGTATCTCGACAACCCGCGCCCGCACGCTCGACGTGATCGGCGCCCGCGCCGCTGAAATCTGCGCGTTGTCGGTCGAGACATAGCCCGCCGTCAGCATCATCCAGACCGCAACCGCCGCGGCGATCAGCACCGGAGGTCCGGTCATCAGCGCCAGACGACGTTGCTGGGGCGAAAGCCCCTTTTTGGCCGGCGCCAGCGTCGCCGCCGGCTTGCCGTCGCTCTCGAATGAGCCGTCCATCACCATGCCTCATTGTGAAATCGGTTCGGCGGCGATGCCGCGTCGTCCCATCTGCCACCAGATAGGTTGACACCTTCTTTGAACCAAATGATATTTGTGCAGGTGCAGCATGAATGCGATTCAGTTCAAGAACCTCGACCTCAACCTTTTCCGCGTGCTTCTCGCGCTGCTTGACCATCGCAGCGTCTCGCGCGCCGCAGAGGAATTGGCGCTTACCCCCTCCGCCGTCAGCCACGCCCTCGGCCGCCTGCGCATCGCCCTGAATGATCCGCTGTTCGACCGCCGCGCTGGCGGTCTCAGCCCCACCGCCTACGCCATCGAAGTCGGCCGGCAGGTCCGCGCCTCGATGGACACCCTGCGCGACGCCCTCAACCGCGAGGAGTTCGACCCCGCCATCGCCGAGCGCGAATTCATTGTCGCCGCCGGGTCCTATCCCGTCGTCGTCATCCTCCCGCGCATCATCGATCACCTCGCGAAGGTCGCTCCCGGCGTCCGCGTCCGCCTGCGCCGCATCGAGGACCAGTCGCCCGACGACGTCGAACACGGCCGCCTCGACCTCATCCTCGGCGTCTCTGCCAACGCCATCGGCCGCCTAGAATGGCGCCCCTTGCTCACCGATCACATGGTCTGGATCGCCCGCCGCAATCACCCAACGGTCCACGCGCCCCTGACGATGGAGATGCTGAGCGAAACCCGGCACATCCTAATCGAGAAGTTCAACCGCGTTTTCAGCCCCGATTACCCCGAACTCCGCCGCTTCTTCGACGAGGGCCGCGAACTCGGCGACGCCAGCCGCGCCGCCGTCGGCCACAACCGGCGCAAAATCGCCGGCGCCGGCACAATCGCGTCAGACACCATGCACGCAATCGCCATGGCTGCGCAGTCAGACAGCGTGACACTCACCCTGCGCGGTCTCGCCGAAGGGTTCCTGACCGATCAGATCCAGATTCTCGACCCGCCGCATTCCACCCCGCCCATCGAAGTCGGCATGATCTTCCACCCCGAACGCGCCCGCGACCCCGGCTTCAACTGGTTCCTCTCGGTGCTCGCAAACCTCACCGCAGTGCGATAATTCGACATTCCCCAGCGGCATTGTCGACGCGCCGCTGAAATCCGCGCTAATCCTGATGCAAAGCGGGAGCGCAAATCATGACGCCAGACGAACCCCATGATGCAGTCGTCGTCGGCTCCGGCGCGGGCGGCGCGATGGCCGCCTGGGTGCTGACCAAGGCTGGCGCCACAGTGCTCATGCTGGAAGCGGGCAGGGATTACAGCCCCGATGAATCGCCCATGCTCAACATGGCGATGGACGCGCCCCTCCGCGGTGTAGGCACGCCCGACAAGGAGTTCGGCTTCTACGACGCCACCGTCGATGGCGGCTGGCAGATGCCCGGCGAACCCTACACGATGAGCGAAGGCTCGGAATTCATGTGGTGGCGTTCGCGCATGCTCGGCGGCCGCACCAATCACTGGGCGCGCAACTCCTTCCGCATGGGCGAGTACGACTTCAAACCGCAGACCCGCGACAGCCTCGGCGTCGACTGGCCGATCGAATACAAGGACATCGCGCCCTTCTACGATCGCGTCGAGAAGATGATCGGCGTTTACGGCACGAACACCGGCCTCGAAAACCATCCCAGCTCCGGCCCCGGCGTCCTGCAACCGCCGCCGAAATTCCGCGTCTGGGAAACCTTCCTCAAGGCCGGCGGCGATGCGATGAACATTCCCGTCGTGCCCGCACGCCGCGCCATTCTCACCAAGAAGATCGACGAACGCTCGCCCTGCTACTGGGCCTCCAACTGCGGCCGCGGCTGCTCCATCGGCGCAGCCTTCCAGACCACCACCTCTCTGCTGCCGTGGGCCAAGGCCACCGGCAAGCTCACCCTCGCCACCGGCGCGATGGTCTATGAGGTCATGCTCGGCGCAGACGGCAAGGCCACCGGCGTCCGCTACATCGACAAGGCCACGGGCGCCCACAAGGAAGCGAAAGGCCGCGTCGTCATCATCGCCGCCTCCACGGGCGAGACCGCGCGCATCCTGCTCAACTCGAAACCCAACGGCCGCTCGGAAGGCGTCTCGAATTCCAGCGGGCAGGTCGGCCGCAACCTGATGGACACGGTCGGCTCCAGCGTGAACGCCTACTTCCCGCAACTCGAAGGTCGCCCGCGCTACAATGAAGACGGCGCCATGGGCCTGCACGCCTACATTCCGTTCTGGGACTATAAAGGGATCAAGGACGGCACAGCCGGCACGCCGCGCGGCTACCACGTCGAAATCGGTGGCTCATTCGGCGATCCCGGCATGGGCGTCGGCTCCGGCCTCGACGGCTACGGCTCATCGCTCCGCACCGACGTCAAACGCCGCTACGGCTCGCGCATCAACTTCACCCAGCGCGGCGAGATGATCCCGAACGCAAAGTCGTTCTGCGAAATCGACACGAACACCAAAGACAAGTTCGGCATCCCCGTCCTCAAATTCTCCTTCGCCTGGTCCGAGCACGAGCTGAACCAGGTCACGCACTTCCAGAAGGCGATGAAGGAGCTGATCGACAAGCTCGGCGGCACGCTCACAGCCGAACCGAGCGAGCCCACCAAAGCCATCTCCAAAGGCGGCGAGATCATCCACGAAGTCGGCACCGCCCGCATGGGCAAGGATGCGAAGGACTCGGTCGTCAACCAGTACGGCAAGTCATGGGATGTCGATAACCTCTACATGACCGACGGCTCGGTCTTCGTCTCCAAGGCCCACAAGAACCCCACGCTCACGATCATGGCCCTCGCCATGCGCTCGTCCGAAAACATCGCCGCGCGCCTGCGCAAGGGCGAGCTGTAGGAGGAACCAGAGATGTCCGACGCAAAAACCTCCGCTCTTGTGATGATTGATCGCCGCGTGACCCTGAAATGGTTCGCCGGCGCCATGGCCGTGGGCCAGCTCGCCGCCTGCGGCGACCAGGCAAAAGGCATCAGCTGGCCCGAAGTCGCCGCCATCAAGGCGCAGGGCATCGGCGTCGATCCCGATCTGATCAACCCGGTCGTGCCATGGCCGCTCACCATGACGCAGGCCGAACTCGTGGCGGCCGCCGATCTGGTCGATCTCATCCTTCCGGCCGAAGGCAATACGCCCGCCCCATCGAAGCTCGGCGTTCCCGCCTTCATCAACGAATGGGTCAGCGCGCCTTACCCGGACCAGCACGAAGATCGCCAGCTCATCATCCCGGGCCTCGCCTGGCTCGACACGGAATCGAAAACCCGCAACGGCGTCATCTTCGCCAACGCGGATGCCGGCGCGCAGAAGCTCATCCTCGATGACATCGCCTTCAAGGACAAAGTGAAGCCCGGCCTCGAAATGCCTGCGAAGTTCTTCGGCCGCATGCGCTCGCTCACGCTCGGCGCCTACTACACCACCCGCGAAGGCTGGGCCGAAATCGGCTACATGGGCAACACCCCCGGCACCGGCGACTACCCCGGCCCAACCCCCGAAGCCCTCGCCCACATCAAAGGCGTCATCGAAGGCATGGGCCTCAAATACACCGCGCCCTGAGCTCTTCGCCCAAGCTCCACACCCACCGCTTGTCATCCCGGAAGCGCGCAGCGCTATCCGGGACCCATTGCGCCAGCACGACACCCTCTCAATGGATCCCGGCTCTCCGCTCCGCTACGGCGGGGATGAC
>Ga0116177_10003699_pt1 | contig 11185 bp, 9 predicted proteins | sample AD_STIC10_MetaG_FD_89750 | JGI IMG/M metagenome (GOLD analysis project Ga0116177, IMG submission 89750) | Active sludge microbial communities of municipal wastewater-treating anaerobic digesters from USA - AD_STIC10_MetaG | ecosystem: Engineered > Bioreactor > Anaerobic > Digestate | place: USA...
CACACCAAGCTGCGCCGCGAGAGCGTCAAGCCGTAACCTGAATTCACGGGCAGAAAGGGCGTAGCAGCATGCGACAACCCAAAGGCGTCGATTTATCACGCCCTTCTCCTTTCTTTGAATACTCCAAGCCTCAAATGCATGATTACCTGTTCAAGCGTAGACCATGGCTCCACGGCTTCAAGCCCCTGCAAAAAACGATCTCGCAGAGTCCGTTCATTCTTTTGGGCGTATCCCAGTTCCGAAAAACTCCACTGCATTTTCATAAGTCCGATTGTTTCAACCTGCTTTTATTGTTCAAATCTCAGCACCGAATGGATCGGACTTAAATCAGCGTGTCCTTAAGGCTTAATGGAAGGATTAAAGCTACTAGTCGCCTGACCAAGCAAGCGCAACTGGCGAGGCAGGAAAATACCACACGCCAAAAGTAATAGGCAAAGCAAGCTCATCCGCCCAGGCAAACTATCAATCTCGCCAGCAAGCCCAAGTAGAACCATCGCACTAACTGTGCAACCTATCACCAGCCATACAAACCCTTTGCTATTGCCTTCCAAGCGCTGAACCAAAAAAACCATGGAGAGAGTATCAACTGCAACACGCAACAACCAGGCAACAGCTACCCCTTCAATGCCATATCTAGTTGCTCCGTAAACCAACACCAGTAAATAAAATGGTAATTCAACCAAATGCAGTTTGGCCGACCAATCCGCACGCCCAGCGCCATGTAAAACAGTGATTGCCACGTGCCCCAAGGAATTAACGAATACGCCAACGAGCAATACTTTTGCCACCAAATAGCCGTTGACCGCGAAGTCCGACCCCAGCCACCAAGTAAGCCCCTCTGCTGCAAACAGGAACAGCAACATGACCGCCGGTAACAGGCCAAGAAACAAAACCTTTATTGCCCGCTCGTAAACTGAAAACGCACGCAGTCGGTCGGTAAAAAACTGCCCGGCAATGATCGGAAATAGGACACCGGTCATTGCCCCGGGGATTACCCACAAACGGGTCGCAATTTCATACGGCGTCGCATAATAAGCAACCGCCGCGGCTGAAATCATACCCCCGATCAAAAATCGGTCGGCATAAACCATTAAAGGACTAATTAGATTCGACAAGGTCATCCAGCCGCCAAAGCTGATCAAGGGCCGAAGCAAGGTACGATCAAAAGTGCATTGACCAGCTAGCGAAGGAATTAAAGCGTGGCACAAGTATCTCGAATACCACCAGGCCAGAACACGTGTCACCGCCAATGCCCCAACCACCGGCACCAAGCCTTGCGCAAAAGGAAGTACCAGCAAAGGCGCCACAAAAATCGTAACGCCCAACGGAATACGAATCCAATTGACCAAGTCGAAGCGCCCATACGCCTCCAGAACACCACGCCACCCGGCGGCAAGAACAACAAACGGCAATGTCCCAGCCAAGATCAGACAGGCGATCAAGGTCTCACGCTCAAGTGCAACAGGAATCTTCAGCCAGTTGGATGTCAGTTCTGACGAGAGGGATGCGACTAGGACAGCAGCCCCAATACCGAGCCACTTCATCAAGCGCATCGCGGTACCAACCAGTCGTGGTATTTCGCTCATCTCCCCAACCGCCAGTCGCTCGGCAACCAGTCTGGTCAGTGCTCGGCCCAGGCCAAGGTCAAACAAGCTGAAGTATCCAACCAGCAACCAGCCAAGATTAAGTAATCCAAAGCGTTCAACACCAAGCGCCCCTATCAGTTGAGGAATAGCTAACAGTCCGGCGAATAGAGGAAGGACGGCCCCCAAAAGATTCCAGAGCATATTTCTGAAAAAACCCAAACGCATCTGTCGTGGCCCTGCGTTGTGTGAAACAACTTGAGAAGTAAAAAAGAAAGCCCCTTATCCGTAGAAAGCTCAAACTAAACAATCAGCCTAGCTGAAACTCACCTACTTCACCCTACTCTTCCCTAACACGCAAAAAACTGGCAAATCGGGGCAAGCCACTGCTAGTCAAATCGCGATACCGATAGGTGACCGTTGTACCTATCGCCGGAGGATTCCGCCGCTGCATATCGCTGAACCCTGTGCCAAGCAGAAACTCGCGCCCTTCAGGCGTACGCAACCGCAAAGCCCCCAAAGCGCCTTCATGCTTCCCCTTTCCCGGCTGATGGCCGATGACGATGGCCTCGGTATCCTGCCAGGGTTTTAGCTTGAGCAGCACATCACTGCGTCCGGTTTCGTAAGGAGCGTCAGCGAGGTGCAGCATCAGGCCCTCACCACCGGCATGCACGACTTTCTTGAGCCGTTTTTCCAGACTGCTGCGGTCGACCGCTGGAATTTGCTCAATTTCACGTAACCAAGGCACATTGACATGGCGAACGAGTTGCCGGATCTGTTCGGCGCGATCACTGAATGTGCCAGAGCCACCGGGCAGTTCAAAGATCATGTAGCGCACCTCGCGCCAATCGCTTTCATCCGGCATTTCCCGCCGAACGATGCCAGAAAGACGGTCAAAACTGCCTCGCCCCAACCATAACTCACCGTCAAGCGCCTGTTTCGGTAAAGCCGCAACGAACCAGCGCGGCGCATTGATTTCCTTGCCACTGCGAAAACGCAGGGCGCTTCCATCCCATACGGCTCGAACGCCATCGAGTTTTTCGCTGACCAGATAACGCGAAACGTCGACCTGCTGCCGGTAGACGCCTGCCAGCAGGATAGCCGGTGCTTCTGCCCATACTGAAAACGTTGGCAGTGAAAATACCAGGCCCACCAGCAGGGGACGCAGGCGCCGCAACATCAGCTTTCGCCAGCCCAGTTTCGGCGTGCCTGGCGGGCAATGCCAAAGACCTCCTCCAGACGCTTGCCATCACTGCTGGCCAACGCCAGACGAAGCTCGTCGAGTTGCTCGCGGTAGATATCCAGTTCTTCAAGCAGCGCGCGACGATTGGCTAGGCAGATATCGCGCCACATTTCGGGGTGGCTGGCGGCAATCCGGGTGAAATCACGAAAACCGGAGGCCGCAAAAGTAAAGAAGAGATCGGCGTCTTCACGCACCGCAAGATCATGGACCAGCGCGTAGGAAAGCAAGTGTGGCAGATGGCTGACTGCCGCAAAAACACGGTCGTGGGCTTCCGGGGTCAGTTCATAGATATCCGCACCGCACAGCGACCAGGCGCGCTTGATGTGGTCAAGCGTATCGTCGCTGTTCTCGGGCAACGGCGTGACCACCACTTTTTTACCTTGATACAAATCCCAACGCGCTGCCGACGGGCCGCTATTTTCAGCACCGGCGATCGGGTGGGCGGGAACAAATTGATTTATCCGTTTGCCGAACGCAGCACGCGCAGCGGCAACGACGTCACCCTTCGTAGAGCCACCGTCAGTGACGATGGTGTGTGGACCGAGATAGGGCTCAATGCGGGCGAAGATCTCCGGCATTTGAGCCACCGGCGTCGCCACCAGCACGATATCAGCCTCTTCGATTTCATGGGTCGGGTTGATCCCGGCGCGGTCAATCACACCAAGTTCCTGAGCGATCCGCAAGGTCGATGGCGTGCGGCCAAAACCCACCACCTCCTCGACAGCCTCAGCCTCCTTGAGCGCCAGCGCGAAGGAGCCGCCAATCAGGCCGGTACCAAAGATGACGATTTTGCCGAACTCAGCCATTTAAAGCGCCTTCTCCAGCGCCTCCAGAAAGCGAGCGTTATCCGGCTCGGTGCCGATGGTGACGCGTAACCAGTCGGGCAAACCATAGCCGGCAATCAGGCGAACAATGACGCCCTGCTTGAGGAGCTGTTGATTGACCTCAGCGGCCCCCGGCACCTTGAAGGTCACAAAGTTGCCATGCGATGGAATATGTTCCAACCCAAGGCGCTTCAGCCCCGCCAGCAGTTGCGCCATGCCACGCCGGTTAAGCTCATAACTTTCGGCCACAAATTGATGGTCGTCGAGCGCGGCAACGGCAGCGGCAATGGCCAGATTGTTGACATTGAACGGCTGACGAACACGGTTCATCAGGTCGGCAACCTCAGCCGAAGCAATTGCGTAACCAACCCGCAGACCAGCCAGGCCAAAAATTTTGGAGAAAGTGCGGGTTACAACCAGATTCGGAAAATCCTTGATCCAGGCGGCAGTATCGACCCGCTCGGCCGGCGCCAGGTAGTCGTTGTATGCCTCGTCGAGTACGATCACCACATCCGGCGGCACCGTTTCGAGAAAGGCACGCACTTCCGGATAAGGGAGAAAATTACCGGTCGGATTATTCGGGTTTGCGATCCAGACAATGCGGGTATCCGGACGAATCGCTGCGCGCATGGCATTCAGGTCGTGGCCGTAATTCTTTGCCGGTGTCGAGATCAACTCGGCACCAGTCGACAACGTAGCGAGCGGATAAACCGCGAACGCATGCTGGGCAAAAACAGCAGAACGACCCGGCGCCAGGAAAACGCGGGCGATCAGGTCAAGGACATCGTTTGAGCCATTACCAAGCACAACCTGATTCTGGGCGACACCACAGCGCTCAGCGACCGCCTTGATCAGATCAAACTGATCCGGGTAACGCTCGATCCCGTTAATTGCCGCTTCAACCGCCCGCTTCGCCATCGGGCTCATGCCCAAGGGGTTCTCGTTAGAGGCCAGCTTGACGATTTTTTCCACCGGAATGCCCATCTCGCGAGCCAGTTCAGTGATTGGCTTGCCCGGTTGGTAGGGCGAAATGGCACGGACGTAGGACAGCGCTTGTTCAACGAGGCTCATGGCAATTTCTCAATAGACCGCGACCGGGTAAGAGCCGAGGATTTTCAAATAGGCGGCGCGACTGGCCAGTTCATCGAGCGCAGCTTTGACGGCGGGCTCGTCGCGATGGCCGTCGATATCGACGTAAAAAACGTATTCCCACAGGGCATGGCGGGCCGGTCGGGATTCAAGACGGGACAGGGAAACGCCCGCGTGCGAAAAAGGCAGCAACAACTCGTGCAGGGCACCTGTACGATTTTGGGCCGACATGATCAGCGAGGTCTTGTCACGGCCGGATGGCGCGGCGTCGTGCTTGCCGAGAACCAGAAAGCGCGTTGTGTTATTCGGCTCATCTTCAATATTTTCGGCCAACTTGGGCAGATTGAAACGCTCCGCAGCCGCCACGCCAGCAATCGCCGCAACGCCCACTTCCTGAGTAACCAACTGGGCAGCCAGCGAATTGCTGCTCACCGAAATACGCGGTATGCCGGGCAAGTTGTGGTTCAGCCATTCGTGACACTGCGCCAACGATTGGGCGTGCGAATAGACCTTGGTGATCTTGCTCAGATCGGCTTCATTGGTGAGCAAATTTTGATGGATGCGCAACACCACTTCGCCGCAGATCTTCAATGGCGTTGCCAGCAGCAAATCCATCGATCGACCGACTGCGCCTTCGGTGGAGTTTTCCACCGGCACGACGGCGTAATGGGCGTGGCCGGATTCGACTTCGCGAAAAACATCATCAATCGACGATTGCGGTAATAAACGCGCGGCGTGGCCAAAGTGTTTGGTTGCGGCACTGCCGGTGAACGAACCGAGCGGCCCGAGATAGGCGATGCCGAGCGGCTCTTCAAGTGACAAGCAGGCCGACATGACTTCGCGGAAAAAGAAGGTGATGTTCTCGCTGGGCAAGGGGCCAGGGTTGGCATCCTGTAATCGGCGCAATACCTGCGCTTCGCGCTCGGGACGGTAAATATGCCCGGCCTCACCGTGTGCAGCCTTGATTTCGCCAACCTTCTGGGCACAACGCGCACGCTGGTTGAGCAGGCGGAGCAACTCTGTATCGATGCTGTCAATTTCGGCGCGAACGCCGGCCAGGTCTTTTTGCAGATCGTCGTTCATATAGATTTAACCGTTGCGTTTGGCAAAGTCGTTCATAAAGTCCACCAGCACCTGCACGCCTTCCAGCGAGACGGCGTTGTAGATGGAGGCGCGCATACCACCGACCGACTTGTGGCCTTTCAGCGAGACGAGGCCGGCTGCCTTCGATTCGGCGAGGAAAGCGGCGTCGAGCGCCGGATTGGCCAGCGTGAAAGGGACGTTCATCCGCGAGCGGCAATCAGGATCGACCGAGTTGGTGTAAAACCCGCTGGCGTTATCGATGCACTCGTACAAAATCCGCGCTTTTTCGGCGTTGACCGCAGCAATGCCTGGCAGGCCGCCCTGGCGCTTCAGCCACTGGAAAACCAGGCCGGCGATGTAGATCCCGTAGGTCGGTGGCGTATTCAGCATGGAGCCGTTTTCGGCCATCACTGCATAGTCCATGACGCTAGGGATGGTCAGCGGCGCCATGCCGAGCAACTCTTGACGCATGATCACCAAGGTCAATCCGGAAGGGCCGATATTCTTCTGTGCCCCAGCGTAGATCAGGCCGAATTTCTCGACCGGCACCGGCCGTGAAAGGATGTGCGACGACATGTCGGCCACCAGCGGGATACCCGTGTCGGCGATGCGTTCGGCGGGAATTTCCACACCGTGGATGGTTTCGTTGGTGCAGACGTGCAGGTACGCGGCAAACGGGTCGAGCTTTATTTCCTCAACCGTCGGCAAACGGGTAAAACCACTACTCTCGGTCGTTGCCGCACAACGCACATTGCCAACGCGCTGGGCTTCCTTGAAGGCCTTTTTGGACCACGAGCCGGTGACAATGTAATCGGCTGAACGCCCGGCCAGCAGATTCATCGGAATCTGGGCAAATTGCTGCGTTGCCCCGCCCTGCAGGAACAAGACCTTGTAGCCGGCGGGAATGACCATCAACTCGCGCAGATCAGCTTCGGCCTGCTCAATGATGCTGGTGAACTCCTTGCCGCGATGGCTCATTTCCATGACGCTGCAACCGGCGCCGTGCCAGTCGAGCAACTCCGCCTGCGCCTGAAGCAACACCTCTACCGGCAGCGCGGCCGGACCGGCGCTGAAATTCCAAACCCGACTCATTATTCCTCCCCGGCGGCCTCGCCAGCCGCATCATCAGCGACAGGTTCGCCCGTCACATCAGCAACCACATCACCCGATACTTCGGCTTCAATTTCGCCCACGGTCTCGACAATTTTTTCCAGCCCGGCCAGTTTCTCGCCGTCATCCAGCGAAATCAGCGTGACACCCTGCGTCGCCCGGCCCATACCGCGAATCTCGGCAACCCGGGTCCGGATCAGCACACCACCGGTGGTGATCAACATGATTTCGTCTTCGTCATTGACCAGCTTGGCACCGACCACAGTGCCGTTACGCTCGCTGTCGGCAATGGCGCGGACGCCCTGAGTGCCCCGACCGGAGTGGCGGAAATCGGCCAAAACAGTGCGTTTACCGTAGCCATTCTCGGTCGCCACCAACACGGTCTGCTGATCGCTCTCGGCGACGAGCAGGGAGATCACTGACTGCCCTGGCTGCAAGCGCATGCCGCGCACGCCGCGGGCGCCGCGGCCCATCGGGCGGACATCCTCTTCGTCGAACCAGACGGCCTTGCCGGCATTCGAGACGAGCACAATGTCGCTCTGGCCATTGGTCAGCTCGACGCCAACCAGGTAATCACCCTCATCCAGCGCCACGGCGATGATGCCGGCCTTTCGCGGGTTGGAGTAATCGGAAAGCGGCGTCTTCTTGACGGTGCCCATGACCGTCGCCATGAAGACATATTGATCGTCGGAGAATTCCTTGACCGGCAGCACGGCGTTGATCCGCTCGCCCTCTTCGAGCGGGAAGAGATTGACGATCGGCTTGCCGCGACTGACGCGGCTACCCTGCGGCGCCTCATAAACCTTCAACCAGTAGCAGCGACCACGGTTCGAGAAGCACAGAATGTAGTCATGCGTATTGGCGACAAACAGCTGGTCGACGAAATCCTCGTCCTTGATCGCTGCTGCCTGCTTGCCCCGACCGCCGCGGCGCTGGGCGCGGTAATCGGTCAAAGGCTGCGCCTTGATGTAGCCACCGTGCGAAAGCGTCACCACCATATCCTGCGGCGTGATGAAGTCTTCGATGCCGAGTTCCTGAGTGTGCAGGACAATTTCCGAGCGGCGCTCATCACCAAACTGGTCACGGATAACGGTTAGTTCACCCACGATGATTTCGGTAATGCGCTCCGGCTTGGCAAGAATATCGAGCAAGTCGAGAATCTTGGCCATGACATCCTTGTACTCACTGACAATTTTGTCTTGCTCAAGGCCAGTCAGGCGCTGCAGACGCAGCTCAAGAATTGCCTGGGCCTGGGCATCGGAGAGGCGGTAGCCCTGCTCGGAGAGACCAAACTCAGGGGCCAGACCATCCGGACGCGAGGCATCAGAGGCGGCCCGAACCAGCATTTCCTCAACCATCGCACTACGCCAGATACGTTCCATCAGGCCGCGCTTGGCATCAGCCGGCGTCGGCGCCGCCTTGATCAGCGTAATGATGTCATCCACATTGGACAGCGCAACCGCCAGACCTTCGAGGATATGGCCACGTTCACGTGCCTTGCGCAGTTCGAACACGGTACGGCGGGTCACCACTTCGCGGCGATGCGACAGGAAGCATTCAAGCATTTGCTTGAGGTTCAACAGACGGGGCTGGCCATCGACCAGCGCCACCATGTTCATGCCGAAGGTATCCTGCAACTGCGTCTGCTTGTACAGATTATTGAGGATGACCTCGGCCACTTCGCCGCGTTTCAGCTCAATGACAACGCGCATGCCGGACTTGTCCGACTCATCACGAATATCGGAAATGCCTTCGATCTTCTTCTCGTTAACCAGCTCAGCGACCTTTTCGATCAAGGTCTTCTTGTTAACCTGGTAAGGAATCTCGTCAATGATGATGGCCTGACGATTGTTGCTCTTTTCCATATCCTCGATATGGGTACGGCCGCGCATGATGACGCGACCACGGCCGGTTCGGTAGCCTTCGCGCACACCCATTACACCGTAGATCAGCGCAGCGGTCGGGAAGTCGGGAGCCGGAATATATTCGATCAAATCATCAATGGTCAGCGCCGGGTTTTCCAGCAGCGCCAGACAGCCAGCGACAACCTCATTCAGGTTATGCGGCGGAATATTCGTCGCCATGCCGACCGCGATACCAGAAGAACCGTTGATCAGCAGATTGGGAATGCGCGCCGGCATGACCAGCGGCTCATGTTCCGAACCATCGTAGTTCGGTCCAAAATCAACCGTTTCCTTGTCGAGGTCTTCCAGCATCTGGTGGCCAATTTTGGCCATGCGCACTTCGGTGTAACGCATCGCAGCCGCGCTATCGCCGTCAACCGAACCGAAGTTACCCTGACCATCCACCAGCATGTAACGCAGCGAAAAATTCTGCGCCATACGGACGATCGTGTCATAAACCGCAGTATCGCCGTGTGGGTGGTACTTACCGATCACGTCACCGACAATACGGGCCGATTTCTTGTACGCTTTATTCCAGTCGTTGCTCAGCTCGTGCATCGCAAATAAAACGCGACGGTGCACCGGTTTCAGGCCGTCGCGCGCATCAGGCAGCGCCCGGCCAACGATCACGCTCATCGCGTAATCCAGATATGAACGCCGCATCTCGTCTTCGAGGCTGATCGGCAGTGTTTCTTTGGCGAATTGGTCCATGTCTCACATTCGCACCGCTTGCGCGATGACTTTATTGGTTGAACTGAGCGTAATTTGTTATTTTAACACGCACCAACATTGAGCCGAACCCGTTTTCCATGACACCAACACTCGAAAATATCGACCTCCTGATCGAAGCGCGCTGGATTGCTACGGTCGACACCGACTTGGTGCTAAAAAACCATGCGATCGCCGTCAACAACGGGAGAATTCTGGCTGTATTGCCGACCAGCGAAGCACGCAGCCGCTTCTTGGCAGCTGAACGCGTGACACTCGATGAGCACATTCTGATTCCCGGCCTGGTCAACCTCCATACCCACGCTGCCATGACCCTGCTGCGCGGCATCGCCGACGACCTGCCACTTCGGGAATGGCTACAAGAACATATTTGGCCGGCGGAGGCAGAGCACATCTCGTCCAAGTTTGTTTATGACGGCACCCTGCTCGCCTGCGCCGAGATGCTTCGAGGGGGCATCACCTGTTTTAATGACATGTATTTCTACCCGGAAGCTGCCGCCGCAGCCGCTGCCGAATACGGTATGCGAGCCATGATCGGCATCACCGCCATCGAATTCCCGACGCCGTACGCGAGCGATGCAGACGATTACATAAATAAAGGACTCGCCATCCGGGAAATGTGGCTGGACAACCTTCTGATCGGCTTCTGCCTAGCGCCACATGCGCCCTACACCGTATCGGATATCACTTTTGAACGCGTACTGACCTTGTCCGAGCAACTGGACCTGCCGATCCATTGCCATATTCACGAAACACGGCATGAGCTTGAGGAAAGCCAACAGACTTATCAAGAGTCACCCATTGAGCGGCTAAACGGCCTTGGGCTCCTTGGGCCAGGATTTATCGGTGTCCATGCCGTGCATTTAACAGAAAGCGAACTTGAACTGATTGCGGCCACTGGAAGCAGTATCGCTCACTGCCCCACCTCCAATCTCAAACTGGCCAGCGGCTTTGCCCCTGTGGCAAGAATGCGACAACTGGGCATCAACGTCGGCCTCGGCACCGACGGCGCCGCCAGCAATAACCGCCTCGACCTTTTCAGCGAAATGCGTCTCGCCGCACTGATCGCAAAAGGGGTAACCGGTGACGCAGCCGTGCTGCCTGCCCATGAAGTGCTGCGTATGGCCACGCTGAACGGCGCCATCGCCCTTGGTCTCGGCAATGAAATCGGCTCGATAACCCCTGGTAAGGCTGCTGACCTTTGCGCAGTTCATCTAGGCAGCCTGGAAACAAAGCCCTGCTTCGATCCCGTGTCACATTTGGTGCATGTGGCCGGACGTGAATCGGTAAGCCATGTATGGGTTGCCGGAAAGTGTTGCGTAGACAACAAAAGCTTGACGAATTCCGCGCAAAATGACTTGGATGCAGCGATAGCCCTATGGCAAAATAAGTTGGAGTTTCGCCCAAATACTTCTTCCGATGTTCTTCGAGCGGATTAAAAGTCTTCAGATTTTCTTCAACGAGGGAAAAAAATGATCAAAAATATTGCAAAGAAATCACTGGCTCTGGCACTACTGGCCGGTATCGGCTTCGGTGCCACCGTTGCCCAGGCGCAAGAGCGCGTTTACGTTATTGACCAGCGCGACGCCGTCGTCAAGAGCGCCAACGGCCTGTGCTGGC
>Ga0116177_10003704_pt1 | contig 11169 bp, 16 predicted proteins | sample AD_STIC10_MetaG_FD_89750 | JGI IMG/M metagenome (GOLD analysis project Ga0116177, IMG submission 89750) | Active sludge microbial communities of municipal wastewater-treating anaerobic digesters from USA - AD_STIC10_MetaG | ecosystem: Engineered > Bioreactor > Anaerobic > Digestate | place: USA...
AACATTTAAAGCGTCTGCCTTCTTGATAAGTTCGTCTAAACATTTTCGACAAATACTTGCTAATAGTCCACTCCCTTCTCTTTTAAAAGTAATCACTTCTTCATACGGATAAACAAGCCCGTTATGGTTATTATTTAATTCACCTCTGTTGCAGAAATCACAACTTGTAGTATCTTTTCGTACATTTTCTTTTTTGACATCCATAATAAAAAACGTTATTTTTATAGTATCAAAGATACATCAGTTAGTGTTAAACCACAATAGGCTAAATGTTAATTACTGTTAATTTATGTTAATAAAAAAAGGGAGGCTAACCACACCTCCCTCGACCTAAAACTAACCAATTAACCCAACTAATTGAACCGCACAAAGAAAACTATATCTTTAGTATTATTCTGACAACTCTGACTATAAATTTACGGTACGCCCAAAGACCTAAAATTGATAAGACGATAATTATGCTTTTATTCCATTTCGGAGTTTTATACTCAACTACCGGCACTTCCTTAATAGCCTGCTTAAATTCGCTCGTTTGCTTGAATTGGTTAATAATTCTAATGCTATCTGATTTAGTGATTTGATTTAAGTATATAACTTTATCCTTAATTTTTATTACAGTTTCTTTTTTGCCCTCCTTGAATATAACCTGTTGGTCTGGGCAGTCGATAGGAGTTTCAATGTAGGTTGTATCCGCAGGCATTTGCAGCCAAGTTGTATCAAGTATTGTTTTTTCTACAACGCTAATCGAATCAATACATGGGTAATGGTTATTGCACCATTTCTTTGAGCAACTGCTAAATAGTAGCAATGCAATCCCGATTAGTATGATGTTTTTCATTGTCTTATGTATTTCCCGTCATTAAACAATAGAACTTCGCCCCGGTTATCGAACTCATCGTAAGAAATATGAATCCAGCGTTTATAGCCTATTTGCTCTAGTATTAACTGCTTAAACTTACAGTTATTTTTTATCCATCCAAACGCCAAGTCTAAATTTTTAGTTTGAATGTCGGCCGCTTTTCCTGTCATGTGGTCGCTTTGTTTTGCGCCACCAATAGCACGGTTTAGTTGAGGAGAACGAAATCCGCTAGTTATACTTACTGGTTCTTTGGAGTAATCCCTTAATGGTTGTAATATATTTTCGCAAAGTCTTTTAATATTTAAAACGTCCTTTTCGGTTATTTGCTCTTGGTATTGATGCAATTTTAACCTACTTGCGGAGCTACTATCCATAAACTCAAATAAAGTAAAGTTCTCGGATAGCTTAATGTTTTTTGCTTGGTTTAGCGTTATCATATACGGTTAGTTTTTGGTTAAAGTTTATCTAATTTTTGGTTAATATGCTTTAAATTTTCGTCTATTCTGTTCATAAACACCTCTATTTTTTGACTTCTCGCATTCTGAAATTCAAGTTCCTTGTAAATATCGGTTATTTGGTCATCAATTATTTTATAATCTTTGTCCTGCGCTCTTTCGTGTTCTTTGAAAATTGAAACGTCTAACTTGCAGTCAAACTTATTTTGGTTAGTTTGGTTTATTTTAATTATCAAAGTGACAATAGATAAAACAACCATAATAAAAGTTAACCCTAATCCAAAAACTTGATTTGCGGTTAGGATAATTTCGCAAAGTACCATACAATTGAAGTTAATAATTCAATGCTACTTAGTTTTTTTTCTGTACATCTTATAAATTAATGCTGAAAGTCCGATACCTAGCAGCAAGGAGAATAGCGGCTTTGTGGCTATCTGTAGCTGAAAAGGTATGTTTTCCTTTAGCCAATCATCAATATTAATGTTCGTTTCAGGTTGCATCAATAGTAGCATTAACGCCACATTGAATAAAATTGAAGTAACCAACTCAGGCCAGTTATCATTTAGCCAAAAACTAAAGCTAAACTTAGTCTTGTTTCTTCTGCCAGCATACCTCTGAATGAAGTATATCAGCATTCCAATTGTGTTTAAAATCCAATTAATCATAGCCTTATTATTATTAGTGAAATTCCAATTAGGTATATCGCAAAAACTTCTATCCAATAAAAGTTGTTATCCTTAATCACATATTTAGCGATTGCGTAAAGCGGTAGGTAAATTAATGTTAGCCACATATACCCAAATTCTACCCATAGCCCTACAATGGCTAATGATATGCCACCTATTGCCCCGATAAAGTGCATTATCTTAATAAACTTACTACCTTTAAAATGGGAGTATGCCCCTACTATCACTATCCCGAAGCAAGCAAATGGATAAATAGCTGTTGTTATCACATCATTAACACCTAATAGCATTAACACCGCAAAAGACCAAAGCACAAACGTAAATATGTACTTATGCTTAATATGGTAGTAGCTGTCCGAAATGCTCTTTAACCAGCCAAATTTGAAAATAACGAGCAGTAAATAGGCCGTCATTATTAACAGTGCAAATATTAACTGAATCATTTGTTTGTGGGTTTAAGTTCAACAATTGCATTATACTTGGCAATAATTGGCAAATGATAATCAAACACCTCATCCAAGTACACGTAAGTATTTTCGCTATCATTCACAATGTTGCTATTGTTAATGCCTTTAACCACGTCTAGCAGAGCAATTAAATCAGGGTATAACTGTTGGCCTGTCAATTCGAGGTAGTCGGCGTGGTCTCTTTTCTTTGCAAACAAATCCTTCCATACATCGTTGCTTACAGTTACTCTGAATGGCTTTAGTTCATTATGCCAAACAATTTGCTCTGGTTGCATGGCGGCTAACTCTTCAGGGGTTGCTTTCCGATAGGCGGGTTTGCCGTCCTTGCCCTGATAACATATGTATTGGGTTTCCATTATCCTATATTTTTTTTAGCAAAATAACAACCCCTGCGGGTATTTCATTGGCATTAGCCACTAGCAGTTCTATTCTATTAATTGCCGAAAATGAATAGCCATCAGTTCTGCATCCGTACATCTGTGGAGTTCCAGCAGCAAGTGTACCTTTTGGAGACTCTTGGTAAGCCAAGGTATACCCTTGTAGATTTCCTCCTACAAGCGTAAGTTTTACTCGAACATCGTTGTTGAAGTAATTAGATCCCTGGGTTATCATATTGGAAAAAGGTCCAGTATTTCCAACCCTGTAGATATTGGAAGCTACGCCATTAAATCTTAAGTTGATTCGAGATGTTCCGGATGGGTTTACCCATTCTCTAATTGGGATGATTATTTCAAATGTTTCCCCCTCTGCTATATTGATAGCGTTGCCATTTTTATCTAAAGTTAAATCAATGTAATTGGTATTAACTGGCACAACATACCTTAAAATATACTTATCCTCCAGCAAGCCAACCCTAACTGCCAAATTATTAACCACTCCCCAAAGTTTGACCAAGTGCTGTAAAGCGGATTTTGGCACGGTTGTAAAAAGGCCAACTAGGTAAGTCCATACTGTTGGGGTGTAGGTTGCTTCAGCGGCAAGTGTCGTTATTTGTGTGTCGGCAAACTCTGGGCTATCGGTAACTTTAAGCCCTGTAATGCTCTGTTGAGTTAAGTTCGTAATATCTGAAATATTATGACCATGGCCAACGTTGCTTTTTCCATCAAGCGCAAATTGCAAGCCTGTAATAGCTGAAATTGGATGTTGATTTGCCTTTTCCCTACTTTCAGCTGTTAACTCATCATGCTCAAAAGTTCCACCACCTGCGGAAAATTCAACAGTTACCTCAATATCAACCCCGTCAAAAACAGCCTCAACGCTGCAAAGTGCGTTTATGTTAGTTTCAGTCATCATTCTACTGGATTAATTGACTTTAACGTGTTATCTGCTATTCTACGAATTTCAGCAGCACCAATCGGTGCAGTATGCCCGTTGATAAACGGTTTAACCTCTATTTTTATTTGCTCGTTAGCAATGTTCATGGTCATTTCAGCGGTTAAATATCCCGTATAGTCATTGTTGACCTTTGTTAATGCTTGGTAGCCTTCCCGTGCTGGGTAGCTGAATTTCCCCACCACTTCATTAGTTCGCTTAACAACTAGGTGCGCCACAAATTGCTCTGTGGCCTGATTAACGTTAAATGTTACCGAACCTTTTGACCCTGCGTATATTGAAGCATCCATACTATCGTAGTGTTTTTCGTAAAGTGGTAACCTGTGGTTTAAATGTCTTTCTATTCGTGTCGCAATGCCATTCAGGGTATTCAGTTATATTCTCAGTCATGTACTCTTTTATCGAATTGAACTGAGTTAATGCAATATCCCTCGCATCATTCTGCAACATCTTAACACGCCCATCGCTTAAACTTTCGCTTTCTGTCCTGTTTTTTCTAACCAGTCCAGTAAACGTATCGGACACATCGGACATCCCAATATAGCGAGCGTAAAGGAAATAGCTCAGTACAAAGCGAAGCCCTAAGTGCCGCCTAGTATATCCGCTAGAATCCTCATACTCCTTCGCATCGAGCAGATTGACAAATCTTTCATCAGTGGGACTTTTAATTATTGCATCAATAAGGGCTGCCCCCAATAAATCGGTCAAATCTTTGCGGATAGTTTCCTCCCTTAATTGGTTGAATTTTGCCGCATTCTTTTCGCTTATCGGCTTATTAGCCTGCTGCTGTGCTAGTGTTAGTATTGATTCCATTGGTTATAGTAGTTAGTGTTAACGGCTCAATCGTCCAATCAGTATTGTTTGCCAAAACCTCATTGTCGAATTTTTTGAGAATCTGTGAAAACATTTGGCTAATCATATCTCTATCGCTCTGTGTTTTTGCGTTGTAAAAATTAACCGCCTGAGTAATAGCCTCGCCGCTTGTTGTACCTAGGTTACTCGAATCGTAATCAATGAGAATTTTAGGACACGCCCCGTTGGCTTTTCGGAGGTTGTTTGCTAGGCTTGATTCCCAGCTCTCAAAGAGCTTATCGTTAATATTGGTAGGTATTTTTTCCACTACAATATCTCCACCCTCTTTGGCTATTTTCCCGGTTGTGGGGTCAAGGTCATCTCGAATAGTCATGCAGTTATTGCCACGTGACCCCATCATGTTAACAACTTCCTTGTTTAGAATTTCAACAGCATCGTCAGTACCTGCAATTCTTACAATAGTTTTATCGGTAAACCCGTTACGGATTTGGTTATTCTTAAACCTGCTTATTTCAGCCTGAGTGTCGCAATCTAATAACACAGGGTCAAAGGGGGATAATGGGTAAAAGTAATTGTCATCTAAAAATAAAAAGTAAACCTGCCCCTTATGCTTATCAATGCCGTTAACTTCTTTAACCTGAGCCCTTAAAACCTCGTCGCTATCTGAAAAAACTGGGTAAAAACGAACTTTTGTTTTATCAAATTTAACCTTCGGGTCTTTCGCCCAATTCTCGTAAACTGCCACCTTACCAGAATACTTCACATCATCGGGAATACCCAGCCTGCAATTTTTAAACGGTACCGGCTTAATGCTCGCAATCCTAGGTTTATTTGGGTCTTTCAATGTATAGTTTAGGTGAAAATACCCACCATTATACATCTTTGCCGAGTGTGCAAAAGCCCTAAGCAATGACCTTACTGTTATACTATTGCCCCTTCCATCCTTCCCAACTACTATATCGTTAATGGGAGCTCTAAACCCTTTGCCAATTATGAACGAGGCGTACATATTAGCGATAGCACAGGCGTCAACACTGCCCAGAATAAGCTTTTCCACTATCTGTGGGTAGTCATTATTTTCGCCAAACTTCATTACTCCCAGCCCATTCTCATCAACTGCAATAGATTTGCTCGGTAAAATCTCAATTCTAGGTTCAATTTCGCTGTTAAGCAGTTCCATGACGGTTAGTTTTTAGGTTTTCTTACTGCTTTTTTTGGCTCTTTTTTCTCTTTTACAACTTTTACAGGCTCGTTTTTTTGCTCAACTTCCTGCTTTAATTCGTCTTTTTTCTGGTTATACCCATCAGGCAGCTTGGTAAAATCGCTTTCAGATAGCAATTTATTGTTTAAAAGGTATAGGGCTATCTCATCGGTGATAGTATCGGAGTAAACAAACCCATATCTTTGAATTAAAACATTCCCTTTATGCTTCAATTCGCAGGTTCTTATTTGTACCATATCGTATTTTTTTGCTCTTTCAATTCCAGTTCTTTTTAATTCTTCATAATATCTGCGCTGTGATTCTGCGCAGTAGTGAGGTGTACCCCCGTTTAGGTATAGCTTAGAGTAACACCTCAGTAACTCGACGGATTTAGGAGAGCTTATTACGCTCTCCACATCCATCATGAGTATATTTACAACAGTTTCAAGCATTATTTGGGTTCTGTTTCAGTGGCAACCAACATCGCCAATGTAGCAGCATAAACTGATTGGCCTTCACTCGGTACTGCCATTACGGTGTATTCGGAATGTGGCTCAGTACCACCCTCATCCATCGAAGCAAGCTCAAATACTCTCACCCCGTTAGTGTCATTGGTCATGCGAGTACCTGAAGACTTGTAAAGCCCATTTTTTACGCCAAAACCAATAAAAGTACCATCGCCATCAGCAGGCTTGTCCTTTCGCTCTACAACAATAAACACATCTTCTAAATTATCGACGTTCAAATTGTCGGCGGCGGAAAATTCAAATTGCTGAGCGGATACCTTATGTTTAAACCTAGTTGCACGGTCAACAGCCACAACCTCCTCCATGCCAGCATTCATAACCCTTTTAATCATTATAAAAGGGTATGACTTCTTTGTGGGAAGGTTGGTAATGCTCTCAATTATATTAGTAGTTCCACTCTTAAACGTAACATTATGGTTACGTCTTTGAAATAGCCACGCTTTCTCCTCTACTCCGCCATTAGGTTGTGTGAGGCAGTTAGAGGTTATGGCCTTTGTTAGCTCGGTAGCGCAAATGTTAAGTGCCATAGTTATTAGTTTTTAACGTTAATCAGCCAGTGGTATTTTACACGAACATTCTGAACGCTATCCAACGCCACAGTACGAAGCCTCATATATGGGGCGTATGGATTTTTATAGCTAGAATAACCCTTGTTTGTTTTGGTTACTGAAACGCTATCCAATTTCACCCATAAAGCATTATCGAAGGAATACTCTAAATAAGTGATTGTTTTGGCATATCCAGAAATCTGAGTTTGTGTAACTTGAAACCTAGAATAGTCGCAAAAGTTTTTAACATAAACAACCTGTGTCAATGTGGAATCCTTATTGATAGTGTCAGCAACAGCACCCTTTAATGGGTAAACGTTGGAGTAGCTAATTGTTTTGATTGTTTGAGCATTAACCGCAAAAACAATTAACGATAAAAATAAAAGTGATATTAATTTTTTCATTGTTTTAAATGTTTTAAGTTAAGGGGGTTGTTACACCCCCGATTAAATTAGTAAGCCACTGCAATCATATAAGGCTCAAGCATCTTCGCATCTAAGGTGAAACCATATCCCATATACATTTGACGTTCCTTTTGGTCATAGAATGCTTCAAGACTCGTCATGTCACCATCATTAAGAGTACCTATTGGGATGTTTGAAGGAGTAGTCAACACTACCCTGTTGGGTAAAAAGTACGCGTTATTGGTGGTGTTATTGGTAAAGTAAGCTTGTAACGCTAAATCCCATACAGTCTCCATATTGATAACCTCTAACCCATTCCACTTTAACATCGGGAATCCATCCATGGTATAGGCGATAGTTGAATTTTCACCCTTTCCTTGTAAGTATTTTCTGTAATTGTCAAAAATACCACGGCTTACCAATAATTTTGCGGTGGAATCGCTACGCAAACGGCTGTCAGCCTTTGCCCAAAGCCCTTCAAAAATAGTAATTGACTCACCATCCCCTAGAGCTGTTTGAGCGGCTATGGTATCCTGTGCATTTTCGGTAATTTCAAAATAAGCAGTAATATCACCAGCAGTTTTTGCTGTGAAAATCTGGTCCCATAACCCATCCATTAAATTAAAGAATTTGGCATAAGTAGTTGCATCTTTTAACCCCGCAGTATTTGCTCCAGCACCAGCAACCTCTTTATTGCCTAACCAAGCTAATCGCCAAACAGCTTTCATTGCTGCCTCGGATAGCATCACAGAAAATAGTTTTTCTAATTCCGACCCCTCTATGTTAAATTTTTGAGAATACTCTGTAATTTTACTGTAGTACGCTTTGAATAAAGCATCTACATCCTTTTGACAATGAACCAAAGTATCCCCAACGTTTACTGGCTCCCAGTATTTTTCAGTCAATGTAGCCTTAGCTCCAGAATTTGGGCGAGTGCAAGAAGAGTCCGCAATGCCAGTCAACCCTAACTGTCCAGCGAATACTATTTGCTCCTTCATCTTCAGCCCAGTGTAGATAGTGTGAATGCTATTTAAAACCGGGTCTTTAAATGTCTTTTCTACTATGAATTTCCCAATCTCACTTACCTCAAGTGGGCTTTTGGTTAATCCCGAAATGTCTATTCCGCTTGCCATGTTGTTTAGTTTTTAGTGTTAAAATTATACTTAAATCTCTTTTGTTCTTGTTTGTTTTTCTCAACCTCTGGGGCTGGTTTATCATTCTCATCGCCAGAAGTTACCAATGACTTAAACTCATTAAGCTGCTTTGTAAGCTCGCCAATTTGAGTTTCGGTAGATTTCTTAAAGGCATTTTGAGCCTCAAGCTGTTTTTTTAGCTCGGCATTCTCAGCCTTTAATGCTTCCATTTCCTCATTAGGTGCGGCCGATGGTTCTTTGATTTCGGATAAAGTTCCATTGTCAAAGACAAATGTTTTACCCTCAAATGCACCGCTTGCCATAACGTGTTCGCCAGTGGCAGGAGCTCCATCAATGGTAGCTTTATCCCCCACGGCGATTTGTGATTCATCCTCAACCTCTGGAAAATCAATTTGTTTTCCGTCAGCATTGGTTAGCATCACATTCTTTACTTTAGAAGGCTCTATGAATAGATTTTTTAAACCGTTCAGAACCTTCTCCATTGCGCTAACCTTTTCCGTTAGCTCTTTTTCATTCTTCATTTCATCATTGTTTAGTTTGACTTCATTGTTATTCGTGATAGTGGTCTTTATTTCTTTAATAAAATTAAGCTCCAGCATTTCATTTGCGTCCATAAAACGCTCCTCAAGCATCAAAGCAAGCATTTCATCAACAGTTTTTCCAGATTTTTCTGAGTATATCTTGGCTAATTTTAGTTTGGACATTTCCAAATCCTTTGCAGTAGATTTAAAAACTGCATCGTCACCCATTGCTAATGTCCACGGATTATGAATTAGCCCCTGACTATTCTCAGTTGCCCACCTGTTCTCCGTGGATAAAAGTATCTGCATACCAGAGCTTGCGCAAATACCTAAAACTCCAATGCTAGGGTTCAAATTTAGTAACCGCAAGGCGTCGTAAATTCTCAATCCTTCATCTAAATCACCCCCGTAAGTTTTTAGAATAATACCCTTGCCAGAATTAACGATATCCATAACGCTATCGAGCGTTATATCAAATCCAACATCACCAGAAATAAGCATATTGTTTTCGTCGAATGGAACAGGGGCAGTAGGTTCAAAGAATAGAAAGAAGTTTTGAATGCCGTTTAACTTTAGCCAGTTCTCAGCTTTTTGCTGGTCAAATTGCGCCTTGTTAAAAGCAACTGTGCGCTGTATGCCTTTATCGTAGTATCTAGCAATAAATTTATCCATTACAATTTTTTTCAAAGTTACGTTATTTTTATTTAATCTAAATAAGAATTGTTAAAATATTTTAAACAGTGCTTAGTTTGGTATTAGCCAACTGCTGATTTTGTTTCGCCGTAACATCATCAACCACCACCGCTACTGTACTTTGAATTTGCCCAGATACAGCATTACTGGTTGTTTGCGCTGTTGAGGTGGCTGTTTGCCCTGCTATTGCGCTGCTCGAAATTGTCGGGGCAACCGCATTGGCTATCGGGGCTGAGGCTGTGGCTGAACTTGCGCCACCGCCACCGCCACCTTTACCTGCGGCTTTAATTTTTTTGATGTTATCAAAACCCACTTTAATTTGTGCTGCCGCCGCTGCTGCTCCTAATGCGGGGCCGACTACTGGAATACTCGACAATGATGCATAAGCCGCTTGCGCACCTTTATAAGTGTTAATAATTGTTTCGGTTATTGCAGCCGCCTTTCCAATTGCCGTACCTTCCCCAAAAAGCGTGGCTATATTGCCCATAAAGTTGGCCGATAGTTGCAACTTCGCATCTATCTTAGCTCTTTCAAGTTCCAAATCTAAAGCCCGATACTTATCATTGATGAGCTGTGTATCAGCCCCTATTTCCTTCGCTTTTTTTAGTTCCTCCGCTTTTTGAGCATCAAGCCACATTTTACGAGCTTTAAACTTAGTGGCCTCGTTCATTTCGAGAATAGCCATTTCATTCTCAAAATCTGTATTGAGCCGCTCAACTAACCTTTGAGCTTTTTTGGCGTCTAGTTCCGCTTCTCTATCTAGTTCATCCTCAAATTCTGCAAAAATATCCTCGTTATAATTCTCTATTCTTTCTAAATCACGTTTAACAATTTCAGCCCTGACCTTTTCAACCTCGTTAAAAAATTCTTGCTCTGATTTTAAATAGGCTTGTTTAACATCGTTTTCTAATTTTATTTTTGCTTCGGATGATTTTTTTGCTTCTTCAATTCCTTTATATAGGTTGTTAACTTCAATAATAGTCTTATCATCAGATAGTTTTTTGTACTTTTCAATTTCCTCATCCAATGATTTTTGAAGGTCTGGCAAAAACTTTTCGCGCGCATTCTTAATATCACCATAGTCAGCTCGGATTTTTTTCATGTTGGCGTAGGTTTCGTAGCCTTTTTCTATTGTACTGATTTCGTTTCGTAAACCAATTATTCTATCCTGAGTTGATTTAACTTGAAAATCATTTATTTCCTTGTCAGTAGCACCCCGAGCCTTCATTAATTCCACTTCCAAATTATTGTTTCGAATAATGTCCTTTTGAAGCTCTGTTCTTTGTTGGTAAAGTAAATTGTTCCGCTCAATCTGTGCCGATGAAACCCCAATGGCCGCACTAAGTTTATCCCAGTTTTGAACCAATGCCGCTATACCCGCAATGATAGCCCCGATACCAGTAGCCAGTAAAGCAGTTCTAAACACCTTCATTGCACCTGTTGAAGTTCCAACAGCAGTAGTATAGATAGCCTGAGCCGCCGCCATGGCCTTCATCTTTACTGAATTTG
>Ga0116177_10003707_pt1 | contig 11164 bp, 5 predicted proteins | sample AD_STIC10_MetaG_FD_89750 | JGI IMG/M metagenome (GOLD analysis project Ga0116177, IMG submission 89750) | Active sludge microbial communities of municipal wastewater-treating anaerobic digesters from USA - AD_STIC10_MetaG | ecosystem: Engineered > Bioreactor > Anaerobic > Digestate | place: USA...
GAAGTTCGACACGATCGGCGTCTCGATGATCTCACCCGACGGCTTGGCCATCAGGCCGCGCATGCCGGCGAGCTGCTTCATCTGGTTCTTCGAACCACGAGCGCCCGAGTGGGCCATCATGAAGACCGAGTTGAGATCGCCCGAAGTGGAGCCGGCGGCGTCCATCATGGCGTCGGCAACCTTGTCCGTACATGCGGACCAGGCGTCAACGACCTTGTTGAACTTCTCGCCGCGCGTGATGAGGCCGTCGGCGTATTGCCGCTCGTACTCGTTCACCAGCTTGCGGGTGTCGGCGACCAGTTTGTCCTTCGACTTCGGAATGACCATGTCATCCTTGCCGAACGAGATGCCGGCGCGCGCAGCTTCCTTGAAGCCGAGAGCCATGATGCGATCGCAGAAGATGACCGTCGCCTTCTGACCGCAGTTCCGGTAGACGATGTCGATCAGCTTGCCGACGGCCTTCTTGGTCATGAGCTCGTTGGTGACCATCGGGTCCATGCCTTCTTCGCGCGGCAGGCAGTCGGCGATCATCATGCGGCCCGGCGTGGTCGAGAACACCTTCGCGATGTCCTTGCCGTTCGCATCCTTGGTGATGAAGCGCGCCTTCACGCGAGCGTGCAGCGAGACCTTGCCGGCCTGCAGGGCGTGCTCGATCTCCGCGAGGTCGGAGAAGATCATCCCCTCGCCCTTCTCCTTCTCCCGTTCGATCGAGAGATAGTAGAGGCCGAGAACGATATCCTGCGACGGCACGATGATCGGGCGGCCGTTGGCGGGCGAGAGGATGTTGTTGGTCGACATCATCAGCACGCGCGCTTCCAGCTGGGCTTCCATGCTCAGCGGAACGTGCACGGCCATCTGGTCGCCGTCGAAGTCAGCGTTGAACGCGGCGCAAACCAGCGGGTGCAGCTGGATGGCCTTGCCCTCGATCAGCTTCGGCTCGAACGCCTGGATGCCCAGGCGGTGCAGCGTCGGCGCGCGGTTGAGCAGCACGGGGTGTTCGCGGATCACCTCTTCGAGGATGTCCCACACTTCCGGCTTCTCTTTCTCGACCAGCTTCTTGGCGGCTTTCACCGTACCGGCGAGACCCTTGGCATCGAGACGCGCGTAGATGAACGGCTTGAACAGTTCGAGCGCCATCTTCTTCGGCAGGCCGCACTGGTGGAGTTTCAGCTCCGGACCGACGACGATGACCGAACGGCCCGAATAGTCGACGCGCTTGCCGAGCAGGTTCTGGCGGAACCGGCCCTGCTTGCCCTTCAGCATGTCGGACAGCGATTTCAGCGGGCGCTTGTTGGTGCCCGTGATGACGCGGCCACGGCGGCCGTTGTCGAACAGCGCGTCCACCGACTCCTGCAGCATCCGCTTCTCGTTGCGGATGATGATGTCCGGCGCGCGAAGTTCCATCAGGCGCTTCAGGCGGTTGTTACGGTTGATCACGCGGCGATAGAGATCGTTGAGATCCGACGTCGCGAAGCGGCCGCCATCCAGCGGCACCAGCGGACGCAGATCCGGCGGGATCACGGGCACGATCGTCAGAACCATCCACTCCGGGCGGCAGCCCGAGGTGATGAAGCTCTCGATGAGCTTCAGGCGCTTGGCGATCTTCTTGGGCTTCAGTTCGCCCGTGGCTTCGGCCAGTTCGACGCGCAGGCGCTCGGCCTCGGCGTCGAGGTCGATGCCTTTCAGCAGCTCACGCACAGCTTCGGCGCCGATGTGGGCGGTGAACGAGTCCTCGCCCATCTGCTCGGCGTTCTGCATGTACTCCTCTTCGGTGAGGAGCTGCTTTTCCTTCAGCGGCGTCAGGCCCGGCTCGGTGACGATGTAGCTCTCGAAATAGAGCACGCGCTCCACGTCCTTGAGCGCCATGTCGAGCATCAGCGAGATGCGCGAAGGCAGCGACTTGAGGAACCAGATGTGAGCGACCGGGGCGGCCAGCTCGATGTGGCCCATGCGCTCGCGCCGCACGCGCGCCAGCGTCACTTCAACGCCGCACTTCTCGCAGGTCACGCCGCGATACTTGATGCGCTTGTATTTGCCGCACAGGCACTCGTAATCCTTGATCGGCCCGAAGATGCGGGCGCAGAACAGGCCGTCGCGCTCAGGCTTGAACGTGCGGTAGTTGATCGTCTCCGGTTTCTTGATCTCGCCGGACGACCACTTCCGGATCTCTTCCGGGCTGGCGATCGCGATGCGGATCGACTCGAAGGTCGGAACCGGTGCGTTGGGGCTGAACAGGTTGGTGACTTCCTGGCTCATCCTATAGTCTCCCTTTTGGGGTGACCGGGGGCCGAAGCCCCCGGATATTCAATTGCGAAAAGGCGCGAACGCAGACCGGATCCGGGTCTAGGTCGGCGCGTCCTCCGCGGCAGTCTCGACTTCGGCTTCCTGCAGTTCGACGTTGAGGCCGAGCGAGCGCATTTCCTTGACCAGCACGTTGAACGATTCCGGAATGCCGGCCTCGAAGTTGTCGTCCCCGCGGACGATAGCTTCGTAGACCTTGGCGCGGCCGGCGGTGTCGTCCGACTTCACGGTCAGCATTTCCTGCAGCGTGTAGGCGGCGCCGTACGCTTCGAGCGCCCACACCTCCATCTCGCCGAAACGCTGTCCGCCGAACTGCGCCTTGCCGCCCAGCGGCTGCTGGGTGACGAGCGAGTACGGGCCGGTCGAGCGGGCGTGGATCTTCTCGTCCACAAGGTGGTGGAGCTTGAGAAGGTACTTGTAGCCCACCGTGACCTTGCGGGTGAAACGTTCGCCCGTGCGGCCGTCATGCAGGTAAACCTGGCCCGACGTGTCGAGGCCAGCTTTCGTCAGCATGACCGCGATGTCGTCCTCGTCGGCTCCATCGAACACCGGCGTCGCAATCGGAACGCCCTTGGTCAGGTTCGATGCGAGCTCTTCGAGTTCGTCCATCGACTTCGGCAGTTCCTCTTCCTCGCCATACGCATCGCGCAGGGCTTTGACGAGCGGCTTGCCGTCCTTCGAGTGACGATACTCCTTGAGCGCCGCGTCGATCATCTTGCCGATGCCTGCGCAGGCCCAACCCATGTGGGTTTCGAGGATCTGTCCGACGTTCATGCGCGAAGGCACGCCCAGCGGGTTCAGAACGATGTCGACCGGCGTGCCGTCTTCCAGGTACGGCATGTCTTCGAGCGGGTTGATCTTGGAGATCACGCCCTTGTTGCCGTGACGGCCGGCCATCTTGTCACCCGGCTGCAGCTTGCGCTTCACCGCGACAAACACCTTGACGACCTTCATCACGCCCGGCGGCAGATCATCGCCGCGTTGGACTTTTTCGATCTTGTCGGCAATGCGCGCCTCGATCAGGCCAACCGAGTCCTCGTAGGACCCGCGCAGCGCCTTCACCTGGGCGTCGACCGCATCATCATCGACGCCGATCTTCCAGAGGTCGGCCGGAGCCTGCTCTGCGAAGAACTCTTCGGTGATGTCGGTCTTCTTGCCGCCGCGAGCGACAGCCTTCTGGCCGACCAGCAGGCCCTTGAGACGGCTGAGCGCATCGCGCTCGATGATCGCCATCTCGTCGGCTTTGTCGGTCATCAGCTGTTCGATCTGCTCGCGCTCGATCTGGAGCGCGCGCTGATCCTTGTCGACGCCGTGACGGTTGAAGACGCGGACTTCCACGACCGTGCCGGTCGCGCCCGGAGGCATGCGCAGCGAGGTGTCGCGAACGTCGGAAGCCTTCTCGCCGAAGATGGCGCGAAGCAGCTTCTCTTCCGGCGTCATCGGGCTCTCGCCCTTCGGCGTCACCTTGCCGACCAGGATGTCCCCGGCCTGCACTTCGGCGCCGACGGCGACGATGCCCGCTTCGTCGAGGTTGCGCAGGGCTTCCTCGCCGACGTTCGGGATATCGCGCGTGATCTCTTCCGGCCCGAGCTTGGTGTCACGGGCGGCGATCTCGAACTCCTCGATGTGGATCGACGTGAACACGTCGTCCTTCACGATGCGCTCGGAGATCAGGATCGAGTCTTCGAAGTTGTAGCCATTCCACGGCATGAACGCGACGAGCACGTTCCGGCCGAGCGCCAGTTCGCCCAGATCGGTCGAGGGACCGTCAGCGATGATGTCGCCCTTCGTCACCTTGTCGCCGACCTTCACGATCGGGCGCTGGTTGATGCACGAGTTCTGGTTCGAACGCTGGTACTTGGACAGGCGATAGATATCGACGCCCGACTTCGAGTTATCGAGGTCGTCCGTCGCACGCACGACGATACGTGTCGCGTCCACCTGCTCGATGATGCCGCCGCGCTTGGCGGCAACCGCAGCGCGGCTGTCACGAGCGACGATGGCTTCAAGGCCGGTGCCGACCAGCGGGGCTTCCGTCTGGATCAGCGGCACGGCCTGACGCTGCATGTTCGAACCCATCAGCGCGCGGTTGGCGTCGTCGTTCTCGAGGAACGGGATCAGCGCCGCGGCAACGGAGACGACCTGCTTGGGCGACACGTCGATGTATTCGATGCCTTCACGAGCGACGAGCATGGCGTCGCGCGCCGGACCGACGCGGGCGTTGACGAAGTCGTTCGTCAGCAGGCCCTTGTTGTCCATCTTCGCGTTCGCCTGGGCGATCGCGTAGCGCTGCTCTTCCATGGCCGAGAGGTACTTCACCTCAGCCGTGAGTTTGCCGTCCTTCACCTTCCGGTACGGGCTCTCGATGAAGCCGTACTTGTTGATGCGGGCGTGCGTGGCCAGCGAGTTGATGAGGCCGATGTTCGGACCTTCCGGCGTTTCGATCGGGCAGATCCGGCCGTAGTGGGTCGGGTGCACGTCGCGCACTTCGAAGCCCGCGCGCTCGCGCGTCAGACCGCCCGGTCCAAGCGCCGAGAGACGGCGCTTGTGGGTGATCTCGGACAGCGGGTTGGTCTGGTCCATGAACTGCGACAGCTGCGAGGAGCCGAAGAATTCGCGGACAGCAGCCACAACCGGTTTCGCGTTGATCAGGTCGTGCGGCATGACGGTGTCGATATCGACCGACGACATACGCTCCTTGATCGCGCGTTCCATGCGGACGAGGCCGACGCGGAACGAGTTCTCGAGCAGTTCGCCCACCGAACGGACACGGCGGTTGCCGAGGTTGTCGATGTCGTCGACTTCGCCCTTGCCGTCCTTGAGGTCGAGCACGGTGCGCATCACGGCGACGATGTCTTCCTCGCGCAGCGTGCGCTGCGTGTCGGGAGCGTCGAGGCCAAGGCGCATGTTCATCTTCACGCGGCCGACGGCCGAGAGGTCGTAACGCTCGCGATCGAAGAACAGCTGGCCGAACAGGGCCTCGCCCGCTTCGAGCGTCGGCGGTTCGCCGGGGCGCATGACGCGGTAGATGTCCGACAGCGCGTCGACGCGTGACGTGGCCTTGTCGACCTTCAGCGTGTTGCGGATCCACGGGCCGCGGGCGTTGTCGCCATCGGTGTCGAGCAGCTGGATCGACTTGATCTTGGCGTCGCGCAGCGCCGCCACGGTCTCCTCGGTCAGCTCGTCGCCGGCCTCGGCGTAGATCTCGCCGGTCGCCGCGTTGACGACGTCCTCGCCGATGAACTTGCCTTCCAGGAAGGACGACGGAACCAGGATGTCTTGGAGGCCGTCAGCCTCGGCCTTCTTGGCCTTGACCGGGGTGATCTTCTTGCCGGCCGGGAAGACGGCCTTGCCGGTCTTCTTGTCGACCAGTTCGAATTCCGGGCGCGCGCCCTTCCAGCGGTCAGCGGAGAAGCCCGTGACCCAGCCGGCCTTGTCGAGCTTGTACGTCACCTTATTGTAGAAGGTGTCGAGGATCTTGGTGCCGCCATAGCCCAGCGCCTGCAGCAGCACGGTGGCCGGCAGCTTGCGCTTGCGGTCGATGCGGACGTGCAGGATGTCCTTGGCGTCGAATTCGAAGTCGAGCCACGAGCCGCGATACGGGATCACGCGCGCCGCGAACAGCAGCTTGCCCGAAGCGTGGGTCTTGCCCTTGTCGTGGTCGAAGAACACGCCCGGCGAGCGGTGCATCTGCGAGACGATGACGCGCTCGGTGCCGTTGATGATGAACGTCCCCTTGTCGGTCATCAGCGGGATGTCGCCGAGATAGACGTCCTGCTCCTTGATGTCCTTGATCGACTTGGCGCCGGTCTCTTCGTCCGTCTCGAACACGATGAGGCGCAGCTTCACCTTGAGCGGCGCGGCATAGTTCAGGTCGCGCTGCATGCACTCCTGGACGTCGAATTTGGGCTGTTCGAATTCGAACGAGATGTACTCGAGGGTCGCACGGTCAGAGAAGTCCTTGATCGGGAAAACCGACTTGAACACGGCTTCCAGACCATCCGCCTCACGCTTGTCAGCGGGCGTATGCATCTGGAGGAACTGTTCGTAGGAGGCGCGCTGAACCTCGATCAGGTTCGGCATCTGCACTGTTTCAGGGATTTCGCCGTAGGACTTCCGAATACGTTTCTTCGCCGTGAAGGACAGAGCCATGTGCTGGTCAGCTCGCTTTTTTCTGGCCGCAGCGTTCGCCCGTGATGGCCGGGCGGCGCCGTTGGACCGTTAGTATCCGGTGCGCAGGGACGGCTCGAAATCGAACCGCCGGGATAACTCTACCACCACCGTCAACCCCCTCCTGCGCATTGGGGGATGCAGGCAGTACGCGTCGCCGGAGAGCCCTGCCCTCCGGCGACGCGAACAAGGCGTTACTTGATTTCGACCTTGGCGCCGGTCTCTTCCAGCTTCTTCTTGATGGTCTCGGCTTCTTCCTTCGACACGCCTTCTTTGACGGCTTTCGGAGCAGCTTCGACGAGGTCTTTCGCTTCTTTCAGGCCGAGGGACGGCACGACTTCGCGAACGACTTTGATCACGTTGATTTTCTTGTCGCCGGCATCCTTCAGGATGACGGAGAACTCGGTTTGGGCTTCAGCGGCCGGAGCAGCAGCGCCGCCACCGGCGGGAGCAGCAGCAGCAACCGGAGCAGCAGCCGAAACGCCCCACTTCTCTTCGAGAAGTTTCGCGAGGTCGGCAGCTTCGAGGACGGTCAGCGAGGACAGGTCCTCGACGATTTTATCAAGTTTCGACATTTCAGGATTTCCTTGAGTTCGGGTGTGTGACTTCGAATTTCACGTAGTGGAGAAGGTCTCAGGCGGCGTCCTTGTTGGCGTAAGCGCCAATGACACGAGCGAGCTGACCAGCCGGCGCAGCCACGATTCCAGCGATCTTGGTCGCCGGAGCCTGGATGAGGCCGATGATCTTGCCACGGAGCTGATCCAGCGACGGAAGCGAAGCGAGTTGCTTCACGCCGGCCTGGTCGAGCACCTGGTCGCCCATGAGAGCGCCAACGAGAACGAGCTTGTCGTTCGCCTTGGCGAAGTCCGCCACGACTTTCGAAGCCGCTACCGGATCGGGTGAGAAGGCGATCGCCACGGGGCCGACGAACATCGCCCCCGCCTTGTCGCCGCCACGGCCGTCCAGTGCGATTTTCGCAAGCCGGTTCTTGATAACCTTCAGAGCCGCGCCCTCGCCTTTCAGCTTCACGCGCAGATCTGTGAGCTCCCGTACGGTCAATCCGGAATACTGCGTGACAACGATCACGCCGGCGTCGGCGAAGACCTTCTTATAGGCCTCCAGCGCTACCGCTTTTCCAGCTTTATCCATATGCGGTCTCCAAGTTGGACGACCGGACTAGCCCGATCGCCCCAGGAAGCGCACACAGGACTTGCGGCCGTTTCACCCTTCCCAGCCCTTCCGGGACGCCCTGGGGCGGCCGGTCGGTCACGGAGAGAGCGCGCGGTCCGCATGACCAGCGTGCCCCCGTCCCAGGGCAGAAACGAACTCAAGGGTGTCGTCGTTAGCGAATACGCCAACTACGCACCCTGTCCCGTCACACCCCGTCTCATGCAGGAAATTGAGGAGCAAAACCAGATAGTTAGTCTGGTCTGTACGCCTTGCTCCACCTGCAATCTTGGACGAGAAACGGCAGGCCCGAATTAACGAATCTGCCGCTCAGGGGGCTCCTATAGCCGCCCCTCAGCTTTGTTGCAACCCGCCCCTTGCTTTTTTCCCAAATGCTGATCCGGCGGGTTAAAATACCCGGAAAACGCGAAATAGGGATCAGATCGCCTATTTGCGAGCCCCTAGCGGAGCGCCACGCAGACCGGGATATCCCGCTCCTCAGGCGTCCCGCACACATCAGGCTGGGTCTTTGTCTGCTTCCAGTAGTCAACGTAGCCGAGCTTCTGCATCAGCGGCAGGAAGCGGGGATCAGCCCGCATGGGCCGGTTAGGCGGAAGGAACAGTGTCGGGAAGTAGTTCCAGAACATCTGCGTGAGATCCGGCCGGCCAGCGAGGGCGTAAGCGCGGTCGAGATCGCCCAGCGTGGCCTGCGCCATGATGTTGACGTGGGGGCTGTCGAACGTTGTCAGGCAGGCGTCAGCGCGCTTTGCGCCCGCCAACCGTGCTCGATAATCGCGGGCTTTCAGCGAGGCGATCAGATCGCGATAGCAGGGAACGGCCGTCGCCACGTCCTCCGGCGCTACGGCGAAAACCTTTTCCGGGTCCATGGCGTTCATGAAGATCGCGGACACCAGCGTGAGTTCCCAGAGGTAGGAGGTAATGCGCCGCGACACGACGGCCTCAAAGCCTTCCTGGAAGCCGTACTGCCCTGCAGCGGCACGCGCTATCAAGGCGTAGTAACGGGCGACTGGGTCGTTGGCATTGGCTTCAAGCGCCGTCTCCAGATACAGGACCGCGTCCGCGATGCGACCGACCTGCAGCAGGTTCACGCCCGCCATGCGCTTTGCCCTGGAGTAGTTAAATGCGTCCTTGCGGGATGGCGTCCCCGCCAGGTCGGACTCCAGTCGTGGCAGCCAGTCCAGAGGCGGCCGGTCGTGCGCAATGGCCACGGAGGCGCGAGCCACCGCCGTCGCCGGTGTGTCGGGCGCCAGAGCTTCGGCCCGCGCGAGGGCCGCGTCGGCCTCCGCGACGATCCCTGGTCTCTGCGCCGCCGGTACGGTCAGCAGGGTGTAGGTGAGCGAGCCGGCCAGCTGTGCGTGGCCAAAGCCGCTGTCGGGATAACGTTCGAGCAGTTCTTTCAGATACGGTGGCTGCCGCGCGAAGTTGGACCCGCAAACATCGCCGAACAGGGTAAGGGTCGCGGTATCGGGCGCGGCTACGCCGAAATTGGTCACATAGGCCACAACGCAGTTGAGAGAGCCCACGGCCCCCTGGCTCGACGAGGTTCCGGCGAAGCGCGGATTGTCGATCTTCGGCGTGCTGGAGCCCTGAGAGATGGTAGTGCGGGTGGGTACGTCGACCAGCATGCCGGTCGTCCGCAGCCTTTCGCCTTCGCGGCTGACATTGCCTTCCAGCAGGAAGCGGGCGCCGAGCGCCGCCGCGCGGTCGAGTGTGGAGCCCTCGCCGCCATGCTCGATATCGACGCGGTTCACTGTGTCGAGACGCAGGTTGTTCAGGGCCCTGTAACCCTCTTCGGTGGCGATGGCGGCAGCCTGCTTCGCCGCCGGGTCGTCATCAGAGGTGAAGCCGAAGAAGGCGACGCGCATGTTTTCTTCAACCGGCGCGCCGGCGTCGGTCGCCGCCCCACGCATCATGAAGGCCGCCCCGGCGATTACGGCCACCGCCAGCGCACCGGCGCCGGCCAGCACCGGCAGGCGCTTGAACCATGGCGTCGTCACAGGCGGCGGGGGCGCTGCGGGCTGGGGGCGCGGTTCTATCTTCGGCGGCGGCTCGGTCGAGCCGAGGCTGTAGGCGGCGACGTCGGCCGCTGGGCCGCCCTTCACCAGCGCGGCAAGCTTGTCCGCAAGGTCGGCGAAACTCGCCTCCGCGTCCTCATAGGCGTCAGTCCAGTTGCGAGAGGCCAACTCGTAGAGGAAGGCGCCACTCGGCTTGATGTTCTCGATCCTGACCGGGACGATCAGCTTCTTCGAGAACGTCGCTGCTGCCAGCTCCTTGGATATATCGTCACTCTCCGACGCGATCCTGGAGAACAGCAGCACGAAAATGGGCGCTTGCTCCAGCGCCTGCGCTGTTTTTTGCCGCCAGTCTTCGCCCGGGCCCAGCAGCCCGTCATACCAAGCATCGATGCCGCGCTGCTTAAGCAACGCATGCAGCAGCCGCGCCTTCGCCTGGTCGGCGCGCCGATAGCTGATGAAGATTTCGCCCGCCATGCGTCGCCCCACCCCGACGCATTCCCCTCGCGTCGCGGTGACCCTGCCCCGTTTCGTAAGCATCGGCAACCGCGCGACCCCGCGCTGCGAATAGCAAAAGGCCGGCGGATTTCTCCGCCGGCCCTTCTTCATTCCATCAGTCAGCGAACCCTAGTTCGCGGCAACCTGCGAGATGTCCGACACGTCGACCGAGACGCCCGGGCCCATCGTCGAGGAGATCGCGATCTTCTTGACGTACGTGCCTTTGGCGCCCGACGGACGGGCCTTCACCAGCGCGCCGACGAAGGCGCGAACGTTCTTCTCGAGGTCAGCTTCCGAGAACGAGGCCTTGCCCACGCCAGCGTGGATGATGCCTTCCTTCTCGGCGCGGAACTCGACCGAGCCGCCTTTGGCGTCTTTGACAGCCTGGGCGATGTTCGGCGTGACGGTGCCAACCTTCGGGTTCGGCATCAGGCCGCGCGGGCCAAGCACCTTACCAAGACGGCCGACGAGGGCCATCATGTCCGGCGTGGCGATGACGCGGTCGAAGTCGACCTTGCCGCCGTTCACGGTTTCGAACAGGTCTTCAGCGCCAACGATGTCAGCGCCAGCGGCGCGGGCTTCGTCAGCCTTCTTGTCGCGAGCGAACACAGCGACGCGCACCGTGCGGCCCGTTCCGGCCGGCAGGTTGACGACGCCGCGGACGTTCTGGTCCGCCTGCTTCGGGTCGATGCCGAGGTTCACTGCGATCTCGATCGTTTCGTCGAACTTCGCTTTCGCGTTGCCCTTCACGATTTTGACGGCGTCCATGACCTTGTAGCTTTTGGTCGGGTCGACGGCCTTGCGGGCGGCGGTTGTGCGTTTTCCGATAGCCATTGGACTACGCTCCCGTCACTTGCAGGCCCATCGCACGGGCGGAACCGGCGATGATCTTCGCGCCAGCATCCACGTCATCCGTGTTGAGGTCCTTGAGCTTCTTTTTCGCGATCTCGCGGCACTGGTCCATCGTGACCGTACCGGCAGAATCGCGGCCCGGC
>Ga0116177_10003728_pt1 | contig 11133 bp, 13 predicted proteins | sample AD_STIC10_MetaG_FD_89750 | JGI IMG/M metagenome (GOLD analysis project Ga0116177, IMG submission 89750) | Active sludge microbial communities of municipal wastewater-treating anaerobic digesters from USA - AD_STIC10_MetaG | ecosystem: Engineered > Bioreactor > Anaerobic > Digestate | place: USA...
TCCCTAGCACCCAATCGTAATATTCATAGGGGCCCTCGCCCAATCGCCTCGGGCGGCAATGCCCAACCTGGCGCGTACAGACGGGGCACTGCCCCGTCTCAACAGGAGGCTGCCACATGGCAACCGTGAAATTCACTTCCATCATCCAGCACGCAAGCGGGCAATTCGGCGGGATCGTCTTCTCCCACCGTAAGGGGAAGCCGTACCTCAAGCGATACGCGAAGCCGCGCGACCCGCGCACGGCGGCGCAGGTCGCAGCCCGTGAGCGCTTTCGGGAATGCGCCGCGAAATGGCGCACGCTCCCGCCGGAGGAGAAGGCCGCGTGGAAGGCGCGCGCGCGGAGAGAGAACGCGACGGGGTATAATCTGTTCATGCGGGAGGGGATGCGCGATAGGGCGGGTGCTTAAAAGGCCGGGCAATTCCCCGCCAGCCATGGGCGAATGGGGAATTTATACGGATTGTCTGTTGATTTGCTTGACGCACGTGGACATACGTGCCAGTCTCAAATAGTCGTGGTTCCTTTAATCCCAGAATAAGGAGAACGCCCCGCATGTATCTCGACAGAATAGAACTCAATCCCCGGGTTTGCGGCGGCAAGCCGGTCATCAGAGGCACCCGGATTCCGGTATCGGTGATCATATCGCACCTGGCCGAAGGCGAAAGCTGGGACGCCGTACTGGCGGGATTCCCCGAGCTTACGGAAAGCGACATCCGCGCATCCCTCCAGTATGCCTCCGCCTCCATTGAGCATACCGAATTTGCCGAAACGGCGGCAGGATAATTCATGCGCCTGTACCTCGACCAGATGTTCAGCTGCACGCTTGCAGACATCCTGCGTAACGATGGCCACGATATTGTGCGCGCTTCAGACGTCGGACAGTCAAGGGCGGATGACGAGCGGATCCTTGAATACGCCATCATGGAAGTGCGGACGCTGGTAACTCTCGACGAGCACTTTGGAGACTGGACCGTTTTACCCTTGAAGAAACACCCCGGTGTTATACGTGTTAAGATACATCCACCGGCGACAAGCGCAATTGCCCAACGCCTCCTCCCATTCCTTAGAACACACGATCAGGAACAATTCGCGAACAACCTTATAATCCTTGGAAAAGACCGCGTGCGATGGATTAATACCGCGAGAGGGGAATAGCATCCCCATGCAATACGAACGGGGCCAAATGTATCGTTTTTCCGCCCTGGCCCCCGGCCGTTTCGCCCCGTTCCACGCACTGTTCGCTCCCCGGGACGCACCGTTGGTTCCGCGGTCCTTGACGCCGGGGGAGTTCGTGCGGTAGTATTACACCAGGAGTTGCTTCCGCCGCTCCAGCACGCACAGCCGCAGCCGGTTCGCGCCGGTCGTGAATACATTCCGTCTCAAAGGGGAGTCCCGCCGTGCAATGGTTACGCAACAGCGCCCGTGTCGTCTTCGGCGCGAGGATCGGCGGGGTCCGCATCTTCCCCATCGCCACGAAGATCGTGCTTGTGTACGTGCTCTTCATCCTGCTGTCCAACTTCTCGTCGCACTACATCAGCCTCATGCTCTACCGGAGCGAGCTGGTCAAGCAGGCGCGGCAGCTCCTGGTGCGCGACCTCAAGGACGCCTACACCTTCGCAAACACCCAGTACGAGATATTCCACTTCAGCGGGAACCGCGACCAGGCGCTGCGCCGCATCGAGGAGAAGGCCCTCCTGGATTTCAAGCACCGCAAGTCCCTGCTCCTGGGGCTCGCCCGCGACGGGCGCATCGAGATCAACGCCGCGCGCACCGCGAAGCCCGCGGCCTTCACCGACGCGGCGGCCCTGGCGGCGATGCGGCCGGGCCAGGCCGCGACCGAGAACGAGGGCTTCATCTCGTTCTCCCTCGGCGGGGAAAAGTATTTCGGGGTGTACAAGCACAATCCGAGCTGGGACATGCTCCTGGTGCGCGCGGAGGAGTTCGGCGAGTTCAACGAGGACTCCAACCGGATCTTCCGCACCATCTCCGTCCTGATCGTCGTCATCACCATCGCCTGCGCGGCCATCGGCGTCTTCATCATCAACTACGTGCTACGCTTCGTGCGCCTCATCACCGCCGACATCATGCGGATGACGCGCGAGCATCGGATCGGCCTCATCGACATGCACGGCAGCCAGGCCGACGACGTGACCTTCATGGGCATGGCCTTCAACTCGCTGGCCGGCATCATCGGAACCATGATGAACATCTTCCAGAAGTTCACCAACAAGGACATCGTGCTCAAGGCCTACGAGGAGAAGCGCGTGCGCCTCGAGGGGTCGCGGCGGGAGCTCACCTGCCTCTTCTCGGACATCAAGAGCTTCACCTACATGACCGAGGTGCTGGGCACCGACATCATCACCCTGCTCAACCTGCACTATACCAGCGCCATCGGCATCATCCTCAGGAACGACGGGATCATCGGGTCCATCATCGGCGACGCGCTCCTAGCGGTGTACGGCGTCTTCGGCGAAGAGTCGGCGCGGATGAAGTCGTACCAGGCCGTGGTGTCGGGCTACAAGACCCACGAGGTGGCCGCCGAGATCCGCGCGAAGATGCAGCGCATCCGCGACGATATCGTCGAGAAAAACGGGAAGCTCACCCCGCTCGAGGAGAAGGTCTACAAGGCCGTGCTCATCGAGGTGGGCGTGGGCATCGACGGCGGGCACGTCTTCTACGGGAACATCGGCTCCTACGAGCGCATGACCAATACGGTGATCGGCGACACGGTGAACTCCGCCTCGCGGCTGGAGGGGCTCAATCGCGTGTACCACGCCCCGGTCATCTGCTCCGAGTATGTCGTGAACGACATCAAGGCAAACGTGCCGGACCACGGGCTCGAGTTCTTCGAGCTGGACCTCGTGAAGGTGAAGGGGAAAACCGAGGGCAAGCGGGTCTTCTGGCCCATCTTCAAGAAGGACATCACGCCCGCCATGCGCGCGGACCTGCGCCATTACTCCGCCGGCCTCAAGCTCTACTACGCCGGGAAGTGGAAGCAGGCGCATGCGCGCTTCCGCCAGTGCTCGCTCCCGGCGGCGGCGGTGTTCCTCGAACGGACCGGGCACGGAACATGCCCGAAAAACTGGAAGGGCATCTGGACGATGGAAACGAAATGAAAACACCACGCGGCGCACGATCCCGCCCCGCGGCGCGGCGAGGGGCGTCCCGAAAGACCTCCGCGGACCTGCCGGCCGAACAGCCCCCCTTCCTGCGGGAGGGGATCGGCGCGCCCCCCGAAGAGGGCGAGACCTACGACCTCGAACGGGAGTTCGCGAAAAGCCGGGGCAACCGGAGCGTTCCGATTCACGTCGCGATCGTCGCCTTCGCGCTGGCCCTCGCGGCCGTGAGCGCGTGGTTCATCTACGACATCCAGCGCGGCATGGACCGGACGACCGTCGGCATCGCCGACTTCCGCGACATCAACCTGCAGGAGCTCCTTGCGGCCCTCCAGCGCGCCCGGCAGGAGCTGGGGAGAATGGAGGACACCATCGCGGTCGCCCGGCAGAAGGCGCAGCTCGAGATCGAGCGGATCCGCCACGAGGCCGCGCGCGAGATCAGGAAGGTGGAGCAGTCGGGGCTGGGCCAGGCGGAGAAGCGCCGGATCATCGAGCGCATTCGCGCGGAGGAGGACCGAAAGCTCCGGGAGAACCGCCGCGTCGCCGATGGCGCCATCAAACAGAAGGCGGCGGAGGCGGCCGCGGCGAGGGCGCGCCTGACGGCCTTCGAAAAGCGGGCCGCCGCGGAACAGGCCGCCGCGATCAAGGACTCGGACCTTAAGGTGCGGGCGGCCTATCGACTCGGCGACGAGAAGGAACAGCTCGTCCAGTCGAAGCTGCGGGAACAGCGCACGGAGCACCAGGAGCGCATCAAGGACTTCGAGCGCGAGCTCAAGGAGGTCAAGGCGGCGGTCGACAAGGAGGCGGAGCGTGCCTCGGACACGGACAATCTCTTGGCCCTCTACCGGCGGGCGCTCACCTACTACGCGAAATCGCGCGGCGAGCACGGCTTCGTGATCGATCCCGGCTCCGGCGGAACGATGCTCGTGGACGTGAACCCGTTCCTCGACCTCAAGGCGGGGGACCGGGCCTATGTGCTCAACAAGGACAACAAGATCGTGGCGTTGGTGGAGATCCGGCCCGCCGGGCGCCGCGTGATGGCGAAGGTCGTGAAGCGCATGAAGAGCGGCGCGATCCAGCCCTTCGATAAAATTTTGCTCAAGAAGAACTGACCGGTAGGCACAATGAGAAACGCCATCATCATTCTACTCGCGATCCTGACCGCCCCCTCCCTTCTCCTCGGAGCGGAATGGGAGGAGCACGGCGTCACGGTGGTCTCGACGGGACCCTCGGTTACCGAGGGCGCCATGCGCCATGCGCTCAGGGACGCGAACGGCCGGTCCTTCGCCGCCAACTACGCGGCCTATCCGGACAAGCCCTCACGCGAGCGCGCCGTCGCGCTCAAGGACCTCTTCTTCGGCTGGCGGCACATTCTCCCCGAGCGCCTGGAGTTCTTTTTCGCTGCGGACGGCACCTACGCCAACATGCAAACCACGCGCATCGAATGGCAGGGCGAGAACCTGCGGCCCTATCTTCCGGCCGGCCTCGCCTTCCACGACGCGCGCGGCGAGCTGTACTACCGCTTCCGCATCGTCGTCAAGGACACGTCATACAAGCTGGACGGAAAGTATTCCGACGAGGAGACGCTGCTCAAGGAGATCTACGGCTTCATCCGGGCCGTGGAGGAAGGGAAGATCTCCGAGACGGACCTGGTGCGGTACCGCTACGAGGAGCCGAAGAAGGAGGCGCCGAAAAAGGAGCTGCCCCTGCGTCTCTCGGCGTTCGTACTCGGGAATTACCTAACGCCCACCGGCGATTTCGCGAAGATTTTCTCGGGCGGCTACGGCGGCATGGCGGGCGTCACCCTGCACAATGTGGGCATATCGATGCACGACAAGACCCTCTTCCGCGTGGACCTCTCCCTGGCGGCCGGCTATTGGGGGCTCGAACGGAAGAAGGACCCGGACCCCGAGGTGACCGGCGAGGTGCGCTCCTCGTATGTCGTTCCCATCATTTTTACGGCGCGCTATCGCATTGACGTGATCGGCGCTTTGTTCGTCGCGCCGTCGCTGGGTGTGGGCATCGGCTACCACAGCCTGTGCTACAGCAAGATTGTGGCCAACAACCGGCGTGAGACCTGCGAGGTGGGCGAATGGGCGCCGTCGCTCTCGGCGGGGTTGATGGCCGGCTATTCACTGTTCAACGACACCCTCATGCTCATGGGCGGCGCCGACTACATCGTATTGTTCGAGCGGCAGATGACCTGCATGATGTTTGCCTTTTACATAGGAGCGGGATATGTGTTTTAAGGCCGGATATACCGGGACACCGGCCGGCGGCGTTCCCTGCTGGGACGGGGCGATGCTTCGTCCCGGCGGGGATCAGCGTTCGCATGGGGCGCGTTGATATGCGCGCGTTCGGAATAATCGCCGTCTGCATGCTCGCATGTCTCCCGCCCGCCTGCGAACGCAACACGAATGATCCGACGGTCGCATCGGCGAACCGTCACATCGTCACCTTCGATTCCCTGGGCGGAAGCGCGATCAATCAACAGGCCGTCGCACCCGGCGAGCGGCTCGTCGAGCCTGCGGCGCCGTCGCGGGCCGGGCACACCTTCACGGGATGGTTCACGGACCCCGCCTGTTCCAAACCCTGGAATTTCAAGGCCAATACGATAACGGGAGACAGCACCCTCTATGCGCGCTGGTCGGTCAATCGCTACACCCTGCGCTACGCGGCGGGCCCCAACGGCAGCATCGGCGGCCCGGCCATGCAGGCGGTCTCACACGGCGAAAGCGGCGCCACAGTGACCGCCATCCCCGCGCGCGGCCATCATTTCGTCCAGTGGAGCGACGGCTCCACCGCAAATCCGCGGACCGACGCCGCCGTGACCGCGAACGTGTCGGTCACCGCGGCCTTTCTTATAAAACAGTATCCGCTCACCTATGCGCCGGGCGCGGGCGGCTCCATTGCCGGGACCGCCCTGCAGGTGGTGAACCACGGCGCCTCGGGATCGCCGGTGACCGCCGTTCCCAACGCCGGGCACCGCTTTGCGCAATGGAGCGACGGGTCCACCGCCAATCCGCGTACGGACGCCGCCGTGACCGGCGCCATCTCCGCAACCGCCATATTCACCGCGGAAAAGCACCGGCGGGGTATTGCCCCGCCGGAATCGCGATGAAGTAGTTCCGCTCGAACTCGACTAAACTCTCTCCTTCCAAAAACCGGGCTTTCGCTTGAGATGCATTATGGCAATGACCTCAATCGATCGTTCTTTTTCACGAAAAATGATTCCGTACGGGAACCTGCCAACACCGCACATGCGTATATCGTTCTCAAGCACTCGGTACAGCTCCGGCTGGATTTGTATGCGTTTCAGCGCCGATTCGACCGCCTCGAGAAACCGCTTGCCGAGATTTTTTTGTTTGTTCTCATACCATAGTGCCGATTCAGCCATTTCCGCCTCGGCGACCGGGTGAAACAGTACCTGTTTCATGAAATACGCTTGAATGATCTCGAAAAAACCGCCTCAGCCTCTTCTAATGCAACCGCGCCTTCATCAATATCACGACAGCGTTTCCGTATCTCCTGCTTCCATGCATCCGACACGGCTCCCATTTCATCGTATTCAAGGCTTTCCAGTATTTTCTCGGCAATAAACGCCCGTGATGTTCCCGGCAGGCTCATAATATCTTCAATGAGGGCCTCAAGCTTTTTCGTCATCCGAGTTCTCCAGAACAGTGTTTATCATACAACGATCATTCACCATGAATAATACAGATAAGAAATGAACAGGACAACCAGAATAACTTCATGAGAAGTAAAATTTACATCCGTCAGTACCGGCTGCGGATAAACCATCCCCAACGACGTCACGATACTACACGATCTCCTTAAGCGGCGCGTACTTCCGCTCGGTCAGGTCGTAGCTGTGGAACTGCCGCTCGCCGTTTTCGTCGATGGCGTTGAATTGCAATATATCGTTCACGGCCGCGCCGTCCTTGAGCTCAATCACGCCGTACTCGACCATCTGCCGCAGCCAGGTGCGCACCACGCCGAAGGCGATCTTCTGGATCCCGAGATCGGAATTGTGGTCGTGATCGTAGCGGCCCAGGTTTACGTCGGCCATGCGGTAGCCCTGAAAGCACGAGTCGATCGCCACGCCGGTCTCGATGCCGTACATCTGCCAGAAGCACACGGCGTTGAAGAACGCGAGGGTCCCGGCCACCTCGCCCGAGAGCGGGTACGAGAAGGCCGTGAGCCGGCGCACCGCCGGGTGCGCGATGGCCGAGAAGAGCGGCTGCGCCATGTACTTCTTGACCCGCCCCATCGCCCGCCAGAACCCGGCCTTGGCGAAATCGTACCCCTCGAACACCGCGCCGGCCAGCCCCGTGACGAAATGCGCGCCGAAATACTGCATCGACACGTCGGCGTCCAGGAAAACGATCACGATGTCCTCCGGGGGCAGCCCGTCCCGCCAGTGCGTGTTGATGTGGTACAGCGTCCGCCGCATGTCGGCGCCCTTCCCGCGCTCGTCGCCCATGTCCGGAACGGCCTCGGCATTGGTGATGATGATGACCGCGTTCGGATCGGCAGCGCGCACGCGCTGCTCGGTGCGGTCGGGCGCGTCCGCGTGCTCACGCCGGTGGGAGAGAAACACGCGGTCCACCATCCCGGCAAGCTCGTCGCCCACGAGCCGCACCTTCTCGGCCGCCAGGTCCGCTTCGCGCTCACCGAGGGTCGAGATGACCACATAGAGCCGCTGCCGACCCTTCGTCGAGGCAAGCTCGGCCGGGGTATATCGCGAGAAGTTGAGGTGGGTGATTTTTTCCATATACGGCTCTTATGCCGTGCTATGGAGGCGCCGGCAAAATGTCCATTCTTTTCGCCGAAAAAAATAGATATCCCAGCAAAAGTGTTATAGTATTACACCGCAATAGGGACAATTGAAACCAATGGGATAGCGATATGAAGCAACTGATAAAACGGCACCGCATAAAGGTAACAGAGGGACAGTCCAATGGACTGCTGGAGACGGCCGCAAGCGGCCTGGTTCGGATGCTCGGGGTGAACGACATAGACGTGGACCGCAAGACGGGGACCATCGACATCACCTACGATCTCGCGCACACGAGCTATCGGGCGCTTGAGCGCAAACTGGGCGAGCTGGGCTGCGCCACCGCGAGCTCGCCGCTGCAGAGCATCAAGCGCGCGCTCATCAACTTCACCGAGCAAAACCAGATCGTGAGCCGGCACCTCGAGACGGTCAACCCCGAGGCCGCCCGGAGAATGCGCGCGCGTCGGTAGGCGCGCGCCGGTACGCGCTACGGATTGAGGGTGATGACGTTCCCGGCGATCGCGCCATCGTAGATCTTCAGCGGGTCCTTCCCCCGGATGAAGTCCATGATGAGCCGGAAGGTGAGATCGGGCTTCTCCTCCTGGGGGACGTGGCCGCATTCGGGGATGATCACCATCCGCGCCCGCGGAAGCGTCGCGCACAGGTCGATTCCGAGTTGCGTGGGGATCCACTTGTCGTTTGCGCCCCACACCAGGAGCGCCGGCTGCGTGAGCTCGTGCAGCCGCGTGGTATAGGCCTTGTATAAATCGAAATTGATCTGCTTGGCCAGCGAGACCTGCGCCTCGATCGCGTTGGCGGTGTTGATGCGCTGGTAGTATTCCTCGATCTGTTCCTCGGTGATCCACTCGCGGTGATAGTACACCTCGCGGAACACCAACCGGATCATCCACTTCGCATAGATGAGCTTGCCGATGTCGCGCGCGAAGGGGAAGCGCAACAGCCGCAGGATGAACGGCAGCTTCATCCGCTGCCCGGTCGCCGGGTCGATCGCGATCACCTTCGAGATGCGCTTCGGATAGCTAAAGGCGAGCATCGCGGCCACGCCGCCGCCGTAGGAGTTCCCCACGAAAATGGCCTGCTCGATATCGAGCGCCTCCATCCATCTGTTCACCTGCTCCGCCAGGCTGATGGCGTCGTAGCTGGAATCGCGCGGCTTGTCGGACCAGCCGAAGCCCTTCATGTCCAGCGCCCATATGTGGAAGCCCTCATCATTGAGGCGCCGGTCGATCTTCTCCCACGTGTAGGTGGACGAGGCGAAGCCGTGCAGCAGCACGATGTGCGGCGATTTCTTCTTCTTCGCCGGGTAGTGGCGATAGTGCAGGTTCACGTCGTCGATTTCGATGAAGTGGTCGAACTCGGTCTTGTTCGGCATCTGGCCGGAGAGCATACCGTTCCACGCCATGTCGTTGCTCCGTTTTGTCGATGATGATGCGGCCGCCCAGAGCGGGCGGCGAGCGCCTACGCGGTCTGCTCGTCGATGGCGCACACGTTGCCCGAAATCGTCCCGCGAAAGGTCGCGAAGACGTCGCGCCCGCGCGCGAAATCGAGCACCAGGCGGAACACGGTCTCGGGCTTCTCCTCCTGCGGGATGTGCCCGCACTCGGGGATGATCACCAGGCGCGCGTCGGGGAGCATGTCGTTGAGGCGATACCCCAGCTCCAGCGGGATCCACGCGTCGTTCTTGCCCCATACGATGAGCGTCTTTTGCTTGATCTCCCGAATCCGGGAGTAATACAGCTCGTACTTGTCGAAATCGATGGCGCGGCACAGCGCGATCTGCGCGTCGGTCGCGTTGGTTGTGGACATGCGCGCATGGTAGGCGTCGATCTGCTCGTCGGTGATAAGCCGTTTGTCGTGGAACACCTCGCGGACGATGAGCTTCACCATCCACCGCCCGAAGATGATCTTCCCCACGAGCCCGGCCAGCGGCAGGCTGATCAGGTGCATCACCGACGGCAGCCGCATGCGCAGCCCCGCATTGTCGATGAGGACCATCTTCTTGATGCGCTTCGGGTAGTTGAAGCTCAGCAGGAGCGCCACGCCGCCGCCGTAGGAGTTGGCGACCACGATGGCGTCGTCGATCTTCATCGCCACCATCCACTTGTTGAGCTCCTCCATGATCGTCAGGATGTCGTAGTCGCCGTTTCTCGGCTTGTCGGACCAGCCGAAGCCCTTGAGGTCCAGCGACCAGACATGGTAGCCCTCCTCGTGCAGGCGGTAATCGATCTTCTCCCACGAGTAGGTGGACGAGGCGAAGCCGTGCAGCAGCACCACGTGCTCGGCGTTCTTTCCGCGCGCGGGGTATTCCCGGTAGTGATAGGTGATGTCGTCGATTTCGACGAAGTGATCGTAGGGGCTTTTGTCGATCATCTGCCCCGAAGCCATCCCTTTCCACGACATATTCATACCTGCCTCGATAGTGTATCCAGCGGAATAGCAGCCATTTCAACCGTCCGGTCAAACTAAACAGGCCGTGCGCGAATGTCAAGAGCAAACATCATGCGCCACAGGGGGCGGTACAGCGGGGGCCGGGCCGATCCGCTTCGCGGCGGCGGAACATTCAGCGGTGCGCCAACGCCATTACACGATGCTGCTCACATCGAGCTTTTCGCTCAACCGCGCGCCGTGGCTGGCCACAACGAGCGACGAGGCATAGCTGCCAATGAGACCGGCCTTGTCCACGGAATAGCCGTGGGTGATGCCGTAGAGCAGGCCCGCGGCGTACATGTCTCCCGCGCCGTTGGTATTGGCCACGTTAGTCTTGAACGAGGGGATGCGGTGCACCGCGCCGTCGTGTTTCACCAGGCTCCCCTCCGCGCCGATCTTCACCACGGCGATACGGCACATCGCGGCGATGGCCTCCAGCGCGCGCTCGGGGGACTCGCCCGTGAAGGCCTGCGCCTCGTCCTCGTTCACGAAGACGATGTCGGCGTGCTCGCGCACCAGCGCGCGGAACGAGTCGAGGTTGCGCCCGATGAGCGACGAGTCCGAGAGGTCCAGCGACACCAGCGTCCCCGCCTCCCGCGCGCGTTGCATCGCGTAGAGGCAGGCGTCCTTCTGGCCCTCGCTCTCCAGGAGGTAACCCTCGATGTGCAGCACCGAGCTCTTCGCGATGGCCGCCGCATCGATGTCCCTGCGCGTGAGAAAGAGCGACGCCCCGAGGTGCGTGGCGAAGGTGCGCTCGGAATCCGGCGTAATGAAGGTGATGGCGTGGCCGGTCA
>Ga0116177_10003729_pt1 | contig 11130 bp, 9 predicted proteins | sample AD_STIC10_MetaG_FD_89750 | JGI IMG/M metagenome (GOLD analysis project Ga0116177, IMG submission 89750) | Active sludge microbial communities of municipal wastewater-treating anaerobic digesters from USA - AD_STIC10_MetaG | ecosystem: Engineered > Bioreactor > Anaerobic > Digestate | place: USA...
ACAAATACTTGTTTGTGATTTGGTTAGTCCTGGACAGGAGTATGTTATTGCAAGAGGTGGTGTTGGAGGAAAGGGAAACGTAAATTTTAAAAGTTCTAAAAACAGATCCCCTTTACAATATACTAAGGGCACCGCGGGTGATGAAAAAATCTTAAAATTAGAGGTAAAACTAATAGCCGATGTTGGCTTGGTGGGAGCTCCAAACGCAGGTAAAAGCACTTTGTTAAATAGATTGACAAATGCTAATGCAAAGGTGGCAAACTACCCATTTACTACTATTTCTCCCAATCTTGGAATCCTAAGAATTGAAAGAGGTAAAGATATTGTTTTGGCTGATATACCTGGGTTAATAGAAGGGGCTTCTGCAGGAAAGGGGTTGGGTGATGATTTTCTAAGACACGTCGAAAGGACCAGAATTCTGATTCATTTAATTGACCCGCTGACAGATGGCTATGAAAATCTAGACGAAAATTCCTTTAAAGATTATTTAATGATTAGAGAAGAGTTAAGCAAATATGGGAACAAATTAGACTCAAAAAAATCTCTGATTTGTATAAATAAAATTGATGTCACCGAAGTTAAGAATGCCCTTGCAAATATCAAGAAAAGGTTTGAAAAAGAAGGTTTGGAAATTTTTGGAATATCTGCGGTAACAGGGGAGGGTGTTGATTCTTTAATTAACAAGGTTATTTCCACGCTTGATAAAACTCCTAAGGATAATATTTTTGAACCTGAAAAAGTAGTAAAGAGATACAATATTAAAAACCTACCCAACAGAAGAGTGGTTTTTGATAAGGATCGGGTAGTAACAATGGATAAGAAGCTTTAAGGGTTGTATAATTTGTTTTAAGCTAACGATAGGTTTTGAATATATACTGTCACCTACGTATGATTAGTTAGCTTCTGTTTGCAAAACCGGAGACAACGTATCATAAGAGAATAGAAAGTTCCTGATACGAGCATTTGCGAGCGAGAAGTCTTGAAAATAAACCGTTTTATTGCACGGGCCGTTGGCTCAGTTGGTAGAGCGCTTCCATGGCATGGAAGAGGTCACCGGTTCGAATCCGGTACGGTCCACCATAGGGAATTTGTACTTACTTGGTCGGATGAGAATGCCGCAGGCGCGACGGCGCCGAGGCGGGGTCGACTGTATCGCCAGCAGGCGATAACAGGTGACCGAATCCGGTACGGTCCACCAGTAGATTAACGAACGTAGTGAGTTTAGTCTAATTGTGAAAAAATGTACGACGAATTAGAAAGAATATTTTTATGATTGAATTTTCACCAGTAAACCAAGAGCCAATAACTTCTTCAGAGGGATTATATTTTATAAGTGATGGAAAAGCTCCAGAAAATTCTCTTTCTGAGACAATTAAGGAATTAGTAGACAAAGATCCGCGTTGGGAAGACCTCTACCAAAGATCTATTGAGATTTGTAAAGAATATGGAGTAGATTTTGTTGTTTATGATTCCTCTGGAACGGTTGATTGGGATTGTACAGTAGAAAGATTTAAAGATAATCTTTCTACCTTGGGATGGGAAGTAGATGAAAATTCAAAATATCCCGAAATAATCTTATCTGAAAGAAATATATCGAGTATGGTGGCAAATGCGGTTTCATCTCCAGACAATAAGGTACTGCACCTGAAGGGTAGTCTTGATTCAGCTCATTTAGAGACCCTTGTTCATGAATATTGTCATATTAAACAGATTGAATCAGGTAAAGCATTAACACCATATGAACGTGAGTTTGAGGCTTATACCTCCTCACTGCAATTTTCAACCCTAAATTTTATACAAGATGGGAAAGACCCGTACGAAGAATTTTTGAAGATGGTTAAAGTTTCTGCAATGAGGTAAGATATAAAAAATCAAGAAAAACAAACGAAGAGGCCGCCTGAAAGGCGGCCTCTTTTTCGAATTTCCTCTTATAATACCGTATCCTAAACTCCTTACTGTTGAGGTGCCGGTTGCTGTACTTGTGGTAACGGTTGTTGTACTGGTTGTTGTTGGGTTTGTTGTTGTGGTAAAACCTCCGGACCTAGCTCAGCTTGGGGCTGTGTTACATTTGTAAGAGGCTCTTGCTGTTGTTGAGCTGGAGTAACCCCTGTCAACTCTTCAACAGTAGGTTTCTCTGTTTTTTCCTTGTTGATCTTAATGGAATCAGCTAATTTTTGAATTTCTTGTTCTACAATATTTCTGTCTGCAGAATTTTCAGGAAGTAATAACTTGGTTATTTCAAGCTCACTTTTTGCCTGTTCCAGCTCTCCTAGAGCGATTAATGATAGTGCAAAATTATATCTTGCATTAGCATAATCCTGTTTCAAGGTTATTGCTTGTCTAAACTGATTTGCGGCAGATAGATAATCTCCGGCTGCAAAGTACACGCCTCCTAAATTAAGCCTTAGTTGAGGGTTAACAGGATCTAACTGAATTGCTGTGTTATAAGCACTTATGGACCACTCGAGTGAGTTTTGAGCTACATTTATGAGATTCTGATATATCTGAGCTCTTGTTGTCCAGTTAGAGACATTTAGAGGACCTACTTGTTCTGTAGCAATTTTTGAATTTTGCAACGCTTGTGAAATTAGAGCCTGGATATCTTGTCTATCCTTATCTGTTAATTGTTGAGGATCCTTTGATGCGAGTGCGATTGCAATTGTCATGTTGATCTTGGAGAAGGCGTCGTAGTAGCTGTCTCTTCTGGAGTTAAATCTTAATGCGGATATTTGATTTTGATAAGCTCCGGCTAAATCATTTGAAGATATAGCATTTAGTGATTTTCTCATATAGTACTCACCCGCGTATGTCTTAAATCCCGCGTAACCCAAGTAACCTGCTATCAAAAATGCAGGGATAGCGAGCAAAAGCTTTGTGTAAGAACCGCTAATGACCGTTTGATCTTCCGGCGATGATATTGAGGCTAGCCCTGTTACTTCAAGTGAGACCGGTTTTACCATCCTTATATTTCCTTGGTTAGCTAATAAATGTGCACCTAACAACATGCTTATAAATGAAAACATTAGGAATACACTTAATATTGTTGCGTGATTAAGAGCAAAAGATACTGAAACCAGTGCCAACAATATACTTGATATCTCAACGTATCCTGCTTCATCTCTTATTTCCCTAGATTTTCTAACAAAAGAAAGAATACCGACAAAAAGTAACACACCCATTATAGCTCCCAAGATACCTGTTGTAGATAGTAAGTTGAAAAGTTCATTATATGGTTTATCAAAAGAATTACTCCAGTAAGGTGTTGCATTCATAGACAAAGGTTTAAATCTCGAAAAGTTTAAATGAAATGTGCTGGGACCTGTCCCTAAAAAAGGATAGTCTCTTATCGTTGAAGTAACTACAGCCCAGCTTTCTTTCATAGGCAGAGTTATTTCTCCTAAATAATCTTTACTGACGAGAATCTTTCTTGTACCAGGAATTAAAACTAAAGCTAAAATCGGTGCGATTATCCCAATCGTACTTATTATTAACGAACTCCTATTTTCGGAAATGTTTGATTTGTTGGTTGAGAATATAATTAATCCTAATCCAATAGCAAGCAGCACCCATCCGAGAAATGTTCCTGTAATAGCTACAAAGAACAAATTTATTGCTGTAGCAGCCATTAAAAGAACTTTAGATAAGGTGTTTTTTTCTCTTAAGGAAAGATAGATTGATGCGACGAAAGATAGAGCTGCTACTAATACCGCGTCTTTAATAGATCCGGTAAGTGAAAAATTTTGGAATCTTACAAAAGGTGATGAGCTAATAAATATTCTGTAGTAGCTTAGAATTGATACCAAAGAAGACACTGTTGTAGCGCCAACTAATAGATACGTAGAGATTTTCATTATTTTGGAATCTCTAAAAGCTGGGGTGCTTAAGTAATAATATACAAGCATTACTACGAAAGCTCCTAGACCTAGCCATCTACCTTGTTGACCGTAGATACTGTCCATTTTACTTACTGAAAATACTGTGGATAGTATTAAAGTACCTAGCAAGGCTATCAGCCACTTATCAATAGGTGACTGTATAATCTCAAGTTTTTCACCTTTAATAGTTTTTATGCCCCATAAAATAAGTAAAATTATAGTTGAAACAACTATTAGGGCTAACTTATTAAAGGAGTAAAACTCCGAGCTAAGCGGAAGAAAGAAAATTGGTACTAGAAACAGAGTGATTAACGGTACTATTTTCGATATCTTTTCAAATATCGATGTTTTTAAACTAAATTGTTGCATGGTATAAGTCTATGCTTACAGATTTGAGTTTGTCAAGGGGGTAAAATATTATGTTCTCGTGACGGGAATATAGCCAGAATATATTATAAGGACAACCACCAGTTAAATTCTACATTGGAAGAGACTGGGGCATCAAGTTCTACCAAAAATCCATTTTGCTGATCAATCTTTGATACCCAGTATCTGGTAGCCGGGGAGTAGTTTTGGGTAAAAGTAACATACACCTTTGAATTAGGTTTTAGATCTCTAAACGATATAAAAATTTTGTTCTGATTTTTGGGTACAAAAGATGTTCCACTTGCATATATTTGTTCATTTGAATAGATATCCTGAGATACAATTTGTTTAGATTTCCCTAAGTTTATTACTCCTATTTCATTGATAAATATTAAAAATAAAAGTAACAGAGTAGAGTAAGTAACTATTTGTCTCTTGATATCAGGTGATTTGAGGAAATTGATAACGCTCTCTTTTTTTGTTTTATTCTCAAGTTTTTTAGCAATTTCCTCGTTGTCTACACCTTGGGATTTAAGATTTTCTATGGTTACTAGAGTTTCTAAAGAAGATTTTGGATAATGGCCTTTTATATCCCCGTTTTTATCTGCTTTTCTTAACATATGGGGAAGCCAGCCTATTTTGGTATAGTATCTCAACCTGTTGTAAGGATCTCCGGTTCCGAAATTGACCCCCTTTGCTTTAGCCTGTTTTATTAATTTGTCTATACTTATAAATTCATCCATTAAATAAAGCTTGGGGCAGAAGGAAACAGTGTTATTTAAAAACATTATATCAGAACAACGGTTTATGTAAAATATTTTTTTACTCTAATTCAAATAACCAATATTCTACTAATAATAGATAAAGCTTTATTGATATTGTGCCTGTTTTTAATATATTTGCGTAATGGCGGGTGAAGTTAATGATTTTGATACATCATATCCTAAAATGTTACGTCAAATACCGAGCCCGCCAAAAAAACTTTATTACAAAGGTAAATTCAATAAAGAAATTTTTGAAAATTGTCTTGCCGTAGTTGGAAGTAGAAAAATGAGCCCGTACGGAGAGAGAGTACTGGAAAAAATATTTTCGACTCTCGCACCAGAAATTACTATCGTATCAGGGTTTATGTACGGTGTAGATGCAGAAGCCCACAGGAAGGCTTTAAAATTTGGTTTACGAACAATTGCAGTAATGCCTTGCGGAATAGATTTAATTCATCCCGAAGGCCAAAAAAATCTTTATGAAGAAATAGTATCAAAAGGCTTAATATTATCTGAGTTTGACGGGGTTTTTGAACCTAAATTATGGACATATCCCAGAAGAAACAGAATAGTAGCCGGATTAAGTATGGCTGTTTTGGTTATAGAGGCAGCATCAGAAAGTGGGTCGTTAATAACGGCGCGTATGGCCCATTCATTTGGAAGAGATGTGTTTGTCGTTCCTGGTAGCATATTTAGCGAACTTAATTCAGGTAAAGTTCAAATTAGTAATGAGTTTGCTAAAACTATAGATTCCGGTTTTTCTATAAATAAATTCTTTAATTTAAATTACACAGGAAAGTTATCTGAAGAATGCAAAATCAACAACAGTGAGATATTGAATTACCTTAGAAGCATACCTATGACAATTGATGACTTAAAAAAACAATTTCCGAATAAAGATATTTCACAAATATCGACGGAAGTTACTTTACTGACTATGAATAAACATATTGTTGAAAGAGACGGGGTTTTCTATGCTTGTTAAAGTAAAATCTATTGCTAATAGAGGGATGCAGACTTTCGGAGTAGATGTGGAAGTAAATATATCAAACAGAGGTATTCCGGGTTTAGAAATAGTTGGTTTGGCAGACAAGTCAGTAGCGGAGAGTAGAGATAGAGTAAAAACTGCTTTTCAAAATTCGGGTCTTCAATTTCCCAACAAAAAAATTACCATAAATTTAGCACCAGCAGACCTTAATAAAGAAGGTTCTTTTTACGATCTTCCAATTGCCACAGGTTTGATATGCGCCTTGTTAGAAGTACCGGTTCCGGAGTGCTCCTTGTTTTTCGGAGAATTATCTTTTGACGGCAGTTTAAGGCATACAAAAAGTTCTTTTCTTTTATCACTTTATGCAAAAGAAAATAATTTAAATACTATTTTTGTTCCTCAATCTTGTGCCAAAGAAGCAGCCTCAATTGGGGGTTTGTCTGTTTACGGTGTCGAAGATTTGAGTTCGCTCGTGGATCATTTAACAGGTAAAAATTTAATTGAAAAATACTGCAATTTGGATTCAGAAAATGAAGCTTATTTTGATAAAGATTCTAGTGAGTATAACTATGTAGTAGGTCAGGGCCAAGCTAAACGTGCCTTACAGATATGTGCTTCTGGAGGTCATAATTTAATAATGATAGGTCCTCCGGGTTCCGGTAAAACTATGGTGGCAAAATCTATCAACTCAATCATTCCGGATCTAAGTGAAGAAGAATCAATAGAAGTTACAAAAATATATTCATTAGTTGGGAAAATACCACCCAACTTCGGATTGTTAAAAAAGCGGCCTTTTAGAAGTCCCCATCACACAATATCTTACGCGGGTATGGTTGGAGGTGGTAATAATCCCATGCCTGGTGAAGTAACATTAGCTCACAGAGGTATTTTATTTATGGACGAATTCAGTGAGTTTTCAAGACAGGTTATTGAATCTTTAAGACAGCCTTTAGAAAACGGTAAAATAACTGTATCAAGAAGTAGGTTTTCAGCTGAATTTCCTTGCAGATTCACTCTGATAGCTTCAAGCAACCCCTGCCCCTGTGGTTTTTATGGTGACCCAAATCACCAATGTACATGCACTGAAAATAAAATAAAAAACTATCGAGCAAAATTATCAGGCCCGATATTAGATAGAATAGACATTCACGTAAACGTACTACCCGTTGAGAAAAAATTATTAATAAAAGATTCTTTTTCAAGCTCTAACGAAACCTTGGATTTTATAAAAAATAAAGTTGCAAATACCAGACTCATTCAACAAAAAAGATTCAAAGATGAAAAAATATTTACTAATTCAGAAATCGCAAATTCTCAAATAGATAAATTTTGTAGTTTCGGCGAAGGGGCTAAAAGATTGTTAGAACAAGCAATAGACGCTTACTGTCTTTCAGCGAGAGCTTATTTTAAAATAATCCGAGTTGCTAGAACTATTGCGGATTTAGATGAAAAAAGTGACATTGAAATTAATCATATAGCGGAGGCTGTACAATATCGATCTAAGTTTTTTTTGTAGCTAAAACATAGGACTTGAAAAACAACAACAAGTGTTGTATAGTCGGGCCATGAGGTTGGAAAAACTTTCAAAAGCACTGTCCGACAAAAATAGGTTACAAATTTTAGAGTTCCTAAGCGACGGGCAGAGAAACGTTAGTGATGTTGCTGACAGGCTTAATGTTGAGGAAAATCTTGCTTCTCATCATTTGAGAGTCTTGGCGTCACTGGGTTTTTTGAAAAACGACAAAAAGGGAAGAGAAGTCTACTACATGTTAAACGAGGCAAAAATAGTAGCTCTTTTAAGGGATCTGAGAAGAAATTCCAGATTCAAGAGCATACTTCAGGAATCTTTAAGAGATTAAGATACCTATAAAATAATTTATATTTCCCAATAATTTGGTTTGTGTTTGTTTTATGGGAGTGTGGGGAAATATTTCAAAAGGTATCAATTGCGTTTTATTTGCGGTATATAATTAGTATTAATATTCACTATTTAATTTTATAAATAAATAATAATAATAAATAAGGCCTTAACAATATCAAGGCGTAAAAACTGCGGTAATAGTGCGTTAAATAATTAAAATAAATCAAATCATCCATCTATTTAAAGACTAAGAAACCAACAAATGTAATAAACTCTATTAATAATAGAGAGAGGTGTATAAACAAACTCCTTTCATAATGATTATATTCAGTGGTGGGACTTAAATATTTTGAAAATTTTTCCAATATTGTTAAAAGTAATTTAATTATTTGCTTTTTATTTTCATCTGTAATAGGCGGATTGGTGGTTTATTTATCTTTGCAGAAAAGAATACAGTCAAATGTTGTTGTTGAAGTATCTGCAGACAGTCCGGAAAATACTTCAGACAATGGAAACACGGAAAACGTAAATATTTATGTCGATATTTCCGGAGCTGTAATTAACCCCGGCGTCTATGAAGTAAAACAAGGTACAAGAGTAGGGGAGTTAATAGGTGTAGCCGGAGGCGTTTCTGGCGAAGCCTCGTCTATGTGGGTTTCCAGAAATTTAAACTTATCAAAAAAAGTTGATGATTCTTCCAAAATATATATTCCTTTTGCTTGGGAGTTTTATTTTCCCGAAGAGTATAAAATATCAAAATTAGTAAATGAAAATTACGCTTCAGATACCGATTTTGATGAATATGAAGATAATTCAGAAGAAGGCGGGGGAAATGAAAATACATCAGATCAAACCGACGTATCAGACGGTGGTGGGGGAGATACTTCTGATTCTGGAGGACTTGAAGATGACGGGAAAATTAACGTAAATAAAGCAACATCTTCGGAGCTGGACACACTCCCGGGCATTGGTCCCGCCTACGCAGAAAAAATAATTTCTAACAGACCATATAAAGATATAGCGGAATTTGAATCCAAGTCAGGTTTGTATAAATCAACAATTGAAAACATTAAAGAACTTATTACTTTTTAGTAATCTCAAATGTTTAAGATTTTAAAATATTACCTCCCCTTACTTTTAATTATTATTGTGGCTTGTCTAAGAGTTTATTTTAACTGCATGGGTTCAGTAAAAGATGCTTGTTTGGAAAAAAGAGAGTCAATATTTTCAGACGAGAGCAAATTTCCCGGAAAGCAGATCTCAAAATTTAGAGAAAGGTCAATTAACATATCCAGAAAATATCTTCCAAGTCCTCACAGCGAGCTTTTAATAGGTATGGTAATAGGAGCTGATGAGCTGGAAAAAATACCTGCTTTTAAAGAAGCCTTAAAAACAACAGGTACTATTCATGTTGTTGTAGTATCGGGATTTAACGTTAGTTTAGTTGCCAGTTTAATCATGAGTGTTTTAGGATCAAAATATAAAATGCGTAATCTTCTGATCTCTCAATTGTTTACTTTTTCATATTCAGTAATGACGGGTCTTGAACCCCCAGTTATAAGAGCTTGGATAATGGGTGGTGTTGTATCTCTGGTGAAGTACTATGGCAGGGATATCAACGGATTTACTGCTCTTTTATTTACAGCTTTAGTTATGATTATTATTTGGCCATATTTTTTATTAAGTGTGAGTTTTCAGTTAAGTTTTTTAGCAACTTTAGGTTTAATAGTTTTTGGAAACGGTATTGTAGAAGGGCTTCGAAAATTATTTAAAACCGAAGCCTTTTTTATTGAAGATCTGGGAACAACAATTTCAGCTCAGGTTTTTGTACCCCCTATAGTTTCGTATTATTTTGGAAGAGTTAGCATAATAAGTTTTTTAGTTAATCCTTTGGTTCTTTGGACTGTACCCATTGCCACCGTAATAGGTACATTTTTTATGTTTGTTGCCGGTTTATCAAGTGTTGTAGCAAAAATAATGAGTATTGTAATGTATCCCTTTTTAAATATTTTCACTGTTGTCGTAAATTACTTTTCACGTTTTAGCTTTTCAAGTATTAATTTTGTATTAGGCATAGTGCCCGTGATTATCTATTACTTTTTGGTAATTCTTTTAATTTTTTTTATAAATAAAAAAAGGAGAAAAAGTGAAGAGAAGTGATGTAATTCTTGTAGTTTTAGTCTATCTTTTATTTTCTTTTAGAGGTGTTGCTTCGGCGGGAGATGGGTACTTAAACCTAGAAATTTTAGATGTCGGACAAGGTGATTCTATTTTAATAACAACTCCGAACGGTAAGCGAGTTCTAGTTGATGGGGGAGACAATTACGAAGCTGATTACGAAATATCAAAAAGAATACCTTTTTATTCTTGTTATATAGATATTCTTATCCTAACTCACCCACATTACGATCACATTGTTGGTTTAAATAGAATTATGCAGAGGTGCAAAATCGGTACCATTATGTTTAACGACGTCTCCTTCGACTCTAGGGACTTTAGGTTATTTAAGGAACTTTCATCTAATTTTAATATAAAAAATATGTACGCTGGGGATATTTTTGAAATTGATGAAGTTAATTTTATTTTTTTATGGCCTTATAAGAAATTTCTGCAAAATAGAATTCCCGATTTAAACGATATGTCCTTTGTATTTCTGGTGGATTACGGAAAATTTGAAGCTTTGTTAACCGGAGACGCTACCGAGAAAGTTTTAGGTCGGTTGTCTTTTAATAAAATAAATGAGTTAACAGATAGCAGTTTGGATGTTTTGAAGGTGCCCCATCACGGATCCAAGTACAGTTTACATAAGTATTTCTATTCTGGGATAGACCCCAAAATGTGTGTAATATCTGTAGGTAAAGATAATAAGTTTAGCCACCCCTATCCCGGGCTTGTAGAGTATCTCAACGAGATTGGATGTAACGTTTTAAGAACCGATGAGTCCGGAGATGTTTTAATAAGAGTTAGGTGACGTCCTCGCTGGGTAGAACACTAGTAAATATCGGGTTATTTTTTTCGGAGTATTTTACAGAAGGGATTTTGCATTTTATTCGTGATAATATAGAAAAACAAGGGTTTATTATGGATTACGTCTCCTCTACTTTAAATGAAAATATAAAAAAATCTATCAAAAATATTTATGATTTGGATGTTGATAGTGTTCCTCTGGAGCATCCGGAAAATGAAAAATTCGGAGATTATTCTACCAGTATAAGTTTGGTAATTTCTAAAAAACTAAAAAAAATCCCCTTGGAAATTGCCGAGGAAATAGCAAAA
>Ga0116177_10003746_pt1 | contig 11109 bp, 5 predicted proteins | sample AD_STIC10_MetaG_FD_89750 | JGI IMG/M metagenome (GOLD analysis project Ga0116177, IMG submission 89750) | Active sludge microbial communities of municipal wastewater-treating anaerobic digesters from USA - AD_STIC10_MetaG | ecosystem: Engineered > Bioreactor > Anaerobic > Digestate | place: USA...
AATATTTAGCAAATAAAAAATTTTACAAGAAAAAATTGCAAGAGCCGATGCTTAAATTATGCCAAAAACTAAGCGAAAAAAAACTCCTTGCAAATTTTCTGCATAAAAGCATATTTAATAGTGGTGAAGTTGATTTTTTAGTTATTAAAGATAATGATCTGTTTCATATCTTTTATAATAAAGATGTTGTAGATATTTTAGTGAGAAATTATAATGTTGAAAACTCAAAAGCCAGAAATATAAATCAAATGGATAATCAAAAAGTTGTTTTTAAAGTTTCAGGTAAAACTCATGGTGAAATTGAAATGAGAAATGATAGTGATATTCATTATAGAGAAATTAAATTTTGGTTAAGTAAAAATCTAACGCTGAATCTACTTAAATCTAAATCAAAGAAATCATATAATCTAAATAATAAAATAATTTTATATGACCAAGCTATTAATAAATTATCTAAGTATAAGGAAATGCAATAGCATATTACATTAGAAAAACGAGAAATGTTTCAAATATATTAAAATGAAAATCAATAATTATGCGAACAGCTTATATATGTGATGCTATCCGCACGCCAGTAGGCAAATATGGCGGTTCATTATCAAGTGTCAGAGCAGATGATTTAGCTGCTTTAGTAATTAAAACAATACTATCACGGAATAATAATATAAATCCAAATGAAATAGATCAAGTGATTTTTGGATGTTCTAATCAAGCAGGTGAAGACAACAGAAATATAGCTCGTATGTCTTTGTTATTAGCTGGTATACCTCATACAGTACCTGGTGTTACAGTAAATCGTCTCTGCGGTTCAGGCATGGATGCTATAGCTTATGCTTCATTACTCATTGCTACAGATAATGCTGATATAGTTTTTGCTGGTGGTGTAGAGAATATGAGTAGAGCTCCATATGCTATGAATAAAGCAGATAAAGCTTTTGATCGCAATATTACTATGTACGATACTACTCTTGGATGGCGTTTCCCTAATCCTATTATGGAAAAAATGTATGGATTAGATAGCATGGCCGAAACTGCTGAAAATCTCGCTCAAGAGATGAATATTTCTCGCCAAGATCAAGATTATTTTGCTTTTATGAGTCAAACAAAAGTTAAATATGCCCAAAATAATGGCTATCTATCAGAAGAAATATTCCCTGTTGTTATCAATCAACCTAAAGGTGATCCTATAATTTTTGATAAAGATGAACATCCGCGCGAAACTTCTCTTGAGAAATTGGCTGCTCTAAAACCGATAACTAGAAAAGATGGTACTATTACAGCTGGCAATTCATCTGGTATTAATGATGGTGCTGCTTGCTTATTAATCGCTTCTGAGAATGCTATAAAAAAATATAATCTAACACCATTAGCTCGAATAGTAGGTTCTCAAACAGCAGGTGTGCCTCCTAGAATTATGGGTATAGGTCCCGTGCCAGCTACTAATAAATTATTGGAGAAGTTAAATTTGAATTTTGATGATATAGATTTAATCGAGCTAAACGAAGCTTTTGCTGCTCAATCATTAGCATGTATCAGAAGTTGGCAATTACAAGATGACGACCCACGCATAAATCCACAAGGTGGAGCAATAGCTATCGGTCATCCATTGGGAATGTCTGGAGCCAGACTAGTAACTACAGCTGTATATCAATTAAAACGAAATAATTTGAAAAGAGCTCTGACAACTATGTGCATCGGCGTTGGGCAAGGTATTGCAATGATTGTAGAAAAAATATAATTTCTACAATTACTAACATTGTCAGTATATAAAGTAAACACTTTATAAATAAATGGCCAGAAATTAATTATATCCTAATATATAAGATATAGAAAGATAAAACAATTAGAAAGCGTTGTAATTAAAATTTATTGAAATCCAATAAATAGAAATACCTAATCCACCAGAATTATTGAACAGAGCAAATGTGATAATACCTTATATTTTGCTTAACATCCTTTAATAAAGAGTAATTTAACTAATACAATATTACAACACTTTATAAAAATCATTGTACTCACAAAATTATTAAAAATCTCAACTTATTTGATTAAGTAATTTATAAGTTTATAATCGCAATAATCATAAATTTATGATTCTATTCCCTTATTTTTTCTATATTTTAAAAATTCTTGTACTATAGCACCTATTAGTAACAAAATAAATAAAATATTAGCAGTTAGAGTTATAGGTTTAGCTTTATTATAAATGCGAGGTACGAAATGCATCTTGATGTCATGATTACCAGCAGGCAAATATGCAGCACGTATTACATAGTTAGCTTTCATAATTGGTTGTTCGTTACCATCTATTTGCATCTCCCATTCGGGATAGTATACTTCGCTGAAAGCTACTATCTGTGGAGCAGATGAAGAGTATTTGTAACTAATCTCATTAGGAGAGAAATTAGTAATTTCGATTTTAAAATTAGTATCTAAAGATGAAAGAGCATTATTATATTTTTCATCCCAATATTTATTTTGTATTACCAGAGTTTTATGTGGATCGATAGTTGCTAATTCTGTAATTTCTGCATCTGCATTAGGCACTAATTTTACATCATTTACATTCCAAGCATATCCGCAAGCATGAGCATTAACCAGTGGCATCTGATCTTTTTGCAAAATAATATATTTAGTATTTAACATATTAATAGCATTTAAATTAGATAGAGCAGTATCTATTTTACCAAGAGTTAGAGGCTGATTATTAAAAGTAGTAGCAAATCTCTGAATTTCTGGTAATAAATGATAATCTATGAGCTCTTGATAACGTTTTAGTTTAGCAGCATTATAACCACCGATATCACGATGATAATAAGCAGTAGAGGCATCATTAAAAACATTCACAGCCAAGTTTAGTACCTTACCTTGCCCATCTTTATTATCAGCTAAAATATACTGATCGGCAGGAGTCAAAGGATAAGGATTTTCATATTTTTTCTTAGAAATAAAATGTGATTCATTTAAATATCTTTTATTGACAGGTATTAAATCTATAGCTACTAGCAAGCCTAAAGATATTAAAAAAGCTGATTTAGGAATAGATTTTCTAATGTATAAAAAAATTACAAGTAAAGTAATTAGCATAAAAATCAATGAACGCCATGCGTCATTACTGAGCATTTTTGCTCTTACAGCAACTAAAGAAGTTACAAAGTCATCCATTTGATAACCCTGTGCTTGATATTGACTTATAACTTCCTGATCTCTGGGAGAGAGAAAATTAGAAAAAGTAGAAGGACTAATAGCGATAAAAAATACTATAGCACAAACAATGCCGCCAATAATTAATATTTTTTTTAAATTCTTTTTATAAAAATCTGGATTTTTGAAAATATCATACACTTGAAAAGCGAAAAATATAGGAATTATTAATTCTGCGATTATAAGTGTCATCGATGGTGTACGAAATTTACTATATAGAGGAATATAATCTATAAAAAAATTGGTTAAAGGCATGAAATTTCTCCCCCAAGCTAGCATAATAGCCAGAATAGTAACTAATATCAAAGGGATACTGATTTTATTTTTCCATATGAAAGCTAAACTTATGAAAAATAAGAGCATAACGACAGCACCCGCATAAACTGGCCCTGACGTAAAAGGTTGATTACCCCAATAGGCTTCCCAGCTACCTACTGTATCTTTCCATTGTCTATCAGCTGCAGATAAAGAATTTGGTGCTACAGTAGCTATCCTATCGCTTACGCCACCTTTGAAATTAGGAATTAATAAAGTCATAGTTTCATCTATTCCATAACTCCATTGTGTAATATAATCTTTATCTAATCCAGTAGTTTTTTGGGCAGTAGATAATTCAGATTTACCACGAGTGGTTTCTTTGCTGTATTCATTAGTTACATACATTAAGCTAAAATTGAGTAATGCACCTAATATAGCAGTAACTACCATAATAGAAGTAGCGTACCCTATATGTTTCCAATCTTTTTTCTTTATATATACTATTGTAAAATAAATAGCTACAAAAAGTGTAATCATTGCTAAATAATAAGTTACTTGTAAGTGATTACTTCTGATATTCAAAGCTAAAAATAGCGTGGCTAATAGAGCCCCCCACTTATACTTTTTTTGGTAAATCAAAATAACAGACGCTAAATAAGGAGCCATATATCCCACAGCATGGAGCTTAGAGGTATGTCCTACTTGTAAAATTATAATAAAATAACTTGATAATGTAAATGCTAAAGCAGCAATAATGGCAACCCACGTGTCTAATTTCATCACTTTCATTAAAAATAAAAATCCAGCAAATAATAGAAAAAGATATCCCATATGAGGATGTAAAAAAAGTGTAAAGACCTTATCCAATTTAGAAACTAAAATATCATTATATCTCATCGAAATCAAATAAGTAGGCATACCACTAAACAAACGTGTTGTCCAAAAAGCTTGCTCGCCAGTTTGCTTGTAATAATCTTGCGATTCTTTTGACATCCCTGCATGCTGCATTATATCTGGTTGAGCTATTATTTTACCAGAAAGCATAGGATTTAGAAATATTAATAATACTGCTAAAATAACTACTAAAGCTACAGCATAAGGAATAAATTGCTTCTTATCAATTTTCATTTTGCTAAATTTTATAGCAAATTTAATAGAAAAAATAAAAATGATAAATTATTTTTTAAAATAAAATTTATTGAAAGTTATTCTATGAATACTAAATCTTTTAGAAAAATCTATTATATAAATTTTTATCACTATTAATGAACCTTTTTTTTGTTGTATTATATTTTTTTAATATCACAAAATTTAGATAATTAAATGAAATTTAATACCAAAATATAATTTAAAAATATTAATTTTGCAATATCAATTTTTTAAATTATAAAAAATATGAAAATACAATCATTTATAGCCGTAATTTTAATTTGCTTTTTGTGGAGATTTAATATATTAAAATCTCAAAATGTTGGAATTGGAAATACTTTTTTCACTCCAGACAATAGTTCATTATTAGAAATACGAGGGAATAAGGGCGTTCTATTTCCTCGTATAACTACTGCTGAAAGAGATGCTATAAACAATCCTGCCCAATCTCTTGTTATTTTTAACTCAACTACTCAATGTTTCGAAACATACATAAATAGTAGTTGGCAAGTGATTAAATGTTTCTCTTGTCAAGGTACTGTAAATTATTTTGGAATTTCTTATACTATGGTACCAGTAGGCTCTCAATGTTGGTTAAAGGAGAATCTACGTACTACCAAATTTAACGATGGCACAAATATACCAAAAGTAATTGACCCTTATATCTGGCCAACTCTCACTACTCCTGGTTATTGTTGGTTTAATAATGATTCATTGACTTATTCTGCTACATATGGAGCATTATACAATTGGTATGCAGTAAATACAGGTAAATTATGTCCCATTGGTTGGCATATACCTAGTGATGCTGAATGGAAAACTATGGAAATATATCTCGGAATGACACAAATAGACGCAGATAACACTGGATGGAGTAGAGGAACCAATGAGGGGTCTAAACTTGCGGGTAATTCAAGTCTTTGGGTTAATGGTGCATTAGAATTAAATAGTGCATTTGGTACTAGTGGCTTCACTGCCTTACCAGGTGGATATAGAGACTATGGCAATGGACAATATGATTCAACTAATTATTTAGGCAGATGGTGGAATACAGGCTATGATGCCGATCATGCTTATGCACGCGGCATAGATTATAACAAAACTACTATTAATAGAACTCCAATAAATAAACATTATGGTTTATCTGTTAGGTGTTTACGAGATAACTAAACAATAAATCAAAATCTGGTTCCTCAGATATTTGGCTGATATTTTTTGAGCTGAATAATTATCTTTAAATATCGCTAAACTTGTGTTTAAATATGTATAATAAAAAATAAAGATAGTGTAATAGTCGATGAGGAGAGGACTGAGAGGTGACGAGACTGGATGACGAGATGAACTGTAGACTTGAAGATGAGTTGAAGAGTTTTTTAAACACCTAACCTGTATAATTTAATGTAATGTATTAACGTAACTTGGTTCAAAGTAAAATTATTAATTTCCCTTATAGTGAGGCATTAATAGTCAATATTATTCATAACAATTATTTCAATGATTAAAAATCTTTGGTTATAGAGAATATTAATCTAGGAGAATGAAATCCTTTCTCTTCTACTCCCCACGCATAATCTAAACGCATAAAATAACCTAATAACTCTGCTCTGGCACCTATGCCTACCCCTCCCACTAAAGGATTGCGTGGATTATTAATGATTACTGTAATTGGTTTGCTATAATAATATTCTGGCACATAAATATTTATATCAGAATATGGATTTAGCCCTATCCATGCTGAGCCTATATCACCAAAAAAGTTTAATTGGAAGCTATTGAGGAAAGATGATTTTATTGGTCTATTAAATAAAAATCTGAAAATTGGAAATCTGATTTCTGAATTTATAACTAAAAAAGAATTACCATTACGAATGTTTTGTGGCATACCTCTCATATTAGTAGCTAAAGTCTGAAAAGAAAAGTTCATGGTTGGATCTAATACTGGCTGATACATATATTTTGGGAAAAGCCAATTATCTACACCACCTAAAATATATATCAATCTTGTAGAACCGAAAGAAGTAGCTCCAGCAATTCTATTAGCCCATATCAAAGTTCTATATATTTTAGTATAATTTCTATAATCAAATCCTACATTAAACATGTTTAGTTTAGTATTTATAAGCCCTTGATAATATTCAAAAAATATTTTTGCTCTAGTGCCATAATAAATATTTATCATTGGATTTCTAGTATTATCAAAGGTGAAATCTAATACTCCACCACCCCATAGTGCATGATCATTAGGCTTTAGTAGACCAGCTTGGTCAATTGATTTATAAGCTATATTATCATATTTAGCAAACACATCTAATCTAATAGCTGCCACTTGATTAAAAGGATATTTTATTCTATAGTGTAAATCTGTTATTATATTTTTATTCAAATACTTTTCATCATTTAAATAATAACTATATCGATGAAAAACTGCCTGTCTATCTAAGCGACGAGATAGATCCTCATAGCTCACGATATATTCATTCTCATCTAATGAACTAGACAAATGAGTACCTAATATTATCCTATGATCTTCTAATAAATCTGTTAAATTAAGCATAAATAAAGCATTCATACCTGGTTGTATAAATATGGGTCCATAACCAGTATAGGTTTGATAAGAAGCATTTAAATAAGAAAAATCAAATTGAGTGGTTACTTGATCTAAAAAATAGCCAGTTTCATAAGTTTCTAATTTTGGTAAAGTAAAATTTGACAAAGAAAGTGTATTCTGCGTTAATCCTACAACGTTACGTTTATTGGCATTTTTTTCTTTGTTTGATTTTATTGGTAAAGTATCCTGCTCGAGTTTATAATTATAAATATCTATTAATGAATCATTATCTTCACCTATGATTTGATAATTCTGCTTTTGCATTTCTAATAGTTTTTCATTTTTTATCTTCGTAGCTTTAGACAGATCTGCTGCTTTCTTTAATTGTTGTTTTTTATAATTACTAAGTGGCAGAGTATCTATAGGATTAAAAACCATAGGAATTAAAGATAATTTATTTTTATTATTTTTTTCTCTAGTTATTATCAATGCTTTATAATCACTTATAGAAGCCGTTAAAATAGAGTTTTTGAAATTAGAAATTGGTTTATAATTAGCAAAATATTTATATTGCATTACAGTATCTACTAAAAGCAAAGAACTATCAATATTAGCGATAAAAAAATTATTTATTCCATTGCTATCACTTAAAAAGACGAATTCATTTTTTGTAAAAGGTAATATTTCGTTTTCATTCACATCAGATGTATTCGTTGCACGAATTAGTATATTGGGCTTGCGATTATCATAAATAAAAATATCATATTTACCAGGATCATTACGCCAAGAGAAATAATCATATTTGTATGTTTTACGAATCAATGCCAGAGTATCATCCAGCCTATTAGATAAAAAAGCAATTTGATTTTTATTAATATAAACAGGAGCATAATCATCAAAATAATCTTTAGTGATATTAGTAGCACTTTTGCCAGCAAAAGAAAATAAATAAATATCACTCTGCCCTTCGTTAATAGCAGACATTACTAGATTTAGACCATCAGGAGAATAAGAAATAGAGGTAACCTTATCTACAGATTCTATTTTTATAAATTCTTTAGAATCCTCATCAATATTATAAAGCATCAGCATACGTTGTCCTTTGTTTTCGAAATAGCAAGTTAACAAAGGTGCATATGGATGAAAAGCTACTAATGGATATGAATCATCAAAAGTCTCTTCGACCTTAGGTCCTAGCTTAAGGATTAATTTCTTTTCTTTAGGATTAGATAGTGAAACTAGATAAACCCGTTTTTGACTCATCCTATCACATACTATGGCAGCAAATTGCCCATTATTACTCATGGCAACTTTATAAGGGAAATCCTTTTTAGCAATTTTCAGATTTTCGATATTTTGCCAATCGCTCAACTGTTTTATTTCATTATTATAAATTTTAGAATAATAATTGTACCAAGTGTCGATGAAATCTTTATAATTAATGCCAAGGATATACATTATGCCATCACTCACGCTGTGGCTAATGCGAGTCATATAAAGGAGGTTAGAAATCACATTCTCTCCATAAATATCAATTATATACCGCCAAATGCTATGCCCTGCAATTTTGGCTTGTTCCCCCTCTAACTGATTAAATCTTTTAAATTTTTTATCTAAAATATTAACTCTTAAAAAATCGTCCATTTCTGTACTCCATGGTTCAGCTAAATACGAGACTAATCCATCTATAAACCAAGCAGGAATGGCATCTATAGTTTGATTTTTGAAATTGGCAGCAAAAGACTCGCCATATAATAATCTGACAACCATAATCTTGGCTATACCCTCTCTGACTTGCTTAAAAAGATCAGTATAACTGCCATTAAAATATAAAAAAATTTTATTTCTTTGAATTATGGTCTGTCCTGCAGTATTATACAATATCTCATCATCTATTCCGATGTTACTACTTTTTAGATCAGTTAAAGAATTAAATACTAAAAATTGTATCTTTGTGCTTAAACGATAGTTTAATTTATTTTGAAAAACATCAATAATAGAATCTGCATATCTAGCGACATTTACAGCAGTAGGATAACCTTTTTGATAGAAATAAACATCAAATTGATCAAATTTCATTAAGCTCCATATCTTTTCATATCTATATTGAACGCGATTTTTACCAAAGTTTAATTGACTCCCTGTATAGAATTGAGCATTAGCAAATTGATATATCAAAATAAAAGAAAAAAACAAGAATTTTTTAATTCTATTACCCATATTAGAAATTTCATACGAATTTACAATATTTTTTTTAATTAAAAATTTAATATACTGCAAAATAAATAAAATTAGGAACCACTACAATCCTAAATTATGAACTATTATAAACATGAAAACTATATATAATTATTTAAAAAAAAATCGAATTTTAATACATTTAAACTTTTCTTAATAACTTTGATTTTATTGATTAATCATCACGATTAACACAAAATGTAAATTAATGATATTTTTCATTTTATGAATTTCATATCAAATTTTAATGAATTTTGTAAAAAATAATAAAAAATGGAAAATTTAGAAATTACTGTAGAAGAACTGCAAGATATATTAGAAAATAATAAACCAGTTAAAATAGTAGATATAAGGCCTCAGGAGCACAGAGATGAATGGTATATCCCAGAAAGTGAGCATTTAGACGTTTATAAGCAAATAGAAGCTGGTGAAGATGATATTTTTGATAACGTAGAGCTACCTGTAGATAAACCAATAATTTTAGTATGTATTGAAGGATTAATAAGTAAGGATGGAGCAGATATTTTACAAGAAAAAGGATATAAAGCATACTCACTAAAAGGAGGTATGAAACAATGGAATTTCGCTTATAGTACAAAATTATTAGAAAACAAAGAAAATGATTTAAAAATATTTCAAATAAGAAGAGTTGCTAAAGGATGCATATCATATCTCATTATCTCAAAGGATGAAGCAGTAGTAATAGACGCTTCACTTAGTCCAGAAGTATATATATCTCTAGCAAATAAAAATCATAGTACTATTAAATATGTCATGGATACCCACACACATGCTGATTATATTTCTCGAACCAGGGAATTGGCTAAAACTAGCAATGCCAAACATATATTTATAGATATAGCTCAGGTAGATTATGATTACATAAAAGTTAAAGACAGAGAGAATATATATTTTGGCAATTCTGTAATAAAAATAATTCATACACCAGGACATACCTTGGATAGTGTTTCATATTTATTAAATAACGAATATCTATTCACAGGTGATACGCTTTTTGTAGATGGCATAGGCAGACCAGATTTGAAAGCTAACATAGATGAAACAATATACAAAGCAGGATTATTATATGATTCATTGCAATATATACTTTCATTAGATGAAAACATAAATATCTTACCGTCACATTATTCTAATTCTATAGCATTCGCTCAACCTATAATTATAAATAAAATTGGCGAAATATCTAAAAATGTGAATATTTTAAGTTTTAATAAAGATAAATTTATAGATGTGATAATGGATAACATGCCCTTACCACCCCCTAACTACAATGATATAGTAGAGATAAATAAACGGGGAAGGTATGAAGATATAGACATAGCTAGGCTAGAAGCAGGGGCGAATAGATGCGGGGTGGGGAAAAGGAGATAAAAAATATTTCGAATTCAGTATTTCTATTGATGAAATGTTTATTATTGTTGATGAATTTTGATTAATATTAATCATTTTCTATTAAAACTTCGTGCATTAATATTATTTTTGCATTAATACATTAATAATAGTTAAAATTATGGAAAAAAAATTTTCATTTAGTGTACAAGGCATGGTTTGTGCTATGTGCGTAAAAAATGTAGAAAATGCAATTAAAAAATTGGATGGTATTAAATATGTATCTGTAAATTTGGCTACTCAAAGGGCGTTTGTCATAGCTAATGATAATATTAGTTTTGAAGATATAAAAAAAGCTATTG
>Ga0116177_10003752_pt1 | contig 11103 bp, 7 predicted proteins | sample AD_STIC10_MetaG_FD_89750 | JGI IMG/M metagenome (GOLD analysis project Ga0116177, IMG submission 89750) | Active sludge microbial communities of municipal wastewater-treating anaerobic digesters from USA - AD_STIC10_MetaG | ecosystem: Engineered > Bioreactor > Anaerobic > Digestate | place: USA...
AATATCTTTTCAACGCAGGATCATGCTGCCGCAGCAATTGCAGCCGCAGGAATTTCTGTTTATGCCTGGAAAGGTATGAATGCTGAAGAATTCGACTGGTGTATTGAGCAAACGTTATTCTTTGGTGAAGGACGTAAGCCACTTAATATGATCCTTGATGATGGTGGTGATTTGACAAACATGGTGTTTGACAAATATCCTGAACTTATCAAAGACATTAAAGGTCTTTCTGAAGAAACAACAACAGGTGTTCACCGTCTGTATGAGCGTATGGCAAATGGTACATTACCAATTCCGGCGATCAACATTAATGACTCAGTTACTAAATCAAAATTCGATAACAAATATGGTTGCCGTGAATCTCTTGTAGATGCTATCCGTCGTGCGACTGATCTAATGCTTGCAGGAAAAGTTGCAGTTGTGGCAGGTTTCGGTGATGTAGGAAAAGGCTCTGCAGATTCTTTACGTGATGCTAAAGTTCGTGTGATCGTTACAGAGATCGATCCGATCTGTGCACTTCAGGCTGCAATGGAAGGTTATGAAGTTAAAAAGATGGCGACTGCTGTGAAAGAAGCTGACATCATTGTAACTGCAACAGGAAACTGTAACATCATTACCGGCGAACATTTCAAGGCAATGAAGCACAATGCTATCGTTTGTAACATTGGTCACTTCGATAATGAGATTGACATGGCCTGGTTGAACAAAAATCATGGCTCTTCAAAAGTGGAGATCAAACCTCAGGTTGATAAATACACAGTAGGTAACAAAGATCTGATCATCCTTGCTGAAGGTCGTCTTGTAAATCTTGGTTGTGCAATGGGACATCCATCATTTGTAATGTCAAATTCATTCACGAACCAGACATTAGCACAATTAGAATTGTGGACAAACACAGCTGCTTATACTAACAAAGTTTATACACTACCAAAACACCTTGATGAAAAAGTTGCACGTTTGCACCTTGCGAAAGTTGGTGTTGAACTGGAAGAGTTGACTGATGAGCAAGCTAATTATATAGGCGTTGCTAAGAATGGTCCGTATAAAAATGATATGTACCGTTATTAACGAATAGCTAATATCGAATAACTACTAAAAGCGGCTGTCTCTTGGAGGCAGCCGTTTTTTTTTCTTTTAATTTACTTTTTCAGTCCGTAAAAAATTTTGCGGTAATTAGTTGCAAGTGGGTTTTCGGATAAAATGGGGGGAGCAAGAACAAATCGTTCTCTGACTTCTTTTTCAAACTGGGATGCATCTACAGTTGTTACTTCAAAGCCATTTTCTTTCATTTTATCAACGAAGTCATCGCCGTAGATTCTCAAGTGATCGAGCTGTCCAAATTTTATAATTCGTTCATGCGGATCAACAACTGAAAGATCTTCGAAAGTGATCTTCAGATTGTCTTTTTGCGGGACTGTAAAAATGCAGTAGCCACCTTTTCTGAGAATACGATATGCTTCTTTAATCGCTCCGGTATCATTTGGAACATGTTCGAGAACATCACATGCTATAATACAATCATACGATTCATTTTTGATATCGGGCATGTCAGAAATATCCAGGCGGAAATCAATTTTAGAGTAATCGTAGCCTTCAGCAAAAAAATCTGCAGTCTTGTATTTTGATGTTGTCCCAACAAAAAGTTTTTGCATAAATCCTTCTGGTGCAAAGTGAAGCACTTCTTTGTTTTTTATTGTATGCTCCATCTTTCCGTTTTTCAGTTGGAATAAAGATCCAAAGAGTAAACGATGTCTGACACTTGAAAGGCAGTTAGGACAAATTGAATATAAATGCCAGTCATCACTCTGAAATTTGTCGGTTTTATAATGGCAGAAATTGCATTCTACTTTCGCTGGCAAAATTGAATAGATGATCTTATTCGAAGCAAGGGAAATTTCTTTTTTTAATCTTCGGTTTATCCGTTTAAAAATATTCTCCATTAAAATCTTTTTGTTAGCTATTTAAATCGAAGATATGAAATAAGTTGATAATGGGAAGTGGGTTGGAGGTTTTTAGCCTATAAGGTTTGAACCCCTGCAACCTGTAACCTGAAAACCTGCAACTCAAACTGTAAGAATTTACATCGATTAGCAAATAAGCATGGAAACAGTTTAAAAATGAAGTCGTTTAAGATAATTACCTTTTCTTGCTTTTTCATGCGCGAAAAAATGGAAAAGGGTCTGATTATTCAAATAACTATGAACAAATTTTTACAAAGCCATATTGAGCAAGTTTTGGGTGAGAATGCGGATTTACCTGATAATTTTAAGAAATTATTCAGGTTGGTCAGCGACTCATTCGATCAGCTTATTGAAAGCGAAAATAAGTACAGAAGTCTTTTCGATGAAATGGCTGACGGAGCTTACAAAAGTACTCCGGATGGAAAATTCATTGATGTCAATCCTGCTTTTGTAAAAATGCTTGGTTATGAAAGCAAAGAAGAGTTGATGTCAATTGATATCAAGTCCAAATTATATTTCGAAGCTTCAGAACGTGACAATGCGGTTTTGCAGGATAATACCCAGGGCCTGGCAGTTTTTAGATTACGTAAAAAAGATGGTTCGGAAATCTGGGTAGAAGACAGAGGTCAGTATGTAACTGATGAAAAAGGTATTCTATTGTATCATGAAGGTATTTTGCGTGATGTTACTAAAAGGATCCATACTGAGTTTGAATTAATGCGAAGTCAGAAAGAAACTGCTGATTACAAAAAAGCATTGAATCAATCCCTTATCGTTTCTATAACAGATAAAAACGGAGTATTCACTTTTGCAAATAGTAATTTTTGCAAGATCTCAAAATTTGAAGTTGATGAGATTACAGGAAAAAATCAAAGTATCATCAATTCCGATATTCATACCATAGATTTTCTAAGTACAGTTTATCAGACAATTTCTTCCGGGAAAGTCTGGCGTGGAGAAGTAAAGAACAAAGCTAAAGACGGAAGTTTTTATTGGGTGGATAGCGCTGTTGTTCCTTTTGTCGATGAGTTTGGTAAGACCTATCAATATCTGACCATCAGTATTGATGTTACTGAAAGAAAACTTTCCGATGAAGCACTACTTGCAAATGAGTTAAAGTTCCGTTCGCTTATTGAAAACAATGTTGACATGATAAGTATGTTCGATGCAAATGGAAAATTTACTTATGTGAGTCCGGCAATATTAAAAGAATTTCAATTCACGTATGAAGAATGCATTTCTGTAAATGTAAAAGAAATAATCCATCAGGACGACCTTCCTGTTGTAAATGAATTTCTCACAAAAGTAATGCACAGTCATTCGGTCCCTGTAAAATCTCCCGTGTTCAGAATTATGAAAAAGGGGGGTGCATATGTTTGGGTAGAAGGAACTTTGACGAATCTTCTGAATAAAATGGGTGTCAATGCAATTGTAGCTAACTTTAAAGATATAACTGAAGGAAAAAAATACGAAGAAAAACTCAAGCACAGAAACTCTGAGTTGATGAAATCGAATATGGAGCTGGACAAATTCGTCTACAGTGTTTCACACGATCTTCGTGCGCCTTTATCTTCGATGCTTGGTGTCATTGGAATTTCAGAAGAAGAAACGAATGAACCTTCAACAAAGGAACATTTGCAGATGTTAAAAGCGAGTATTAAAAAACTGGATCTTTCTATCCGGGATATACTGGATTATTCAAGGAACTCAAGAATGGAAGTCAATAGAGAATCAATTGACCTGAAAGAGTTGTTGAAAGACATTACTGAAAATTTGAAATGTCAGAGTAATAGCAGGAACAAAGTAAAGATCGATTTGGAAATGGACGAAAATCATCCGTTATTTTCAGATAAGAATAGATTGAATATTATTCTGAACAATCTGATCTCAAATGCAATTACATATCAGGATCCATTAAAGGATGATCCATTGGTAAGTATTAAAGTTGACACCTCAGATACAGAAACGAATATTATCGTAAAGGATAATGGAATAGGAATCAGCAAAGACCTACAGGAAAAAATTTTCGATATGTTTTTCCGCGGATCAGAAAATTCAGACGGTTCAGGATTGGGATTGTATATTGTTAAAGAATCGGTTGAAAAATTGAATGGAACCATAAATGTAAATTCTATTCCGGGTAAAGGTTCGGAATTCCGCATTTTAATTCCGAATAATTAAATCGCACAAATGAAAGTAGCATTACATACAGAATTACACATTAAACACACGGTCAAATGTTAAACCCACTATTACAAAATCAGGTTCGTTTTCACTTCGGTAATTCAATCGAAATACCAGATAAATTTATGGAATTGCTGAATTCTATAAGTGATACGTATGATCAGTTTGAAACATTAGCAGAAGAAAATTCCGAATTGAAGAAAACAAATGAACAACTTGATCACTTTGTATACAGCGTATCACATGACCTGAGAGCCCCGTTGAGTTCTATGAAAGGTCTTGTCGAGATCACAGAAGAAGAAACAACTGAACCGATAACTCTGGAGCATATGAAATTGCTCTTAGGAAGTATTGGGAAGCTGGACCATTTCATTCTGGATGTATTGGATTATTGCAGAAGCAAACGTCTTGAGATTAAGCCGGAGCGAATTGACTTTAAGGAGTTGATCGAAAATATTTCTGATAACCTCAGACATATGAATTCCGGTAACAGAAATGTGGATATTAAGATCACCATCACGCAAAATAAAGAATTTTGTTCTGATAGAATAGGTGTTGGAATCGTTTTGAATAATCTTGTATCGAATGCTATCAGATATCAAAATCCAATGTCAGAGCGGCCTTTTGTAGATATAGAAGTTGAAGCCACAGATAAAACTGCTAATATTATTGTTAAAGACAATGGTATTGGAATCAGTAAAGAGGGTCAGACAAAGATCTTTGATATGTTTTATCGGGTTTCTGATGAAACGGACGGAACAGGTTTAGGATTGTTTCTGGTCAAAGAAACAATTGAAAAACTTAATGGAAAAATAAATGTAGAGTCGGAATTGGGAAAAGGTTCAATATTTCAGATACTGATTCCGAATAATGTGATTTAAATACGAAAAAAATTATGTCAGTAGAAAACGGTAATCCGATTTACAAAAGAGTGATGATCATTGATGATACCTATGTGGATCGTTATGTAGCAGAGAGAAATATTCTGAAGTATGGTATTTCAAGTGAAGTTATAAGTAAAGAATCCGCTAAAGCTGGTTTAGAATATTTGAAATCTTGTGAGTCAAATCCGTCATTACTGCCTGAGTTGATCTTTCTGGATATCCGCATGCCTGAAATGGATGGTTTTGGTTTTTTGGATGAATATGAAAAGTTGCCTGAGGCAGTGAAAGGAAATTGTGTTGTAATGATGCTGTCAACTTCCCTGAATCCAGAAGATCATGAAAGAGTGAAAGGCAACAAATACGTCAGTCGTTTTCTGAACAAGCCCCTTGATAGGGAGAAAATTGAAATCTTGTTGAATAATTGATTTTTTTAAATTGAAATGTGTTAGTTGTATATGAAAAAAATTTAACACTAAGATCACTAAGTTTTTAGCACAAGATCACAAGTGGCTATTCATAAATGAATTGTCCGTGTTCTTGTGCTAAAAACTTAGTGAACTTAGTGTTTTATTTTTGGAGTTATAAAATTCGAAAGCACCAAGACCATTAAAAAATAAAACAAAGGCTCCGTCTCATACCGCATTCTGGCTGCTTCATTCGGATCAATTGTGCAATAGATAAATCCTGTTATCAATATCCAGTGCAGAATAAATTTTATTTCAAATGTCAACGACTTGTACTTTGATAACATTAGAATAATGGTAACCGGATACAGTAGAGTATACAATGAAAGTCTGATAAACGAATAACCCCCAAGGGATGATTTGATTTTAATATTAGGCAGATCGAACCAGTCGAAGAGAAAAGAGTTGTTCCAGAAAAATGCATTTTCGCTTTTGTTATTGTATTCGTCAATCGCCGGACTACCGAAATAACTGAAGGTGCCGTATGCAATAGTGAGAAATGAATATTTTAATTCCCAATTCTCCCTCGTTTCTTTTTCATAATTTTTAGAGATTGGAATTGTCCGGACGTTATGCAATGTTGCCGGATCATTCAATAATTTATTTCCTGTAAATTTCTTAATCAATTCGGAATTTTCATCATACATACCTTCGTATTCAAAAGGTAATTTATATCTTCCCCGACTATTGAAATTATTTATTTCTTTTCTCAAGTGGTCAGGATAATGTGCTGAAATATTTTGCCCGAAAAGACTTGAACCACTCCAGAAACCATATTGCACATAATTTTTTGAATACCATAATAGTGGAATTAGTAATAAAAGCAATCCCGGGATCATTTTATTAAATGGAATTAATTTTCTGAAAGACATTAATAGTAACAGGATCCAGAGTGGGTGGTAAGAGGCTCGTAAAAGCGATAGCACTACAAATAGTAATGCAATCAGATTGAATTTATTTACAACAGATTTGTCAGAATAAAGAATTTGTAAGCATGCGATGCTCAGAAAGAAGAGTACTGCCGGATAATAATAAAAGCTGAACCAGATAAAATGTAAAGGATTTCCTAGCAAAAGGAAGGCGAAAAGTGCTGCATGGCCTATTTTTAATTTCCGGAGCAAATTGTAAAACATAAATGTTCCGGCGATCTGCATGATCATAAAAGATGCGAGGCAAAATATATAGAAGGGTAAGTGAATCTTGTAGCAAATGCCTGCGATAAAGTTTAAGAGAGGTGGGTTTGTGTGGAGATGAAAAATATTTTGAAAAAAATTTTCCTGAAAAGCATATTCCGGTAACCAGTAAATTCCGGGATCAAATTCGTAATGGATGAGTCCTGTTGTTTGGACCAAAAGATGACCTGCTGTTATCCAGAAAATCATTATCCATTTAAAATTAGCAGGCTTCATTTCCATAGTTGTGGGTGAATATAGACAAAACCTTGCATTTAGGAAATTCATCTGAAAAGCAAATTGAAGACTTAATTTTAGTATTATTGATATTCAAACAAAACTGAAATGAAGCTAAAGTTTACACTACAGTTTATTCTTTTTTTCTGGATTGAATCTATGTGTGGCTCGCCTGCAACAATTTCAGAGAATATTAAAGTAGATCAGTTTGGTTATCGACCGCTGGATGAGAAAATAGCTGTTATTTCAAATCCAATAATCGGCTACAATGACACAGCAACATTTATCCCGGGAAGTGTTTATCAGTTACGTGAGTGGAGTACGGATGCTGTGGTTTTCACAGGAAGTCCGGCCTCGTGGAACAGTGGTGCCACGCAAAGTCAAAGTGGAGATCAGGTTTGGTGGTTTGATTTTTCCACTTTTACCTCTCCCGGAGTATATTATGTTTTTGATGTTTCAAATAATGTCGGTTCTTATCGTTTTGAGATTGATGAGTGTATTTACAATAATGCCTTGGTGCAAACTGTACGGATGTTTTATTATTCTCGATGCGGAGCAAGAAAACTTGCGCAGCATGCCGGTGCAGGATGGGCAGATAATTCTTGTCATAAAATGACGGATCAAGATGATGACTGCAAATTATACAACAACAGAATAAGTAGTACTTCCAAAGATCTTACCGGCGGATGGCATGATGCGGGTGATTATAATAAATATGTGAACTTTGCGTGGGGAACATTGATTGACCTATTACTGGCATACGAAGAAAATCCATTGATATGGGGAGATGATTATAATATCCCTGAAAGCGGAAATGGAATTCCTGACCTCCTTGATGAAATTAAGTATGAGTTGAGCTGGCTTCGTAAAATGCAACAAACGGATGGTTCAGTTCTATCGATCGTAGGTGGTGGTGCTGCAAGTCCGCCGAGCAGTGATCAGAATTTCAGAGTCTATGGTCCTGCTACCACTTCTGCATCATTTACAGCTGCCGGTGTTTTTGCATTGGCTTCGATTCAGTTTGCTTCGATTGGACAAACCTTTGATGCTTTCTATTATAAAAATGCTGCATTAGCTGCATATGATTGGGCGGTTGCAAACCCTGGTATAACATTTTATAATTCAGGTTTACTCGGCGCTGGCGAACAGGAGACTGATAATTATGGTTTGGCTGCGAGAAAATTTACAGCAGCAGTTTTTCTTTATGCATTGACCACAGATCAACAGTATCGTACGTTTGTGGATGCTAATTATCAGGATCTGCATTTGCTTCAGTGGATATATGCATATCCATTTGAAGGTGTTGAGCAGGATGCACTTTTGTACTATACCAAAACCCCCGGTGCAACGACATCAGTCATAAATGATATAATTAGTGCTTACACTTCTTCAATGGTTTCAAATAATGCTGACAACCTTCCTGCATATTTAAGTAGAACCGATGCGTATAGTGCATGGCTGGCAGATAATAATTACACTTGGAACAGTAATCAAACGAAATCCAAACAGGCAAACATGTATTTAAATATGAATGTCTATAATCTAAGCACGGTAAATCAAAATAATTTTACCAATGCAGCTGCAGGGTATGTCCATTATTTCCATGGTGTAAATCCTAATTCGAAAACATTTATAAGCAATATGGGTTCTTTTGGGGCAGAAAATTCTGTTTCTCAATTTTATCATGCATGGTTTGAAAACGGAAGTCCGCTCTGGGATGAAGTTGGCGTATCCACTTATGGTCCGCCACCAGGCTATATTCCCGGTGGTCCAAATCCCGGATATTCGCTAGATGGTTGCTGCCCGGGTTCATGTGGAAGTCCGATTAATAATGCACTCTGTAATATAAACGTAACACCACCAATGAATCAACCGATTCAAAAGTCTTATAAAGATTTTAATGATAACTGGCCATTGAATTCATGGACAGTAACAGAAGCCGGGATTTATACAAATGCTGCTTATGTAAAAATGATTTCGAAATTTGCTTCACCTTTGTGTCTTCCTACAACTATTTCTGCGTTGGATTTATCAGGGAAAGAGAAGATCATAAAATCAATCTTTCCTTCGCCATCAAAGAATGTAGTGACAATTATTTTTAACAGAATGCTTTCAGAGGAAAAGATTTCTTTGTTTGATATCAGTGGAAGAATTGTTTTTGTAAGGTCAATTGAAAATGAAAATTCGATGCAGATTGATTTATCAGGGTTAACATCCGGAATCTATGTTTTGAAAGTTAATTCAGGAGAGACCATTGAGGTTGCCAGAATTGTAAAGCAATAATTTGACTGCTACTTTAAAAGTTTTTTGTTTCTCGTTTCTCGTCTTTCGTGGGCTCGCGAAAAACAAAAGGCGAAAAATGAGAGACGAGATCCGAAAAGAAGCACTTTAGATGTATAATTATGCACTTCAAGCAATTGAATTTTACCGTTTGAGACAGAAATCATTATTTTTGAAGCACAATAAGATTAACTTGTTGGCTTAAATAATCATTTCACCCAAATGCATTTATACAAACGACATTTATTCCTCCTGATTCTGATCTTTAATTTCATAGGCTGTGGTAAGAAGCAGGAGAAAATTCAACCTACTGTTGAAGCCATAACGGAGTCGGTGTATGCCTCCGGAATCATTAAAAGCAGAAATCAATATCAGGTTTATTCAACAGTGAATGGTTTGCTGAATGAGATAATGGTTAATGAAGGGGATGTAGTAAAAAAAGATCAGCCTATTTTAAGATTGTTGAATGAGTCTTCAAAAATAAATACAGCCAATGCCCGACTTGCTGCTGAACTTGCCGAAAAGAATATCAATGGCGATAAGTTGAATGAGCTGAAAGCCAATCTCGAATTTGCGGCCTCTAAACTGAAGAATGATTCAGTACTTTTCGTGAGACAGAAAAATTTGTATGCTCAACAAATCGGAACATTAATAGATCTGGAGCAAAGAGAACTTGCTTATTCAAATTCGCAGACTAATTTTCGTTCTGCAAAACTCAGATATGATGATGCGAAAACCCAGGCTGATTTTGCTGCACGGCAAGCAAAGAATAACTTGAATATAAGTACCAATGTTCAGAATGATTTCATAATAAAAAGTGAAACCAATGGACGTGTTTACAGCATTCTGAAAGAAAAAGGAGAACTTGTCAATACTCAAAGTCCTGTTGCAATTATCGGCGATGCTGAAGTATTCGAGCTTGAATTGCAGGTTGATGAATACGATGTTACTAGGATAAAAGCTGGTCAGAAAATTCTGTTAAGTCTTGATAGTTACAAAGGAAAAATATTTGAAGCCGTTGTAAGGCGAATTGATCCTATTATGAATGAGCGGACACGTTCGTTTAAAGTAGAAGCAGATTTCGTTCAGAAGCCCGATGAACTTTTTCCGAATTTAACTGTGGAAGCAAATATTGTTATTCATACAAAAGAAAAGGCATTGACAATTCCAAGAACTTATCTTGTCGATGATCAATTTGTATTAAATGAAAAAGGGGAGAAGTTAAAAGTGGTTGTCGGATTAAAAGATTACAACAAAGCAGAGATCCTAAATGGCATTTCATCATCAGACTTTATCTACCTTCCTGTTAAATGAATCTCCGGCTGATCTTTAGTATTTCAAAATCTCTTTTACTTGCCAGATTGAAGCAGACTGTTGTTGCAGCAGTTGGTGTCACATTTAGTATTACGATGTTCGTAACACTTTTGAGTTTCATGACAGGCTTAAATACTATGTTGGATGGTCTGATACTTAATCGCACACCACATGTACGCTTATTCAATGACATCAAACCTGCAAAAGTTCAGCCGATTGATGCGTCACCTGAATTTAAAGGAGATTATAATTTTATCAATTCGATTAAATCGGGTGCCGGACGAAAAGAGATCTATAATAGCGGCGCAATCATACAAAAAATAAAAACCGATGATCGGGTTTTAGGATTAGCTCCGCGGATCAACGCTCCTGTATTTTTTAATGATGGTGCTATTGAGATCACTGCATCTATCAATGGTGTTGATGTTCAGGAAGAGACCCGGCTTTTCCACTTCAATGAATATGTTACTACAGGAAATCCAATCGATCTGAAGAATGTTTCAAACAGTATCATTCTTGGTAAAGCACTTGCGCAAAAATTATTGGCAAATGTAGGAGATGTAGTACAACTCACGACCTCGCAAGGTGAGCGGTTTCCATTGAAAGT
>Ga0116177_10003754_pt1 | contig 11100 bp, 8 predicted proteins | sample AD_STIC10_MetaG_FD_89750 | JGI IMG/M metagenome (GOLD analysis project Ga0116177, IMG submission 89750) | Active sludge microbial communities of municipal wastewater-treating anaerobic digesters from USA - AD_STIC10_MetaG | ecosystem: Engineered > Bioreactor > Anaerobic > Digestate | place: USA...
GACATGCTAATGGGAAGCGGCCTTGATAAAGAGACCGTTGTTAAGCTCGAATCGCTTATCAACAGGATGGGCGGCGTACTAGCCGCCAAGGTCGTAACCGACGGCTCGGGAAGGCCCATCGAAGTCCATGTGTTGACGAACCTCGAAAGGTCTCCCAAGCAGGTGGCACGGGACGTGCAATCGTGCGCGGCGTCCGCTTGCGGAGTGCAGCTCGACTACAGGATCATCAGCGTTGCCCAGGTAAGCGACGACACGCTCGTGAGCTCTTCCATCCGCCTGAGGATAAAGGGTTTCGGGGTGGCCATGGAAGACAACTCGGTGATGGTCAGGGTAAGCCTTGCGAACAAGGGCGATGTCTTCGAGGGCACCGCGACGGGCGTCTCAAAGGCCCAGGGCAAATACACCGCTGCATCCTTGGCGTGCGTCAACAGCCTGCACAAGTTCCTCGGGGCGGATTACATATTCTCCGTGGTCGATGTCCAGAAGACGAGGATCGCGGGCCTGGATGCGTTCAACGTGGCCTTGAACAACGTCTACGATGACAGGCAGGCGATCCTTACAGGAGTCGCCCTGGTTCAGGAGGACGAATACCTGGCGGTGATAAAGGCGACATTGCATGCGGCCAACAGGGTCCTGGAGAAGATCTGGCGCGGCAGGCAGCAGGGCGCGAAAGATATCGAAACCGATCTTTGATAACCTATAAAGGCCGGGCATAAGCGAAGCGAACAGCCCATCTCATAGCGAAGGATGGAGCATTGAGGAAGGGGCTGTTTTGTGATGCGTAGACTGTTGGGAATTCTGGGCACCATCCTTGCTTTCGTGCTCGTAGCAGGTGCTAACTGGAAGATCCTGCCTCCTCTGCCTAAATAACCGGCAAGGGGCAACCGCATTTAAACCGCCCGGCCCTAGGGTTATCATCCAAGAAAGGTCATTCATGAACTTAGTCAGGTTTACGGACAAGCACTTCAGGTATGCGGTGATCGGATGCGGTGCAGCAGCTTTGGTATACATCACGCTGACGCAGCCGATCACCTTCAATTTCGCGAATTTCCTGTTCCTCGTCCTGATGGCGACCCTCGCGGAATCCCAGCCCGTTATCACGGACCAGGAGAAGACGATTTCGGTCGGGTTCGCCATCGACTTGTGCGCGCTCCTTCTGTACGGCCCGCTGGCGGCCGCCTGGGTGGTCTTCCTTTCCAGCGTGTTCAGCGTAACCCACGTAAAGAGCTGGGGTTACCTGCACATGTTCAACACCCCCGTCGATTACCTGCTCTTCAACGCGATGAACCTTACGCTGTCGATAATAGCCTGCGGCTTCGTCTACCAGCGCATGGGAGGCCCGGTGTTGGCATACCTCACCATGAACTCGACGATAAGCCTCACGACGATACTGGGCATGCTAAGCAGCCACGTGTTCAGCATAATCTTCGGCATCATGGCCCATATCATGGTCAATACTTCTGTGATATCGATCCACATCTCGATCGCCACTGACCAGAAGGCCCTGATGGCATGGGCCTACAGTTTCCTCTGGTCTATCTTCAACCTCCTGACGGTTGGCCTGATGGGCGTCATGATCGCCGCTTTGTACACGAGCTACGGCGCCCTCGTCGTCATACTGTTCATGGTCCCCTTGCTCATGGCGAGGAACTTCTTCGTCCAGTACGTCAAGATGCGGGACATCTACCTGAACACGATCATGGCGCTTACGTCGGCTATCGAGGCGAAGGACGTGTACACGAAGGGCCATTCAGAGCGCGTCCAGCGCTTCAGCCTGATGATAGCCAGGGAGCTGCACCTTTCCGGCTCCCAGCTCGAGATGCTGAGATATGCCGCCATATTGCACGACATAGGCAAGATAGGAATAAGCGAGAGCATACTGAACAAGCCGACGAAGCTCGAGAAGAGCGAGTTCGAGAAGATCATGGAGCACCCTCTGATAGGCTCCAAGATCGTAGAGGAGATCGATTTCCTAAACAAGGCCTCGAAGATAATAAGAAGCCATCACGAGTTCTATGACGGGTCCGGCTACCCCGACGGGCTCAAGGGAGAGGCGATAATGCTGGAATCGCAGATATTGGCAGTCGCCGACGCCTATGACGCGATGACGACTACGAGGCCGTACAGGGAGGCGTTCACGGAGAAGGGCGCGTGGGACGAGCTTGTCAAAGGTTCCGGAAAACAGTTCTCCCCGGAGGTCGTCAAGGCCTTCAGGAGGGCAATAGATAAGAAACAGGAGATCAGCGATGCTTTTTGAATCTGTGCTCTTCGGCCTTGCGGCCGGTCTTCTGCTGGGAGGGAGCCTGAGGTCCCTCACCAAGGCATCGTTCAGGTGCCTTCCTTTGATTTTCGTCGCTGCAGTCATAGACTTCGCCATGTCGACGAGGCTGGGCACTTCTGTAGCAGCGATCGGAGGCTGGGCCGTGATCGCGGCGACGGTGCTCCAGACGATCCTTCTCATAGTGTTCGTACTGGGGAACATGGAGAAGCCGCCCTTGTGGCTAATAGGGTTGGGCGGGCTGATGAACTCCGCAGCGATACTGGCGAACTCCGGCATGATGCCCATAAGCCCACAGATACTGGTGCTGGCCCCGGATTCCCCGTACACGCTGACGCTCCTCGCCGGCAGGGTCGCAAACTACACTCTGGCCAATCCGGCCACAAAGCTATTGTTCCTGTCCGATATCATCCCATTCCGGGGCTTTACGTTCTATATGATAAGCGCCGGCGACATGGTGACGTCCGCCGGGCTCATAATCCTCATCATTTCCCTCATGCAGGCCTACAGCCCCAGGTACACGTTCTTCCCGAGCAAGACCTTCGATACGCTAGACGATCCCCCGTCAAGCGATTGATTCACCAGGGAAACGCCTTGCCGGTCACTATCTCGAATCCTTCAGGGAGGGCCTCCGGAGGCCCTTCAACATAGGCTTCGTACGTTACCGTGATGTCCCTTGCCCTTCCGGCCCTGAAGCCGTCCTTCACGTCAGAAGGCCTCGCATCGCCCTTCGTCATGATCCCCACGCTCAGAAGGAGCCTGCCTGCGGCCTCCCCGACGCCCTCTCCGGTCCTTGCGTACGTCCACGGCACTTCAGGCGTATCTGAGCCCGGCCTCCTGTAGGCGACGTATCCTTCCCCAAAGTGCACGTACAGGTTCACCCGCACCCTGACGGGCTCGTAGCCTCCGGTCTCCGGGGGCTTGTAGTAAGTCGAACCTAAAAACTCGTCCGGCATGTACTGCTGCTTGACCCAACCTCCGGGGGATTCGTGCGGGTATTTGTACCCGATCCCCTTTCCGAGCTGCTCCGCCCCTCTGTATCCTCCCGACTGCAGGTGCGCCGGCACCTGTCCAAGGGGTTTGTCCTTAAGGTCCGCCATGGCGGCGTCTATCGCCATGACCACCGCATTGCTCTTGGGCGCCGTGGCGATATGTATCGTAGCCTGCGCGAGCGTTATCCTGGCCTCCGGCATGCCCACGTGCTCTACGGCGTACGCCGCGGCCGCCGCCACGCCAAGCGCCGTGGGGTCGGCCATGCCGACGTCCTCGGAGGCGTGGATCAGTATGCGCCTTGCGATGAACCTCGGATCCTCGCCGGATTCGAGCATGCGGGCGAGATAATGCAACGCGGCATCGGGGTCCGAGCCTCTCATGCTCTTGATGAAGGCCGAGATCACGTCGTAGTGGATGTCACCCTGCATGTCATATTTCAGCAGCGTCCTTCCGAGTATCTCCGACACCAGGTCAAGCCCCACCTCGGGCCCTTCGGCGGCGATGGAGGCCATCTCCAGCACGTTCAGCGCTATCCTGGCGTCCCCTCCGGCGTGCTTGGCTATGTATTCTAGCGCCTTCTCGTCGAAAGCAAGGCCGCTTGCGCCAAGGCCCCTTTCGGAATCACTCGAAGCCCTCTCCAGAAGCGTCAGGAGGGCTTCGTGGCCTATCGGTTTCAGCATGAATATCCTGGAACGTGAGACGAGCGGGGCCACTATGTCGAAGAACGGGTTTTCGGTGGTGGCGCCGATCAGCGTAATGGAACCGTCCTCCACGGCGGGCAGCAGTGCGTCCTGCTGTGATTTGTTGAAACGGTGTATCTCATCGATGAAGACGACGGTCTTCGTCCCCCTCATGGCCAGGTCGTCCCTCGCCTCCCCGATGACCCTCCTTATGTCCGCGACCCCCGAATACACGGCATTGAGCCTCACGAACTTGGAGCTCGTCATCTCGGCGACCACGTCGGCTATCGTGGTCTTCCCGGAACCCGGCGGGCCGTACAGCACGATCGAGCCGAGCCTGTCCGATTCGATGGCCCTCCTCAGTGGCCTCCCCTTGCCGAGCAGGTGGTCCTGCCCCACTATCTCGTCCAGGCTCCTCGGTCTCATCCTCGCCGCAAGCGGCATCGTTTCGACACCAGCTTCGAATAGCATCCGGGACACTGCCCCACTCCCTCCGGCATATGACAAGACCCCGCGGTGCCGTATTGCGATGCTTTTCTTCCCTGTCCCCGACAGGTGGATGTCCCACTTTCAGCTTTTCGGATCCGCGACTTGTGCGGCATGCGAGCCACTGATCGATGAGGGCTTCCGTTTCTTAGCTTGTAGGAAGAAAGTCCCGTTGCAATACGTACACTACAGGGTCAATATCGCGACACATATTCCGTTCGTCTGTCTATATTCTACACCTAAAGAGCGCCAAGCGGTAGAGCTAGGGCTTGCGTCAAGTTTACGGGCGGCCCTTAGGTCCCTTGCGGCAGCCGGGCCGCTAGGATTTCCTCGACCCAGGCTTGTACGGGAAGGAGCCCTCTTTGCAAAGCGGGCATTCCTCGGCCGTCCACGACAGGACCTCCATCTTGAGCACGCTATAGAGGGGGTATCCCAGGTTCGCCTTCCCTCCGCTCCTGTCCACCAGGCACGCTATCCCGACTACGTCACAGCCCGCCTCCCTGGCCATGTCGGCCACTTCCTTCGCCGAGCCTCCGGTAGTGACCACGTCCTCGCACACTACGACCTTCTCCCCCGGGTTCAGCGAAAAGCCCCTCCTCAAGGTCATCCTGCCTTCTTCGCGTTCGGCGAAGATGGCCCTTGAGCCCAAGGCCCTTCCCACCTCGTAGGCCAGCGTGATGCCGCCCATCGCGGGGCCTATGGACACGTCGACCTTGCCCTTGGGAAGCTTCGCCGCGATCTCACCGGCGAGCTTTGCGCATAGGTCCGGGTGCTGCGTTACTAGCGCGCACTGGAGGTACTTGTCGCTGTGCCTGCCCGAAGTGAGCAGGAAATGGCCTTTCAGCATGGCCCCGTTGTCCTCGAAGGCCTTGATTACATCCCTATCTTCCATCTGTGCCCGCCTCCATCTCCCGGATAATAGACCTATAGGCCGCAAGTGGGTCCTCGGCCCTGGTTATAGGCCTGCCCACGACTATGTAGTCGGCGCCTTCCCCCATAGCGTCGGCCAGCGTGAACACCCTCTTCTGGTCCCCCTTCTCGGACCAGGAAGGCCTCACTCCGGGACAGACGAGCTTGAAGTCCTTTCCGAACCTCTGCCTCATCGGCCTGATCTCGTGCGGGGAGCAAACTACCCCGTCCATGCCGCAGCCCTTCGAAAGCTCGGCAAGCCTTACCGCAGCGTCTGAGGCCGTCGCGTCGGCGAAGCCCACCAGCTTGATGTCCGTATCGTCGAGGCTCGTCAGCACCGTCACGGCGATCAGAAGAGGCTTTGCCATCCCTTCCGAAGCCCGGTCCCTTGCGGCCAGTGCGGCTTTCATCATGGCCGGACCTCCCGAGGCATGCACGTTTATCATGTCGGCGCCGCTAAGTACGGCCTGCCCCACGGCGCCTGCCACCGTCTGCGGTATGTCATGGAACTTCAGGTCGAGGAACACCCTCTTGCCCATCGACTTGAGCTCCCTGACGGCCTCACCCCTGCTTGCAAGGTAGAGCTCCAGCCCGACCTTGAAATGGCTCGCGTCGGGAAGCGAGCCGACCAGCTTCGCGGCATCCGGCCACACCGGATAATCCAGCGCGACAATAAGCCTTTCGTTCATCCTCATCTTACTACCTTCCTTCCAGGGCAGGCCGCCCCCACTATCTCCCCTATCGAGGCCAGGGCCTCGTCCTTGGCGTAACGCTCGAGCCCTTCGATTATCCCCGGTATGGCCGTCGGGTCCGCCAACTGGGCGGTGCCCACCGCCACCGCCGTCGCTCCCGCCATCATGAACTCGAGCGCGTCCTCGGCGCAGGATATGCCACCCATGCCGATTATTGGTATCGATACCTTCTGTGCCGTCTGCCATACCATCCTGACGGCTACTGGCCTTACGGCAGGTCCCGAGAGGCCCCCCGTGGCGTTCGCAAGGTACGGCCTTCTCGATTTGATGTCGACTCTCATCCCGAGCAGCGTGTTGATCATGGACAGCGCGTCTGCGCCTTCCGCCTCGCACGCGGACGCGATTTCTGTAATATCGGTGACGTTCGGCGAAAGCTTCAGTATGATGGGCATGCCCACCGCCCGCCTCACGGCTTCGGTCACCGCCGCGGCCCCCTTCGCGGTGGAGCCGAAAGCGAGGCCGCCTTCCTTCACGTTCGGGCACGATATGTTGATCTCGAGCGCATCGGCGCTGCCGTCCTCCTCGACGGCCCTTGCCACCTCGACGTAGTCATCTATGGTGGAGCCCGCGACGTTGACTATGACCTTGGTGCCTATCCGCCTCAGCGACGGGGCTATCTTCTCCAGGTATGCGCGCAGGCCGGGATTTTCGAGCCCGATCGCGTTCAGCATCCCGGAGGGCGTCTCCGATGTCCTGGGCGGAGGGTTGCCCGCCCTTGGAAGCGGTGTGACCGCCTTGACCACGACGGCGCCCATTATGGCCGGATCGAAGAAGTCTTTGTAGCAGTCCGCGAAGCCGAACGTACCAGACGCGCTCATCACGGGGTTCTTCAGTTCCAATCCGAACAGCTTGGTCGCAAGGGTTTCGCTCACCTCAAGACCTCCTCCGCCCTGAACACAGGTCCGTCCTTGCAGACCTTGAGCCAGGCCCCGTCCTTTACGGCCTGGTCGCAGGTGCAGCCGTTGCATGCCCCCACCCCGCAGCCCATCCTCGTCTCCAACGACACCTCAAGAGGAAGCCCCGCTTGCGCGCAGGCGTCCTTGACGGCTTTCAGCATCGGCACCGGCCCGCAAGCGTAGGCCATGTCGAACCGCCTTCCCGCCGTCAGGCGCCTCAGCGGGCCCGTGACGAGCCCGCGCTCGCCGAGGCTACCGTCCTCGGTGGCTATCACACAGCCCGATTCCAAAACGTCCGATTCCATAAGGCATAAGCGGTCCTTCGCGCCGGCCAGCAGAAGCGCGCTTCCTCCCTCGCGCTCTATCTCTTCCTTGAGGAAGAAAAGCGGCGCAAGGCCGGTCCCTCCCCCTATAAGCACGCAGTCCTTCGCCCCCGTCGTGAAACCGTGCCCCAGCGGGCCGTACATCCTGACGGCATCGCCGTTGCGCCTCTCGGCAAGCCAGCTCGTCCCCTTCCCTACGACCGCAAACCTCAGGGTCAGCGACTCGTCCTCAGGGTCCGCCCCGGAGACTCCCAGCGGCCTTGCCAGCAGGGTCCCCCTTGCTTCGGTGGATACCATCACGAACTGGCCGGGCCTTGCGCGTCTCGCGATGCCGGGGGCCAGGAAAGTCATCCTTTTCATCCCTTCGGCTATGTCTGCCGAGCCGACCAGCCTCGCCTCTTCATAAACCATACCTGACACTGGCAGTCCTCCTTCAGGATATCCCGACATGCTCCTTCAAAGACCTCACGCCGAGCCTTCCGTCCTTTCCCGCGCCTTTCATGTGCCTTATCACCTCAAGAAGGCCAGACGCCGTGTCGAGCGACGTCATGCACGGCAGGTTGAACTCCACGGCCGCCCTCCTGATCCTGAAGCCGTCCCTTACGGGCTCCTTTCCCCTTGCGGGGGTGTTTATGACGAGGCCCACCTCACCTGACCTTATGAGCCCCAGGACGTCGCGGCCGGCCGAGCCGATCTTGCCGACTTCGAACACGGGTATGCCGCTATCCCTTAGGAACTTCGCGGTCCCCGGTGTGGCCCACACGGCGAATCCCAGCTCGGAGTAGCCCCTGATTATCGGAAGGGCCTCCGCCTTGTCCTTGTCGGCGAGCGTTGCGAGTATTGCTCCGCGCTCGGGTATCCTGTAGCCCGCGCCCAGGAAGGCCTTCATGAGCGCCTTCCTGTAGTCCTTGTCCAGGCCGATCACCTCGCCGGTGGACTTCATCTCGGGCCCTAGGGATATCTCCACGTCCGTGAGCTTGTTGAACGAGAACACCGGCATCTTCACTGCATAGACGTCGGCCTGCCTGTACAGGCCGCCCTCGTATCCTTGTTCCCTGAGGCTTGTGCCAAGAGACGCGGCGGTGGCTAGCCTTACCATCGGTATTCCCGTGACCTTGCTCATGAACGGCACGGTCCTGCTCGCCCTCGGGTTCACCTCGATTATGTATAGCTTGTCCTTGTGTATCACGTACTGCACGTTCATGAGGCCCTTGACCTTAAGCGCCCTGCCGAGCCTCACCGTCGTCTTTACAATTTCTTCCTTCTCCTGCTCGGTGAGGTTCACGGTCGGATAGATTGCCGTACTGTCGCCGGAGTGCACCCCCGCCCTCTCCTGGTGCTCCATGATGCCGGGGATCAGCACTTCCCTGCCGTCGCAGACCGCGTCGACTTCGACCTCCCGCCCCAGGAGGTACCTGTCGACCAGCACGGGGTGCTCGCTCGACAGCTTGACCGCCTCGTTGAGGTACTCTTCGAGGTCGGTTTCGTTGTATACGATCTCCATCGCCCTGCCGCCGAGCACGTACGACGGCCTCACCAGCACGGGAAAGCCGAGCTCGGCGGCTATGCCGTGCGCCTCGGACCTGGTGCGGGCCATCCTGCCCGCGGGCCTTGCGAGCCCCAGCTCCTCCAGGAGCGCATCGAACTTCTCCCTGTCCTCGGCAGCGTCGATGTCCTCGACCGAAGTGCCCAGTATCTCCACCCCGTACGCCGCCAGCGGCTCCGCCAGGTTGATCGCCGTCTGGCCGCCGAACTGGACCATCACACCCAGGGGCTTTTCGTTGTCTATAACGTCGAGCACGTTCTCGAGCGTCAGGGGCTCGAAGTAAAGCCTGTCCGACGTGTCCGGGTCCGTCGACACCGTCTCGGGGTTCGAGTTTATTATTATCGACTCGTATCCCATGGCCCTCAGGGAAAGCGACGCCTGCACGGAGCAGTAGTCGAACTCCACCCCCTGCCCGATCCTTATCGGGCCCGAGCCCAGCACTATGACCTTCCTGCGGTCAGTTGGGGCCGCCTCGCTGGCCTCCCCGTACGCCGAGTAGAAGTAGGGCGTCCTCGCCTCGTACTCTCCGGCGCATGTGTCGACCATGTGGTAGCAGGCGGCCAGGCCGCGACGCGTCCTTTGCTGCCTTAGCTCGTCTTCGGTGCAGTTTAGCATCCTCGAGAGCTGATAGTCGGAAAAGCCGCACTTCTTGGCCTTTAGCCAGTCCTCCTGGGTCCACTTGTGCTTCGACGATAGCTGGCCTTCGAGCCAGACTATGTGCTCGATGTTGTCGAGGAAGAACACGTCGATCTTGGTGGCGGCGTGCACCTGCTCGATGCTGATGCCTCGCCTTAGCGCCTCGGCCACCGCGAATATCCTCTCGTCGTCGCCCCTTCCCATCTTCGCAAGGAGCGTGTCGATGTCCATCCTCTCCATCTCGGGCACGAGAAGCCCCGTGAAGCCCGCCTCAAGGGACCTTACGGCCTTAAGGAGCGCCGCGGGGAAGTTCCTGCCGAGCGCCATCACCTCTCCTGTCGCCTTCATCTGCGAGCCCAGCTTGCGACCTGCCCCCTTGAACTTGTCAAAGGGCCAGCGCGGGACCTTGGCCACCACGTAGTCGACCACCGGCTCGAACATAGCGGACGTGTTGCCGGTGACGCCGTTTACTATCTCGTCCAGCGTAAGGCCCAGGGCGATCTTCGATGCGACACGCGCTATCGGATAGCCCGTGGCCTTAGACGCGAGGGCCGACGACCTGCTGACCCTTGGGTTCACCTCGATGAGGTAGTAGGCCGCGCTGTCAGGGTCCAGCGCGAACTGTATGTTGCAGCCGCCCTCTATCTTCAAAGCCCTTATTATCCTTATTGCCGAGCTCCTGAGCATCTGGAAGTCCCTGTCGGAGAGGGTCTGGGTCGGGGCCACGACTATGCTGTCGCCCGTATGTATGCCGACCGGGTCCACGTTCTCCATGGAGCAGACCACGATGCAGTTGTCGGCCGAGTCCCTGATGACCTCGAACTCGATCTCCTTCCAGCCTGCGACGCTCCTTTCGATCAAAAGCTGCCTGTTCATGGAGTATATCAGGCCCTTGGACGCCACCTGGGCCAGCTCCTCTGGGTTCGACGCGAAGCCTCCGCCCGTGCCGCCGAGGGTGTAGCCTGGGCGCACTATGACGGGATAGCCGATCGCCTCGGCGAGTCCGACCGCCTCTTCGACGTCGCCCACTATGCCGCTTCCGGGCACTGGCTCTCCGAGCTCTTGCATCGTCTCCTTGAAAAGCTCCCTGTCCTCGGCCTTCTGTATCGAGCCCACGGGAGTTCCCAGCAGCTTGACGCCGTACTTCGCGAGGACTCCCCTCCTGTCCAGCTCGACCGCCATGTTCAGCCCCACCTGGCCTCCAAGTGTGGGCAGCATGCCGTCGGGCCTTTCCCTTTCGATTATCTCCTCAACGGCCTCGGGCGTTATCGGCTCCAGGTACACCTTGTCCGCCATGTCCGCGTCGGTCATGATCGTGGCTGGGTTGGAGTTGACGAGCACTACGCTTATGCCCTCCTCCCTCAGGGAGCGGCAGGCCTGGGAGCCGGCGTAGTCGAACTCGGCCGCCTGGCCGATGACGATGGGCCCGGATCCGATCACCAGCACTTTCTTTATCGAATTATCTCTTGGCATAGATCCCACCCCTCTCGTCGACGATGCTCATGAACCGCTCGAATATGTGCGACGTGTCCCCGGGTCCCGGGAACGCCTCGGGATGGAACTGCACCGAGAAGGCCGGCAGCCTCTTGTGCCTCATGCCC
>Ga0116177_10003758_pt1 | contig 11098 bp, 8 predicted proteins | sample AD_STIC10_MetaG_FD_89750 | JGI IMG/M metagenome (GOLD analysis project Ga0116177, IMG submission 89750) | Active sludge microbial communities of municipal wastewater-treating anaerobic digesters from USA - AD_STIC10_MetaG | ecosystem: Engineered > Bioreactor > Anaerobic > Digestate | place: USA...
CCACCACAATTACCGCCAACGGCACCGTTACCGGTACTGCGGCACAGGGAATCAGGGTCAACGGCAATAATGCCGTGACAGTGAATGTCGCCAACACGGTCACCGGTGGAACTCGCGGCCTGGATTTGGTTGGTGGTACCGGCGGCACCGGCAATATCCTGGTGCAAGGTACCGGCGGTTTTGTCGGCGGCACCGATAACGCAGCGAATATTCAAAACGATGGTTCAGGTACGATCACCGTCAACATCTCCGGTGCGAGCAGTTCGACCGCCGGCAATGGCATCCGGGTGCGCGATACCGCCGCTGGCGGCAGCATCAGCGTGACCGCCGGTTCCGTCACCGCATTAACCGCCGGCCAAAACGGCATCGATATTCAAACCCAATCGGCCACCGCCAATGCCACGATCGTTGCCAATGGCAATGTGCAAGCTGGTAATGCCGGCCTCGTCGCCGCCATCTTCCCGGCAGGCGCCACCGGCAATATCAACGTGACGGCCAACGGCACAAACAACTCACGCTTTGGTATTGATGCTGAGAACTTCGGCACGGGTTCGACTACAGTCACCACTGTTGGCGCGACCAATGCGACCACCGGCAATGGCATCTTTGCCTTGACTAACGGCGGTGCCGTGACAGTTAATGCAGGCGCGGTAACCTCTACTGGCAACACCGCCATCATCGCGCAACAAACCAATGCCGCCGGGGCAGGTGCTGTCAATGTCACCGCAGGTAATGTCTCGGGAACGACCGGCATCTTCTTGAACAACGTCGGCACCGGGACAAGTACCATCAATGTCAACGGCTCGATCACTGGCACTGCCGGTCCTTCGATCAATGCCGATGGCCATGCAGTCGTTGTCAACATTGCAGGTTCGGGCACTGTCAACGGTTTTATCAACCTCACTGACAACGCCGATACCGTTAACAACAATGGCGTGTTCAGAGCTACCGGCACCAGCGATTTCGGCCTGGGCGCCGATCTGTTCAACAACGCGAATACGATTTTCGCATTGGGTGGAGCAACGAGCTTCATCGGTCTGGAAACACTGAGCAATTCGGGCACGATCAGTCTGTCCGATGGCACCGCCAACGATACCTTGACGGTATCGGGTAATTACGTCGGCACAGGCGGTACCCTCGTGCTTGATACCGTGCTGGGCAATGATGCATCGCTCACCGATCGTTTCGTCGTGGCGGGCAACACCAGCGGCTCTACCGGCATCGTCGTCAACAATGCAGGTGGCCTTGGCGCACAGACGACCGGCGACGGCATCATGGTAGTGGATGTGGCCGGCGTATCTGCAGCGAACGCCTTCAGTTTGAATAACACGGTTGTCGCTGGTGCATTCAATTACACCCTGTTTCAAAATGGCATCGTCAATCCTGCCGATGGCGATTGGTATTTGCGTTCAACGGCACGCGGCATTGTGTCGCCTGCAATGGTTATTCCCGATATGGGCAACAAGGCTTCTCTGTCGCTATTGGGCAGCTTGCAGGAACGCCTTGGTCAGCGTGGCACCGAAATGGACGAAGACGGCGCCTGGGTGCGGGTAACCGGCAGTGCCGGTTCGCAAACACATGAATCGAGCATCGGAAATTTCACAGGCCGCAATGATATTTTCTCCATCCAGGCCGGTGCAGATATTCATACCACCGAAAACGGAACCCGCTTCGGTGCATTCGCCGCCAAGACACAGAGCATTACCCATATGTTCGATCTCAGCATCGATCCCGACCTGGAAGCTGGCAGGGCCAAGGTTGATGGCTATGCCGTGGGTGGTTATGCCACCCATTATGGCGACAGCTATTACTGGGATGCGGTACTCCAATACGCCTGGCTGAATGCCGAGGCACGTGGTGGTAGCGATCGTTTTGAAACCGATAGCAAGAACTGGCTGGCTTCATTCGAATATGGCCGTTCGTTCAAATTCGGCGACAACAATGCGATTGAGCCACAGGCACAGATCATTGTTGGCAAAGGCAGTACGGATGATGCCAGCGACGGCTTCACTACCTACAACTACAACGATGAAAATGTTCTCGTCGGTCGCCTGGGCGTTCGCTGGACCCATGCAAAAGATCAGGGCACGGTGAAAGGCAGTTTCGTACCCTATGCAAAATTCAATGTTCTGCATAACTTCGGTGACGATTCGAGCCTGACGATTTCGCCCATCACCATCACGACCGAACGCAACGATACCTGGGCCGAAGTGGGTTTTGGCTTCAGTCTGTTGACGCAAAACAACTGGTCGGTGTTCATGCAGTACGACTACGAAAGAGGCATGGGTGATTCCGACCTCGAAAACCATACCGGCACGATTGGTTTACGCCGCAGCTGGTAATTGTTCCAACATCTACCCCGCCCTGGCGAAATCCAGGGCGGGGTATTTTTTTGTGCAATGAATTTGATCAATCTCACTTACTGAGACGGCCCTGCTCTACAAGGATGCTTTAATTTGCAAGGAAGCATGCATGAGCACCCAGCCAGCTCTGGTTTTCCAGAATCTCCCGCCCGCTTTGCCCTTGGCCGAGCGCAATATGCCGGGTTTGTCGAATCGACTTCAACGTAAATATTCCGATCGCATTACCGGTTCGATATTTTTGCCTGGGCATGAAGGCCGCTATGCCGAACTTCCACAGGATTTGCCGGCCGCTCTTGCTGCTGCCTTACGGACACGCGGTGTAGAACGCCTTTACAGTCATCAGGCCGAGGCTTGGCATGCCGTGCAAAAAGGTGATCATGTTGTCGTCGTAACGCCGACTGCATCGGGGAAAAGTCTTTGCTATACGTTGCCCGTGGTTGCAGGTGCGATGAAGAAACAGGCCAAGGCCTTGTATCTGTTTCCTACCAAGGCATTGGCGCAGGACCAGGTCGCGGAATTGCTGGAATTGAATCGCGCCGGACAACTGGGCGTGAAAGCATTTACCTTTGATGGCGATACGCCCGGCGATGCGCGGGCGGCAGTGCGACTACATGGCGATATCGTGGTGAGCAATCCGGACATGCTGCATCAGGCGATCTTGCCGCACCACACGAAGTGGGCGCAGTTCTTCGAGAATCTGCAATACGTGGTGATCGATGAAATCCATACCTATCGCGGCGTATTCGGCTCGCACGTAGCCAATGTGCTAAGGCGCTTGAAACGCGTATGTGCGTTTTACGGATCGAACCCGCAATTTATTTTGTGCTCGGCCACGATTGGCAACCCGAAAGCGCATGCCGAGGCGCTGATCGAACATGAAGTCACCGCGATTACCGAAAGCGGCGCGCCAACCGGCGACAAGCAGGTATTGTTGTGGAACCCGCCAGTGGTGAATCCGGATTTGGGTTTGCGGGCATCGGCACGTTCGCAAAGCAATCGCATCGCACGCTTGGCGATTCGCGCGGGATTGAAAACCTTGGTATTCGCACAATCGCGCACGATGGTGGAAGTGCTGACGAAATATCTGAAGGATGTTTTCGACAACGATCCGCGCAAGCCTGCGCGCATTCGTGCTTATCGCGGCGGTTATTTGCCGACCGAACGCCGCGAAGCCGAGAAAGCCATGCGTGATGGCAATATCGATGGCATCGTCAGTACCTCGGCACTCGAACTGGGCGTGGATATCGGCAGTCTTGATGTCGTGGTATTGAATGGCTACCCCGGCTCGGTCGCCGCGACCTGGCAACGTATTGGACGAGCCGGTCGGCGACAGCAGGCATCGCTCGGCGTGTTGGTCGCGAGTAGTGATCCGCTCGATCAATACCTGATTCGACATCCGGAGTTTTTTTCCGATGCCTCGCCGGAACATGCGCGCATCCATTCCGATCAAGCCTTGATTTTGCTCGATCATATTCGTTGCGCGGCTTTCGAATTGCCGTTCTTATCCGGCGAGCGGTTCGGACCGATTGATGCCGCGCCTTACCTCGAAGTATTGGGCGAAAGCGGCGTGTTGCATCAGGAAGGCGAACGCTGGGAATGGATCGCCGATTCGTATCCTGCCAACGCGGTGAGTCTGCGTTCGGTCGCCGACGGGAATTTCGTGGTTGTGAACCGCACCGATGGGCGACAGACGATTATTGCTGAAGTCGATTTTTCATCAGCTCCATTGACCTTGTACGAAGGCGCGATCCATATGATTCAATCGACCCCCTATCAGGTAGAAAAACTCGACTGGGAAGGTCGCAAGGCTTACGTGACCCGCACCCATGTCGATTACTACACCGACGCGATTGATTACACGAAACTAAAGGTACTCGAACGTTTTGATGGCGTAAATGCCGGCAAGGGTAACGCGCATCACGGGGAAGTGCATGTGGTGCGGCGGGTTTCCGGATACAAGAAGATTCGCTACTACACGCACGAAAACATCGGCTACGGCCCGGTGAATTTGCCGGACCAGGAATTGCATACAACGGCGGCATGGTGGCAATTACCACAATCGGTTCTCGATGCAGCATTTGATTCGCGACAAGCCGCACTCGATGGTTTTCTCGGCGCGGCTTATGCCTTGCATGTGGTAGCTACAGTTGCAGTAATGGCCGAAGCCCGGGATCTGCAGAAAGCCGTGGGTAGCGGCGATGGCGCGTGGTTCGCAGTCAGCGATGGCCGTGGTCGCGGGCAATTGCGTAGTGATGATGGCAATATTTCCGATGTCAATCGTGCGGAACGGTTCATCCCGACCGTGTATTTATACGACAACTATCCCGGCGGTGTCGGATTGAGCGAGCCGTTGTGGAAGCGGCAAGCGGAATTGTTGAAACGCGCGCAGGAATTGGTGAACGAATGCGACTGCAAAAGTGGGTGTCCCGCCTGCGTTGGCCCGGTATTGGCCGCAGATGAAAACCTGATTGAATCGCCCAAGTATTTGACCGCGAAAGTATTGGCTTTATTGGTGAATCAATGAGCGCTCTGCTCAATCAATTGAGAACATTGCGAAAGCAGGCTGGCGTTGTCGCTGCCACGCCTGCGGAACGGCCTGTCGCGCCAGATGATTTGCGAAAACTTCTAGGCATGCGCATGGCTTTGCAGAAGCGTTCTTATTCACAGGATCGTGTTTTGCCGGGAACCGAAATTTCGCCCGGCGTTTTGTATCTGGAAGAATTTTTCGGCTGTGCTGATTCGCCCAGTATCATCAATGCTGAATTCGCGAAATTCGGTTTGATCTCACACGAGCATTGCCTGTATTTCGATACCGAAACCACAGGGCTTTCCGGCGGCACCGGTACGCGGGCTTTCATGATCGGTGCGGCCGATTGGTTGAACGGGCAACTGCGCGTGCGGCAATTGTATTTGACCACGATGGGTGGCGAGCTTGCGATGCTCAAAGAATTCGCCACCTGGCTACAGCCGGAAACCGTGCTCGTGAGTTACAACGGCCGCTGTTATGACTCGCCATTATTGAAAACGCGGTATCGACTTGCGCGATTGCCCGATCCAATTACCGGGTTGCGGCATCTGGATTTGCTCTTCCCTACCCGCCGGTTCTATCGAGGTGTATGGGAAAACTGCAAACTCTCGACTATCGAAAGAAATGCGTTAGGCGTAGTTCGCGAAGATGATTTGCCGGGATCAGAAGCGCCACGAGCGTGGCGGGATTATTTACGCGGCGAATCGGCGAGAGATTTTCGACGGGTGATTCAACATAATTCGCAGGATATGAAGAGCCTGCATGGGTTGTTGGTACATTTATCTGAATTGTAATCATCGCCCGCAAGCGGCCTCTCACGGTGCAGGAGAACCGCTTGCGGACGACAATCAATAATTGCTTGACGTAAGCTGAAATCGGGCCCAGCCTGTCATTTCCTACAGGGGAACATCATGACCATTGCTCACGCGGTAGCAGGCCACACATTGTTGTTACGTAATATTGTCTGTGTATTTCCAATTGCCCGGAACAACCAGGGAATGGAAACCATGCTGCGTCTGTTAACCAATGGCGGCGAACTGTCCATTGCATTGAGAAACGACCAGGATCGCAAGGAAGCGCATGAGTTATCCGATTTGCTTTGGCATGCGACAGGAAATACAGAACCGAGCAAATAAGCTCTGGAATTTCGATTGGTCTTTTTCCAAGGGATACACATCTTGCGGCTAGATTATGCCGGAAGAGTTTCCCTCAAAAAATGCAATCGATTTTTCGTGACAATCAATGTCTGTTCAAAAGCGTGAATAGCAAAAGCAGACTGAAAAACGTTCCCATGGCGACGCCGAATATGGCTCGCCCCATACCGTGTTTTTCGGGATTTTTCCTGATGTCGAGAATCGCCAGAATGCCGGTGATCAAAGCGAAAGGCGCAAATACCAATAAAATGGAAAGCAGACCCAAATAACCGGCAGCTATCGCCCAGAAAGATCGTCCGACCGGCAGCAACATGCGCATATTGGCATCCTCGCCCAAGGATCTTGCTGGAACTCGCGGGATGCTCGGAAACAGGCCGGGAACAGTGTGAGCCGCCCGCCATGTGTTCCATCCTTCGGCCCAGACGAGATCATCCGGACCGATACCGCCGGAACGCGCTGCTGCGATGACCGCATCCAGTGACAATGGACCGACTTGCTGTTCGCCGCGACGATAGTGATATTGCATGTAGGTACCCTGCTTGAATGAATGCGGCAAAGTTTACGACATCCCGTATTTCCGACACTACCGAATGAGCGCGATAAATGGCTCAAAGCGAAAAAATTACAAAAAAATACCCGGGTCAAAAACATCAGACCCGGGCCAGGTGAGAAAACGGAAAACGTGGAAATTACTTTGCCGGCATGATGCCCAGCAGCCAGGAGAAATCCTGTTTGATCCAATTGCCTGCCGGTGGTTTGCCGGGATTGCCGATCGGCGGCGTGCCGGGGAAGGCACCGAAATTTGGATTTTCGGAGGGCGGATTCGTTGCGGTATTCATCATGGCGTAGGAATGGCAACTGACGCACGAAGCTTGTTGTGCGGGCACCGAAGCATTGTATTCAACGAATGAATTTCCCAGCTTCATGGTTTTGTTGGGGTCGCTGTAAGTGGTTTGAATGCCCACCAAACGGTAGTTGCGGAACTCTACCGGCAGACCGGCTTGATCCATCAAATTGGTCAGGTTTTTGGTCGCAGCCGTGGCTTTGCCGGTACTGACGGCAGGATTGGAACCCCAAGCATCATTGCAGCTTGAATACAGATTCGGGTTGCAGCGATTGGGGTTGGTGATGGAATTTTGCGGCTCGAAAGTCGCCCATAGCCAGTTCGGATAAAGCTTCGAGGAAATATGCATACCGACCAGGGCATAGCATTTGCTGTCGATAACATCCACGAAAACGCCTTTCGGTTTGTTATTGGTGCAGTTAAAGCTGGCGGTACCGGTGACCGATGTTGCCGGCAACCAATCGATCTTCAATTCCACGGCAGAGGTTGGGAACGTCAGCGTACCCTTCGCCTTGATGTAGGCAGCTTGACCCGTCAGTGTTTGCAGGTTTACTCCGGCAGCAGCACCCGGTGGTGATTTGATAAAAGCCGCTTCTGCATTGTTGACGAAGACTTCTTCGCAAAATACCGCGCTTGAGCTCAGGTTCTTCGGCACGAAGGGTTTCAGTGACGGATCAGGAGGGTTTTGGCCGCTGAACGAGGCTGGCGTAATCATGGGACTGCAATCATTCGACAGGCCTTGCAGGCCGTCCTGGGTTGCTTTCAGATGAAGGCGGCTGGCATGCAGGAAGCGTTTCTTGGCGGCGCCGGCAGTATTGCCGCAACCTGGCGTGGAAGGTTTCAGCAAGCAGGTTTGCTCGGTCCAGTTTTCCCAGGCGAATTGGCCGTTGTTCGTGCAATTGACGGCGGTGAATATTTGCCAGGCAGTTTGCTCGGGAGTGCCTGCCCTCGTCGTTGGCACCGTGCAGAACTTGTTCGGGCCGGCGGCGGCAACTTGCGCGCCCGCCGCATGCACGGAAGACGCAGGCTGTATCAGTGAAATCAATGCGGCAGTCGCGATGATGCCGGCAGATGCAAATAAAGTCTTTTTCATTTCATGCCCCTTTTCATTTGATGACAAGCAAAACGGCTATTTCTCTACCACCCCTGGCAGCCGAATTGCACCGGACTAAACGGCAAAACCAACCATGATTGACGCTGCAGCTCGATCATCTCTGGCCACTTTCAAAAGCAAGTACCAAAACCTCTAACCATCGGGAACCGAAGGCAAGCCAGCCATCGCAAACGAGGATTGGGATTTCCGGCTGGCTCGCCACAGAACACGAATACGGCAGCCATGTTTCAGTACTTATCCCCAATAAGCACCCCTCTGAAAAAAGACGACTCGTCGCACTGCACCGACACCCTATTCCACCGGGCGGGCTTTGTCCTTACGGTTTCCTGACTTGCTGCAATATCGACATATCGAGCCAAATCAGGCGATGAGGGCTTGTCACGAGGGCAGGTTTTCGGGCTCAATAGGGCGCAAGTGGCCTAAAACCCGTCCCGGTCGCGTTAGAATCATGGAGCGCCATGTCATGGTCGCCCGTTCAATCGTTTGCGTATGCAAGCAAGGATAAGCAGGAATCGTGAAATCGTCGAAAGCACAACATTTCCTGATCGACGACTGGATCGTGGCGCCTCCGGAAAATATCATTCTGCGCGGCGACACCCGCATTCATCTCGAACCGAAAGCGATGGATGTGCTATGCCATCTATCGCAGCACTCGGATCGTGTCGTGAGCTCCGAACAATTACTGATGCAGTGCTGGCCAGAGACGACTCTGGGCGATGGCGTGGTCTACAAGAATATCGCCATCCTGAGAAAGGCTCTCGGCGAAAAGGAACACGGCTCCAGATACATCACCACCATTCCCAAGCGCGGCTATCGCCTGCATGCCAACGTGGTTCCGCTGAAGTCGAAAAACCTTCAGCACAACATCATCGAGCAGGAAAATCTCGAGCGTGTGCTTCGAATACTGAACCGGCTGACGCAAAAGCAAATCCAGAACAAGGAATTTTCCGAACTGGATTTCCAGCAGCTGAAAAAGAGCAATGGATTATTGCTGAAAATCAGCAAGCGCTTGCTGGATTACGTGACCGGCATACCTAGATATGAAGAGCTGCCCTGAGGCTAGGGTCTGAGAAAAGTTCGAATCGCAATCTTGCCTTCAGGCGTCAAGAAGGGCCCGAGATCTTTGTAAGGAATGATGAATTCCTTTTCGCATCCGTCACCAAATGCATTTTCCCAAAACTTCATGCCGGTGGATTCGAGCGTTACGTGGTATTCGCCTTCGCCGTAGTACTCGTGCCTGCATTCCGCTTCTATTTCCGCATCCTTGATCAGGCGTTTTTTCAGCTGATCTGGTAACGGGGACATGTCACTGTAGGAATAAGACCGGGCACCAAACCATTTCCACAAATCCACTTCTCCACCGGTTTTCATATTCCAGGTACGGTAGTTCAGACTGATACCACGAGCACCAAAACCTGCAGCCCAACGATAGTAGTGCACGGTGATCCAGTCATCGGACCAGTAATAGGGTTGTGCAAATGTTTCATCTTCAGCTGCATAGCCGATGTTGCCGAGGAACTCGCGACGCTTCACGAAATATTCGTCGAGGTCCGCTTTCGATTTTGGCAAGACATCGCGCAGCTTCTGATTTACTTTTCCGACAGCAGTTTCGGATGACATCAGCTCGATGGTTTCAACATCGGCGATTCGAAGTTTCCGGTATTTCCTGCCATTGAAATTTTCGATATTTCCTATTTTCAGTTTTGGAAAAACTTCCAGTGTCTGATTGTATTCATTACTTGCGCAAGGCTGATCGTCTTTTTCATTGCTCGGCGAGCCTAGAGTTATAACGAGTGATTTTCCATTTTGCGGTGCCTGCCAAACACCCTGCAGCTTTTTTGCTGCTGGAAGATCCAGTTTCCAGCTTCCGGTGTTAGCCTCTTCCATCCAGACATTACTTTTTTCTTCACGGCTTAAGCGAATCGCCTGCTTATGGCGTATGTAGTAATAGTTGCCGCTTTGTTCGCCATTGAAGCAGGCAACGATATCCTTATCCCCGAGTTTTCCCCGCCATACCCCGTTCAGGGTAGACGTCACGGCGTACGCCGGATTTATCGTTAGCATGAAAAGAAAAATGATTGTCAGGCTGCGCATTTCAGTCCTGTCGACAATGCCGTTCCGGATTGGAGCGTGCCTATCGTACGTGAAATTCAGGACCAGCATTCTGATCGATGACGCATTGTTTTGCGTTAGAATCGGCGAAAACCGGATAATTCATAATCAACATGAAAAAACTTTGCATTTACCTCACCCTCGCAGCATCGCTTATATCTGCTACCGCCATCTCGCAAGAGGCTGCTGCGACTAAATCTCCCTACAAATTGATTGTTTGGGCAGATGTCGGTTTTGATGAAAGCTCGCAATTATTGCAAATTGTATTCCCGGAAAAAGAGACTCTGCCTGCACCTTTTGTTGGCTTTTTGTCCAATTCAATCACTACCAGTACTTTGACAACCCCTGAAAATTCCGAAGCCAACAAGCAGCTTGAAAGCGGTTTGCGAGTGACAGTAGAAATCGATCCGAATATGTCGAGGGCAAAAATCCTGAGCAGGGAACTGATGCCTCGCCCGCTTCGCAGCGAACAGCAAATCGAGCCGCTTATCAGGGTAAAAGGGGAATGGTCCGGTAGAATTTTCGTTACCTGCACGATCAACAGGAATGGCCGCTGCTCAAAACCGAAAATCGATCCGTCTGCCAATGCTCCTACGGAAATCTCCAAAGTTTTGCTGGCCACGCTCGGTTCATGGCGCTTTGCACCGCAGAAACGGGCCGGTATCCAGGTAGATGGCGAGTTCAATACCTGGGTGACGATTGAAGCAGACAATTCCGCACCGCCAAAATTATTTGGCAAGCAAATTTGATTTTGCATAGCGTGATCCAAACAAAAAAAGCCACCCGAAGGTGGCTTTTTCTTGATCTGGTGGGCGGTACAGGGTTTGAACCTGTGACCCCTGCCGTGTGAAAGCAGTGCTCTACCGCTGAGCTAACCGCCCGGTGAGGCTGGGAATTTTACGTTTAAGTACCTGTTCGGTCAATAAAAATCGGTCTTATTCAAGTTTACTGCCTCGCAAAGCACGGACTTTCGCGGGCGGCCGG
>Ga0116177_10003762_pt1 | contig 11095 bp, 9 predicted proteins | sample AD_STIC10_MetaG_FD_89750 | JGI IMG/M metagenome (GOLD analysis project Ga0116177, IMG submission 89750) | Active sludge microbial communities of municipal wastewater-treating anaerobic digesters from USA - AD_STIC10_MetaG | ecosystem: Engineered > Bioreactor > Anaerobic > Digestate | place: USA...
GATTGGTCACGCTGTCGGCGCGCAGGAGGCCCGCGTCCACCAGCTTGGCGATGGCGTCCGATGCCAATACCACCACATCAAAAGACTCGCCGGCCTGCACGCGCTTGGTAGCATCCACACCACCCACCGATTCAATAGCGACTGCGCGACCGGTGCGCTCGGTAAACGCCGCAGTCAGCTCCGCCACCAGCTGGCGCGTGGCCATGGAGGAGATGCCAGTCAGTGGCGCCGGCAGGGGTGTGGCAGCAGAAGATTGCATGGCTGCCATTGTGTGCGCCAAAACGCGCTTCGGGAAGGTCGGGCTGTTACTACCAGTTATTGCAAATCGGCATAATCGTGTCTCAGCTATTCATTCAAGCAGGAATGGACCTCAAACAACTCGAATACTTTGTGCGCGTGGCCGAACTGGGCAGCTTTACCCGCGCCGCGGTTGCGCTGGATATTGCCCAGCCTGCGCTGAGCCGCCAGGTGCGCCTGCTGGAAGTGGAGTTGCACCAGACCCTGCTGACACGCAACGGCCGTGGCGCGGTGCCTACCGAAGCCGGAAAATTGCTGCTGGCGCACGGGCGCGGCATTCTGCACCAGGTGGACCGGGCGCGCGAAGAGCTGGGCCGGGTGCGCGGATCGCTGGCGGGGCGGGTGGCAGTGGGCTTGCCCAGCAGTCTGGCGCGGGTGTTGACCGTGCCCTTGACGCGGGCCTTCAGGCAACAGATGCCGGACGCCACGATTTCCATCAGCGAAGGCCTGTCGGTCGCCATGCAGGAGTCGCTCGTCAATGGGCGGCTGGACATTGCGGTGTTGTACAACGCCCAACCATCCGCCGAAGTGGAGATTGCTCCCCTGCTGGAAGAAGAGTTGCTGCTGGTGCAACCCCGCCCACCGGGTTTGGAGGAAGACCCGGCACCGGGGCCTATTTCACTGCGCGAAGTCTCCGGGTTGTCGCTGGTGATACCCAGCCGCCCCAACGCCATTCGCATGCACATCGAATCGGCCATGGCCCATATTGGCTGCCGTCCCCACATCGCGCTGGAAATTGATGGGGTGTCCGCTATTCTTGACCTGGTGGCGGATGGCGCCGGGTGTGCGGTTCTGTCACGCAATGCAGTGGACAATTCGGTGCGACCGTCTGCGTTTCGCGTGCGCGCCATCCATGACCCGGTGTTGCGCACCCAGGTTTCGTTGGCGACCAGTTCGCTGCGGCCCGCCACACTGACCCAGCAGACCACCTTGGCGCTGCTGCACGAGACGGTAAAACTGGTAATGAGACCCCCATGCTGAGACGAACCGATCACCTTCCATCCGGCGCTAGCACCGCACTGCGCATTGTGTTGGTGTACGCAGTTTTTGCGAGCGTGTGGATTTTGTTGTCGGACAAGGCGGTGGCCTGGCTGTTCAGCGACCCGGCCACCATGACCCGGGTCAGCATGGCCAAGGGCTGGCTGTTTGTTGCGGTGACGGCGCTGCTGCTCTTCGGGCTGATCCACCGCATGACGCTGGGATTGCAGGAGGCGCTGCAAAAAGCCAGTCTGCATGAACAGCAACTGCAGGACAGCGAAACCCTGCTGCTGGAAGCGCACCGCATTGCCGGGCTGGGTAACTATTCGCTGGATATTGAAAAGGGCATGTGGACCAGCTCGGCCATCTGCGATCAGGTGTTTGGCATTGATGCCAGTTACCTGCGTAGCGTGCGGGGCTGGGCCGATCTGGTTCACCCGGACGAGCGGGCCGGGATGGAAAGCTACTTCGCCACGCAGGTGCTGGGTGAAGGGCAATCCTTTGACCGGGAGTACCGCATCGTGCGCCCTCGTGACGGGGCTGAGCGTTGGGTCCATGGCCTGGGGCAACTGGAAATGGATGCCATGGGGCGCCTGAAGACCATGCGTGGCACCATTCAGGACATTACTGACCGCAAGTTGGACCAGTTGGCAGTTGAAGCGGCGCGGTATCAGCTGCAAGCCACGCTGGATGCCTTGCCCGATCTGCTGTTCGAGGTGGACCGCGCAGGGCGTATCACCAACTACCACAGCCACCGCGACGACCTGTTGGCTACGCCGCCCGAGGTGTTTCTGGGCAAGCGGTTTGGTGATCTTTTGCCACCGGATGCCTCCCAGGCTTGCCAGAGCGCGATTGACGAGGCCGCGCAGGTGGGTTTCTCCACCGGTGTGACCTACCGCCTTGCCTTGCCGCAAGGCGAACACTGGTTTGAGTTGTCGGTGTCCCACTTGCACACCGACGCCCGGCGCGACCAGCGCTTCATCATGATTGCGCGCGACATCACCGAGCGCAAGCGGGCCGAGAAAGACCTGCAGCTGGCGGCCGGTGTGTTCAGCCACTCGCAGGAGGGCATCACCATCACCGATGTGCATGGCACTATCATCGATGTCAACGCTGCCTTCACCCGCATTACCGGGTATTCGCGGGAAGAGGCTATTGGCCAGAATCCGCGCATGCTGCGATCCGGTCGGCAAGACGCCACTTTTTACGCCGACATGTGGAACACCCTGCTGACGCAAGGCCACTGGAGTGGCGAGATTTGGAACCGGCGCAAGGACGGCGAGGTTTTTGCCGAGATGTTGACCATCACGGCCGTGCGCGACTCCCAGGGGTGTACCACCCAATACATTGCCCTGTTTTCCGATATCACCACACTCAAGAAGCACCAAAGCGAGCTGGAGCATGTAGCCCATTTCGATGCGCTCACCGGTCTACCCAACCGCCTGCTATTGGCTGACCGCCTGTACCACGCCATGAACCAGGTCACACGGCGCGGTTTGACGCTGGCGGTGGCCTACCTGGACCTGGACTTCTTCAAGAATGTCAACGACCAGCACGGGCACGCCGTGGGGGATGAGCTGCTCATCGCCGTGGCGCACCGGTTGAGAGAGTCCCTGCGTGACGCCGATACGCTGGCACGCATGGGGGGTGATGAGTTTGTGGCGGTGCTGATCGACCTGGAGAGTGCCGAGGTCAGCCTGACCATGCTGGAGCGCATGGTCAGGGTCGCTGCCGAGCCAGTGGCCATAGGCGACCTGTGGTTGCAGGTGTCTGCCAGCCTGGGCGTCACCTTCTATCCCCAGGAACAGGAGATGGATGCTGACCAGTTGCTGCGCCAGGCCGACCAGGCTATGTACCAGGCCAAACTGGAGGGTAAAAACCGCTACCACCTGTTTGACGCGGTGCAGGACAGCAGCATTCGCGGCCACCACGAGAGCCTGGAAAACATTCGCCTGGCGATGGAGCGCAGCGAATTCGTCCTCTACTACCAGCCCAAGGTGAATATGCGCACCGGTAGTGTGGTGGGAGCCGAGGCATTGATCCGCTGGCAGCACCCGCAACGCGGCTTGCTGGCGCCCGCTGCCTTTTTGCCAGCGACCGAAGACGACCCCATCGCCGTGGCCATCGGGGAGTGGGCGATTGACACCGCTTTGCGCCAGATTGAAACCTGGCGTGCGGACGGTCTCGACCTGGCGGTCAGTGTCAACATTGGTGCGCGGCAGTTGCAGCAGAATGACTTTGTAGAGCGGCTGCGGGGCATTCTGGCGCAGCATGCGCAGGTGGACCCCTCCCGACTGGAGCTGGAGATTCTGGAGACCAGCGCGCTGAAAGACATGGCGCAGGTCTCGCAGGTGATCGAAGCCTGCGCGCAGTTTGGCGTGCTGTTTGCGCTGGACGATTTTGGAACCGGCTACTCGTCCTTGACGTATTTGAAGCGCCTGCGGGTTACCTTGCTCAAGATCGACCAGAGCTTTGTGCGCGACATGCTCGATGACCCCGACGATCTGGCCATTCTGGAAGGCGTCATTGGCCTGGCCAGCGCCTTCAGGCGCGATGTCATCGCTGAAGGCGTGGAGACCGTGGCCCACGGCACCCGCCTGTTGCAACTGGGTTGCGATCTGGGCCAGGGCTACGGTATTGCCCGGCCCATGCCCGGTGCAGCCATGCCCGAATGGGCGGCCACTTGGCGGCCTGCGCCGCAATGGCTGCAAGAAAAATAGCAAAATACGCTTGCTTTGAAGTCCGCTCCATTGAAAGACTGCCATGACCACTCCCAGCGCAAGCCCACAGCAACATGACGTCACCGAACTCATCAACGCCATTGCACGCAACACCGAGGCGGGTTGCCTGGGAAAAACCTTGGACGCCTATCGCTGGAAAGTGCTTGCTGACTATGTTCAGCCCGCGAGGTTCAAACAGGGGGAACTGGTCATCGGCCAGGGTGAGCTTGATCGCAGGTTGTACTTCGTGGAGTCGGGCGACCTTAAAGTGAATATGCATACCGACAAGGGCATGGTGCACCTGGCTATCGTTGGGCCGGGTAGTGTGGTGGGAGAGGGCAGTTTCTTTTCCCGTCTGGCACGCAGCGCGTCCGTGTCGGCTTACAGCGATTGCAAAGTCTGGGTCATGCTTCCCGCAGAATTTGATCGGTTGTCGCGCGCCAACGCCCATGTTGCGCTGGCCCTGAGCATGGCCCTGGGTACGCTAATGGCCACCCGCACGCTGGACCTTGCCAAGCGGGTGGTGGTGATCTAGAACGCCCAAACGGCGACGGCATAGCCCTGGCGCTGCACAGGCAACTGGCGTAGCACCGCGTCTGCCGGCCCGCCATGGGTGCGCAGACCGGCTTCAAGCTTGAATCGCTCGCCTGACCAGACCACCGACGCCGAGGTCACGGTGCCCTGGTCGGCGGGTGTGTACAGCACATCCAGTGCGGTCTGCCAGCGGTCCTGCTGCCAGCTCAGGCGTACAAACAGATTGTCCTGGCGCAGGCTGTTGGACACGCCAAACGCCTTTCCCTGCCAAGCCAGGTTGCCGGCTACTGCAGCCGTTGGAACGCCTTGTTTCAACCACAAGGGCAGGGCCCGGTTGCGTGCGGTCCAGACGCTCCAGTGGGCGTCCGTCAGAGCCGTGTCGTCATGCCAGGCCTCCACCAGCACGCTGATCTGAGTCTCGCTCGTCCAGGTGCCACCGATCAACACCTGTTGACCGGCGCCGGATAGATGGGCACGCCAGGGGTTCATGTTGACAAGGCTTCCGTCCGTCACGGTGCTGACGCTGCTGTCGGCATGCTGGTAGGCGCGTACCGAGGCGTGCAGTTCCAGCGCGTCGTTGGCCACCCAGGATGCGGCTGCACCCACACTGGGACCCGTGTGCTCGCCTTGGCGGACGAATCCATGCCAGTCCACCGCACCGCTGCGCCGATAGACCCGCGCAGCCAGTGCGGCTTCCTGTGCACCCGTGTCAGAGCGTTCCTGCGTGGGGTTGACCCATACCACCGACCAGGCGGTGTCGGCGTCAAAGTGCTCGGCCATCAGCAGTGGGCGGCCCTCGGGTGTCTCTGACGTCAGCGTGCGGCGCACTTCCTGTTGCACCACATCGTTGGGCCGAAAGCCGTAGCCTACGTCCCAGGACACAATTTTTTTGCCCGCGCTCCATTGCCAGCCCAGCGCCTGGCCTGCGGCATAGGCTTCGTTGACCCGGCTCTGTGTGTCTGCGCGACTGCCTTCCACTTCTTGCGCTTGCAGGCCTGCATGGGCGTGCAATTGCACCGCGCCCATGCTGGCGCTGGCGCGCAATTCCGCTTGCGCTCCAGCGGTCGCCCCATCCATGCCCGCCGTGCCCGGCTGAATAGCATTGGCCAAGGCCAGTGGGCCGGTGTCAGCGGTTTGCCGGTTGATCCAATAGCTTCTGATCTGGCCGGTCAGTTCGGTGGCGTCAGCTCTGGCCGCCACAGGCGCCAGCAGGGCCAGAGCAAACAGCGCGGTGAGTGCATTGCCCATGCGCTACTCCAGCGCCGGGTTGCGGGCAAGGAACATCGGATTGAGCCATTCGGCGCTCACCGTGCGCTCCTTGCGGTTCAGGTACTGGATACGTGTTTCCTTTTTGTTGCTCAGTTGGTCCACCAGTACCATCTCGGCCACCGTGGTGGGGTTGCCGGGTTTGTCCATCACAAAGCGGGCCTGCTTGGCCAACTTGTCGGACTGCACAAAGAGGTCGGCACGCACCGGCTCGTGGCGGACTTTGCCGATCCACAGTTCGATACGCTGGTAGGTCACACCCTTGCGCTGGGCCTGCAAACTCAGGTGCAGGCAGGTGGCTTTGCTGTCGGGTTGGCAGGGCTCTTCACCAACCACCTGGCCGGTGTAGTCACCGGCCCAGTTCATGGTGGCGACGTCGCCGGTGGACGCATCGCCCAGCAGCTTCTGCATGGGCGTGATGCGCATCGGGCGCTGGGTGCCCGGCATCAGCAGCCAGAAGTCATCGCCCAGCATCAGCACTTTCTGGCCCTTCTCCATCGGGCTTTGCATCAGCACCAGGGATTTGCGTTCGGACTGTGCAAACACGGTGTAGCGGCGCTGCTTGTCGGGGGTGCCATCCGTGTTGAACACGCTGACTTGGGTGTCGACCTGCAGGTTGTCGGCGCTCATGCGGTAGCGGTCGGCGTCTTTGAGCAGGGATTGCACCTCCTGGGCGTGGGCTTCTCCTGATAGCAAGGTCGCTGCGACCAGGAGCAAGAATCCCAATACCTTTCGGGGAACGGCGCCCACTCCTGCCAGAGTATTTTCCCCACTCCCCCCAACCCCCTCGCCCCGCCGGGCGAGGGGGAGCCAAACAGCCACATTTGACCGCGCGGTTGAAGTGAGGCTTCTACGGCGCCAATGGGTGTCGCCTGGTGTGGTGGTCGTGGTTTGGATGGGGAAAGATCCATTTTGTGATGCCAAAATCATGCTGTAGCCCTCATGGAATATATGTAAGCTGCTATCAGAGTAATAGCAATTAGAGTTTCAAAGTATTTCGCGTCGTAGAAGCTTCACTTCTTCGCAGCAGCCAAATGTGGCTGTTGGGCTCCCCCTCGCCCGGCGGGGCGAGGGGGTTGGGGGGAGTGGGGGAAAACACATCACGTATGTGCAAGTGCATCCACCACCGCCATATTCACCGTCTTGCGCGCCACCAGGCTGGACGCCACCATGGTCAACACCACCATGGCAACCAGGGTCACGGCATACATCACCGGGTCAATCGAAATGTTCAGCGGATACCCCACCGAACGTCCCGGGGGTGGCGGCATGTTGACCGGCACTACATACAGCATCGCCGACACGCCCAGCGACAGCGCGGCTCCGGCCAGGGCGCCTACGCCACCCAGCACCATGCCCTCCAGCGCCAGGGTGCGCAGCAGTTGCGAGGGCAGGGTGCCCATGGCGCGCAGCGTGCCGACCTCACGGGTCCGCTCGATGATGGCCATGGCCATGGCGTTGGTCACGACAAACACCACAATCACCCCGATGATCAAGCCCAGCGCGCCGAAGATGCGGTTGTACAGGTCGCGCACCGACCGGTAAAAGAAGGCCTGGTCCATCCAGGTCTGCGCGGTCAGAGTTGGATACTGCGCGGCCAGTCGCTGCTGGGTGGGAACGGTCGATTCCATACGGTCCAGAAAGACACCCAGACTGGACACGCGCTGCGTCACCAGCAGCTTTTGCGCGGTCACGATGTCGGTGTAGACCAGGCGCTTGTCGATGTCGGGCACACCCGTCTGGAAGATGCCTTTGACGCGCACATCCATCGCATTCATCGCGCCTTCCGACGTGCTGGCCAGCAGCGTGAGACTGGTGCCGGGCACGGCCTTGAGGCTGCGCGCGAGGCCCTCGCCCAGCATGACCTCGGCGTCCGGGCTTCCGGATGCCAGCACGGTACCGGCGGTCAGCGTCAGAAACGGGCCCTTCACCGCGAATTCGCTATCGGGTTCCACACCGGTGGCCATCATCACGGTGGACTTGTCGCCATTGCTGATCAGGCCGCTGAACTCCACCTTGGGCAGCACCTGGCGCACGGCCGGGTCGGCCAGCAACTGGGTGCGCAGGGTGGCCACGTCGTCCAGACCGTGCTGCAGGGGTACGTCTTCGTCTTTTGAAAACTGGTCGGGCTTGCCCAGGATCAGGTGGCCGGTGGTGCGCGCGGCGGCCTGGGCCAGCGCTTCGTAGGTAAACAGCGCAAAGCCTCCGGCCAGCAAAATGGCCGCGGTACCCAATGCCGCAATCGACATCGTGACCAGGGAGCGCCGGCGGTTGCGCAGCGTGTTCTGAATGGCGAACTTGAGCCACATAGTCAGGCCAGTCATTGAATCCTCCCGTCCAATAGTGAAAGTACCCGGTCGCAGCGGCGCGTCAGGCGGTGGTCGTGTGTGGCGATGACAAAGGCCGCTCCTTCGGCGTGGCCGCGTTCGCGCATCAGGTCCAGCACCTGGTCGGCGGTATGCGAATCCAGGCTGGCCGTCGGCTCGTCGGCAATCACCAGGCGTGGCCGCTTGATCAGCGCACGGGCAATGGCCACGCGCTGGCGCTGGCCACCCGACAGCGCATCGGGGCGGTGGTGGGCATGGTCCTGCAGACCGACGGCTTCCAACTGGGCGGCAACCCGTTCGCGCCGCTCGGCCAGTGGCACGCCGATCAGGAACAGCGGGTAGTCCACGTTCTCGGCCACGGTCATCACCGGCACCAGGTTGAAGCTCTGGAACACAAAGCCCAATGCATCGCGGCGCAAGAGCGTGCGCTGCACTTCGTCCAGTCCGCCAATGGCCTGTCCGTCCAGCGTGATGTCGCCCGAATCGGGTGTGTCGATCAGTCCGCACAGGTTCAGGATGGTGCTTTTGCCACTGCCCGAGGGGCCGGTCAGCGCCAACAACTCACCGCGCTGCACGCACAGGTCAACGCCCTGCAGTGCGGGGATCACGTGTTGGCCTAGCCGGTAGGTCTTGTGCACGCCGCGCATGGACACCACGGCGGCGGGTTGGACAGCAGTGCTCATGATGGCAAACCCTTCAACAGGGTCTGCGCTTGTGCGGCCTGGGGTGCCTGGTTCTGTATAACCAGGTCCAGGTAGCGCTTGGCCTGGGCCGGGTTCTGAGCCTTGGTCGCCTCACTCGCCGCCATCAACCACACCGTGCCACGAAAAGCCAATGGCGCGGCGGCCAGCAGCGGGCTGGTTAGCACCTCGCCCAACAACTTGTTGCCGCGATCGGCCCGGTTCATGAAACCCGGCACTGCCAGAAAAGTGTTGGCGGCCACGAACTTGGTTTCCAGCACGCCCGGTGTGGCGTTTTGCACGGGTGCATCGTGTGCAGGGCTGAGCATGCTCAGGGCCTTGTCCAACTGGGACAGGCCGTCTTCGGCATAGCCCATCTTCTTCCACGGCAACCAGGTGGTAGTGGCCTTCATGGCGGTGGCGGCGCCGGTGTAGGCCAGCAATACCGGGTTGGTGGGCTCGCTCTTGAGCAGGCCCGAGAAGGCCTCAGCCGCTTGCTCTACGGCTGCGCTGTCACCGGCATTGGCTTGCAGAAAGTGCTTGAATGCGCTCTGGAACTGGGCCTCGGGCGCAGCCCAGGTGGCACTTCCATAGGCGATGAGATTGACGGCCAGAGCGAGTTGTTGGACGCGGCGTGAGATGGCGGTGGGGTTCATGACTGACTCCTGAAAATGCAATGAGGAGTGCAGTGTCTGAGTCCATCAGCTGGCGCGCATCAGCTTTGAGACGAAGCGCCCAGTGGCGGCGCCAAATGCGGTTTAGCGGCGCGAAATTCTGCTCCACAAGGCGGCGGAGCACGGGGGCGAATGGTACCCCCTTGGGGGGCAGCGACCCGCGCAGCGGTGGAGCGCGGGGCTTTAACTCTTTACAGCTGTCCTTCGGTCAGCGTATCCAGCTGAAAATGGCCGCTCTTATGCCACAACCAGGTGTCGGTGTAGGTGACGCGGCCCATCTTGACCGGCGCGGGAAACGGTGAGGCCGATCGCACCGAGCGTTCAATTTCGGCTACGACTTCGGGGGCGTGGCTGGGCGCGCGCATCCAGTGCAGGCCGGTCACGGTGCCCTTGGCGTTGATCTCCACCTGCAGCACGGCCACTGCATGCAACAGGGGTGGCATTTTTCCCTTGAAGATTCGGTTGCTGTTCTTGGCATACAGGTGGGCCGCACCATCGCGCCGGTATTCACGCGGCGTGCTGGCAAACGACGATTGCAGGGTTCCGGTGGCAACAGGCGGCGCAGGCGGTGGCGCTACGGGCGTTGCCGGTGGCTGCACGGGCTCGGGCGGCGGTGTGACCGGGCCACTGGTGCAGCCGGCCACAACGACTGTGACGCAGGCCCAAAAGCCAGCACGGCGCAATGCGACCCGGGTAGCGGTGGAAATCGTTGTTGGGTTCATGGGTTTTGGTCAGCGGTTGGGCAAGGGCATACTGTGGCTGGATTTTGCACCAGCCTGGCAAACGGGCACGACAAAAAAAGGTATCTGGATGTGAGCGAGATTTTGCAGTTTCTCAAGCAGCTTGAAGGCGAGGCGGCGGTTCTGGTTAGCGTGCAGTCCACGCGGGGCTCGGCTCCGCGTGAGACGGGCGCCTGGATGGCGGTGTTTGCCTCAAACACAGTGGGCTCCGTGGGCGGCGGCCATCTGGAATTCGACGCCATGGACCATGCGCGCAAGCTTTTGGGGCAATGTGCGGCTTCCACCGTGGTGCGCTATGCGCTGGGCCCCAGCCTGGGGCAGTGCTGCGGCGGCGAAGTGGTTTTACATTTTGAGACGGTTGCCGCACCGGATGTCGCGGTTCTGCACCAGCGCCTGGCCTGCCAGCCCACACCGGTGGCGCTTTTTGGTGGTGGTCATGTGGGGCGGGCCGTGGTGCGGGTACTGGCCCCCTTGCCGATGGAGTTGACCTGGATCGACAGCCGAAGCGAGATTTTTCCCGCTGACCTGCCCGCCAACGTGCGCTGCGAGCACTCTGATCCGGTGCAAGCCGCAGTGGCAGAGTTACAGCCACAGTCGCATGTGCTGATCATGAGCTTTAGCCATGCAGAAGATCTGGATGTGGTGGCAGCCTGTCTGGCACGGCAGCGGCAGCGGGCGGACCTGCCCTACATCGGACTCATTGGCAGCAAGTCCAAATGGGCTGCGTTTCGCCATCGCCTGCTGGCGCGTGGCTTTGACGAAACCGAGTTGGCGCACGTGACCTGCCCGATTGGAGTGCCCGGTATCGCTGACAAGCGCCCGGAGGTGATTGCGGTGGCAGTTGCGGCCCAAATCTTGCAAGTTCAGACTGGAGTAGGC
>Ga0116177_10003768_pt1 | contig 11081 bp, 15 predicted proteins | sample AD_STIC10_MetaG_FD_89750 | JGI IMG/M metagenome (GOLD analysis project Ga0116177, IMG submission 89750) | Active sludge microbial communities of municipal wastewater-treating anaerobic digesters from USA - AD_STIC10_MetaG | ecosystem: Engineered > Bioreactor > Anaerobic > Digestate | place: USA...
ACCGCCTGCCGCCGGGCAGCATTGGCGAACTTGTCGGGCGGTCGCCGACGATGATGTCGGGATATCAGAACCAGCCGGAAAAAACGCAGGAAGCAAGCTGGTACGACGAAGACGGCGGCCGGTGGCAGCGGATGGGCGATATCGGCCGGGTCGATGAGGACGGCTTTGTCGAACTGGTCGGCCGCGCCAAGGATATGATAATTTCGGGCGGGTTCAACATCTACCCCGTCGATCTGGAGGCCGTGCTGCTGCAGCATCCCGATGTCGAGGAAGCCGCCGTGATCGGCATGCCGAGCGAACAATGGGGCGAAACGCCCGTCGGCTTTGTCACGCCCGCCAAGGGTGCCGCGCTCGACAGCGGCGCCGTGCTGGCCGCGACCAATGCGCAGCTTGGCAAGACGCAGCGCCTGTCCGCGCTTTACGAAATTGCCGAAATGCCGCGCAGCCATATCGGCAAGCTGCTGAAAACCGACCTGCGCGATCTCGCGGCGGAGAAGCAGCATGCATCCTGAATTCGGGCCCAATCTGACGGTCGTCATCTCGGTGTTGCAAACCGCCCTGACGCCCGCATTCCTGCTGGTCGCGGTAGGCAGCCTGCTCAATGTCCTGACCGGCCGCCTGTCCCGCATTGTCGACCGCTCCCGCGATTTGCAGCAACTGCACGGCGTCACCGAAGGCGCGGCGCATCAGCGGGTGGTGAGCGAGCTGCGCATCATCGAACGGCGGATGCAGGTTGTCGGATCATCCATCCTCTTTGCCGTGCTGTCCGCGATTACGGTATGCATCATGATCGCGCTGCTGTTCCTGATGGGGCTGACAAAATTTTCAGCGCCGTGGATCGCCGTGTCCGTCTTCATGCTCTCGCTGGCACTGCTGGCGACGTGCCTGCTGCAATTTGTGCGCGAAATCCGGCTGGCGACGCATGCGATCCATGTGCCGGAGGAATATCTGGAACTGCCGGAAAAGCGGTGAGGGCGGGGGCGTTGGGACAGTCCCCAAAACTGTGCTTTCCCTCTCCCCTTTAGGGGAGAGGTACGTAGTCTTATGGCTTTAGCCATTAGACGAAGTGGAGAGGGGGCGTTGGTGCACTGACCTCACCGTCGAAGCCCCTCACCAACTGCGCCTAGGCCTGTCGGCCAAGGCTTCGTATCCTCTCCCCTCAAGGGGAGAGGTAGAACCAGCCTGCCCCTACCCCTTCATCTTCGCCACCCGCGCGACCACTTCGTCGCGGATGGTGGGGGTCACGAACTTGCCGATTTCGCCGCCATAAAGCGCGATTTCCTTGACGAGGCGCGAGGCGATGGGTTGCAGGGCGACGTCGGCCATCAGGAACACAGTGTCGACGCGGTTGTTGAGCTGCCGGTTCATGCCGGTGAGCTGATATTCATATTCGAAGTCGGTCACGCCGCGAATGCCGCGGATGACGGTGGATGCGCCAACCGATTCCGCAAAATCCATCAGCAGCGAATTGAATCCCACAACGCGGATGGTCGCATCGCCGATGCTCGCCACTTCGCGTTCGACCATCGCGATGCGTTCGTCGTCGGAAAACATCGGCGATTTGGCGGCGTTGGTGGTGACGCCGATGACCAGCTCATCCACCAGCTTCGCGCCGCGCCGGATGATGTCCATATGCCCCAAGGTGATGGGGTCAAAGGTGCCGGGATATACGCCGATGCGATGTGTCATTAACGGTCCCTCTCCGTAATATAATTGGCAATGGCGCGCAGCAGGTCGGCTTCGCTGCCATAGCTTGCCAGATGCTCGTTCGCCTGCGCGACCAGCATGCCCGCCTGTTGCTTGGCGCGATCGAGGCCCATCAGCGAGACAAAGGTCCCCTTGCCCGCATCGGCATCCTTTTGCAGCGCCTTGCCGGCGAGTTCCGGGTCGCCCTCTACATCCAATATGTCGTCGGCAATCTGGAAAGCGAGGCCGATATCGCGGGCATAGCCTTTCAGATGCGCGCGGCCTTCGGGCGGAATATGGCCGAGGATCGCGCCCATTTCGACGCTGGCAGCAATCAGCGCGCCGGTCTTCAGGGCCTGCAGGCGCGTCACCGTAGGCAGGTCAAAGGTCGTCTTTTCCGCCTCCAGATCCATCATCTGCCCGCCCGCCATGCCATCCGGGCCGCTCGCCAGCGCGAGGGTGGCGATCAGCTCGCTACGGATGAAAGGGTCGGTATGGGTGCGCGAGCTTGCCAGGATTTCAAAGGCCAGCGCGTGCAGCGAGTCGCCCGCGAGCACGGCGGTCGCCTCGCCAAAAGCGCGGTGCACGGTGGGCTTGCCCCGGCGCATATCGTCATCGTCCATGCATGGCAGGTCGTCATGGATCAGCGAATAGACATGGATCGCCTCCACCGCCGTCCCCACACGCAGCGCGACATCGCGGTCGACATGGAACAGGGCGGCGGTCGCGGTGACCAGCAAGGGCCGCAATCTTTTGCCCCCGCCAATCGCGGCATGGCGCATCGCGGCATAGAGCGGGTCGCGCGCATCGCCGGGCAGCGCGAGCAGCCGGTCAAATTCGGCGTCTACATCCGCAGCTATCTGGTTCAGCGCGTCGTGCAACATATCCGGTCAGCCGGCGTCGAAGGGCGTGGTGCCAGCGGGTGTGCCGTCGGGTCCCAGTGTGATCGCCTCGATCCGCGCCTTTGCCGCATCCAGCCGTTGCTGGCACAGCGCGCGCAACTCGTTGCCGCGTTCATAGAGCGCAATCGATTCGTCGAGCGGTGCTTCCCCGCTTTCCAGCTTGTGGACGATATCCTCAAGCGCGCGCAGCGCCTGTTCGAAATTCAGTTCGGGTGCTTCGGAAGACATCCCCCTGCAATGGCGCTAGCGGCTGTTCGGGTCAAGCCTTTCGGGCAATCGCAAAATTCTTTGGCGGACGCGCATTTTTGCTTTCCAATGGCGAAAGGCTACGGCAAACGGGCCGCCTTATGAAAACACCTCTCCTGATCCTCGCCCCGTTGTCCATGCTGGCGTTAGCGGCATGCAACCAAACCGAAACCCCTGCTGCCGGTGAAGCCGACGCGACCAAGGCCGCTGCGGCCGTCGAAGAAATCGAAATGCCGCCCGCGATCACTGCCTCTGGCACCTATCGCTGCGCCGACAACACGATCCTCTATGTCGATTTCCTCGGCGCGAATGAAGCCGCCGACATCCGCGTAGGCGACAAGGCCGCCACCGCCGTCCGCGTCACCGCTCCTGCCCCCGAAGCGCCCGCCGCTGACGCCGCCGCAACCGACGCCGCCAAGCCCGCAGCCGAAGCAGCCCCCGCCGGTCCGCTGAAATCCGCAGACGGCGAAAGCACGCTCGCGGGCGCTGGCAAGGAAATCAAGGTCAAGCTCGCCGGCAAGGGCGAGCAGACCTGCAAAGGCAGCTAAGCGCTTTTACCAAATATCCACGCAACCACGGGGGCTGTTCCAACCGGAGCGGCCCCCTTTTTTATGGGTCAGATGCGGTGCGTGTCCCCGTTCCTCACACCCCGCTTTTCAACAACCAGTCGTGGAAAATCTTCACCGCCCGCTGGCGCAGGGCGCGGGGGCGGCAGACGAACCAGTAGCTGTAGGGGCTTTCAACCTCTTTATCGAACAGTCGGGTCAGGCGCGGGTCGCGGGCGTCGGAGAAGTGGCTGCCGTGCATGATGGCAACGCCAAGGCCATTGGCGGCCGCCTCCAGCATCAGCGGGCCGCTGTCGATATGGTCGATGGCCAGCGGTTTCAGGCGCGGTTCGCCCATCGCCTCGCGCCAGGCGTCGAAGATCATCGGCATGTCGCTGTGCACCATGACCGTATGCTTGGTGAGGTCGGACGGCGTCTTGATATCCTGCTCTTTCGCCCATTCTTCCGAAGCGATGGCGTAGACGACATTGCTGTCGAGCCGGACGCTGTAGAGTTTGGGGTCCACCTCGGCCGCGATGATAATCGCGGCATCCACCACATCACCCAGCAGATTTTCGGCATGGCCCGAGGTATCGACATCGATGTGCAGTTTCGGAAACGCCTTGCGCAGCGCGGGCAGCTTCGGGATCAGGCGCTGCGTTCCGAACAGCGGCAGCACGCCCAGCCGCAGGCGATATTCACCGCCGCGACCGGCCAGTTCCTCGACGGCTTCGGCCATCGCGTCCATCGCGGGTTCGACTGCGGCGAGCAAAGCCTCGCCATCGGCGTTGATGACCATCGCCTGCGCGCGCCGGTCGAACAGCGGTTTGCCGATAAAATCCTCCAACCCCTTGATCCGGCGGCTGAGCGCAGGGGGCGACAGGGCAAGTTCACTCGCCGCCGCTTTGGCCGAGCCAAGCTTGGCTACGCGTAAAAAAGCTTCGAGTGAGCGCAAGGGAGGTAAACGACGCATCACATTCTCCTAGGGCCATGACCCTATGCATTTGTCGCGCTGCAACAAATACGGGTTTTTCATCGCATCCGCCGGAACGGCACGCATTTCATTGCGAAACGACTATTTGATAGTTGCAGAATATGCAACAGTAATTGCATTGTTCGCACTTGCACAAAAAATGGAGTCGGCCCATATCGAAAGTGCCTTATAGGCATCCTCTCCTAAAGACTTTTTCAGGGTCGACTTCGGTCGGCCCTTTTTTTTGCACTGCAGCGAAAGTCGGGTCAGGCCGGGACGATAAGTGCGCGGCGACCCCAGAGGATCAGGAACAGCAAGGCCGCACCAATGATCAGGAAGGTCGCAGGTTCCCACACACTGAACAGAGCAACACCGATCGCGGGGGCGAAAATATAGGCCGCGCCGTTGATCGAGGCGATTTTGCCCGCGACGTCGCCCTGTTCATGCCGCCGCACGGCAAGCGAGGCCCCTGCGGTAAAGCCGGGGCGGAACAGGCCAAAGCCGAGCGAGGCAATGGCAAAGCCCGTGCTGATCCCGTAAAAATCATGGCTGACACCGGTCAGGACGACACCAATCAGCGCAAGGACCGAGCCCAGCAGCACCGAACTGCGCGCGGCAAGCGAGAGCATCGGGATCAGTCCCCATTGCGCCAGCAGCGTCGCCATCGCTCCAATCAGCATCACCGATCCGCTGGCCTGCACCGCTTCCCACGGTTTATCATGTAGCCCGAGGCGGTCGCGCACCAGAAAGCCCACCACGCCCAGCAATATCGCCTGCGCATGGCCGCCGATCAGGCCGGCCAGCAGCCAGGACAACATGCGTTCGTCCCGCCAGGGCAAACGGACTTCGGTATCGGGCAGGGTGGAGTCGAGCGCTTGCCCGTCCTCCTGCTCCGCATCGGGTGCATTCATTGACCCGGCGTTGGGATAGGCCGCGACCGAGCCGCGTGCGGCAAATTTCGGCGTATCATTGGGCAATTGCCAGTGCAGCGCGATCAGCACGGCCACACCAAAGGCCGCGAACATGATCAACGGTCCGGCCAAGCCAAAGGGCGGGAACAGCAGATAATGCGCCACAGCCGGGCCGATGACCGTGCCCACGCCAAAGGAGGAGGCGAGCATGGACAACGCCTTGGTCCGCTCCTCCCGCTCGGTCCGGGCGGCGACATAGGCCTGCACCGCGGGCGGCGCGGCGGACCCGAATCCGCCATAGAGGCTGCGGAACAGGGCGAAGAGGACGAAGGTTGCAACCGGGCCGATCCAGCCTTCCAGCCCCAGCCACAGCACCAGTCCGCATAATCCCATGGAGGCGACAAAGCCGATGATGCCGACGCTCATCAACTGTTTCCGGCCACGCCGGTCGGACAGGCGCGCCCATTTGGGTGCGGTAATCACCCAGAGCAGCGCCGACCAGCTGAAGGCGAGGCTGACCCATACATCGGGCATGTCGAGCTCGCTGGCGATGGCGGGCAGCGCCGATTGCATCGCGGTGTTTCCGGCGGCGGCGACCAGCATCACCAGAAACAGCACGACCACCCGGTTGTTGGGGATGGCGGGGGCCGCGTTCATGGCTTTACCCAGTCATAGCTGCGCACAACCTCGGCGACGTGCAGGCTGTAATGCATGTACCAGCGGTCACGTCCGGCATCGCGGATCGCGGCATGTTCCGGATGGTCGCGCCACGCCTTTGCATCGGTGTCGCTGGCCCAGTAACTGACCGTAATGCCAAGGCCATCCGCGCCGCGCACCGATTCCATGCCAAGATAGCCCGGTTGTTGTTGCGCCAGCGCATCCATTGCATGTGCGGCCTGCGCATATCCATCGGCATCCGCGTCGCTGCGTTGCGCGATAAAAATGACAGAAGTGGAGCCGATGGGAAGCCGTGCCATAACAAGTGCATAGAACCTATTTGCGGAACGGTGCAACCCGCACGGAACATAATCTTGCTTAATGCTGTTGCATAAGCCAGCCTGATTTGCGAGTGCAATGCAACTGTCACAATAGCGTCGCGGAACCCCCTTTATGCCTTCATCCACCTTGGCCAAAGTACCGCTGCTGACGCGCGTAAAGACCCGTGTGAGCCGTTTTTTTGGCCCTTGGGGCGTGTTTTTCAAAGGTTTTATCAAGCATCCGGTCATGGTCGGATCGATCATTCCATCCTCCGACCGCACCGTCGCCAAGATGCTCGCGCCGGTTGATTGGGACAATACAAAGCTGTTTGTCGAATATGGTCCGGGAATTGGAACGTTCTGCCAGCCGGTGCTGAACCGCCTGCGCCCCGATGCGACCTTGCTGGTCATTGATCTGAATGAGGATTTCATCGTCTATCTGCGCAAAACCATCCGCGACAGCCGCTTCATCGCGGTGCACGGCTCGGCCGCCGATGTGAACGAGATTATCGCGCAGTTCGGTTTCAAAAATGCGGACTATATCCTGTCCGGCCTGCCCTTTTCGACGTTGCCGAATGACCTCGGCCCGGTGATTGCGGAAAACACCGCCAAAGCGCTCCGCCCCGGCGGCGCCTTCCTCGTCTACCAATTCCGCGCCCGCGCCCGCGACTTCATGGAACCCTATTTCCGCAAGATCGACAACGGGTTCGAACCGTGGAATATCCTGCCTTGCCACCTGTTCTGGGGCTGGAAGGAATAGTTTTTCCGGTTTGATAGTTGCCTAAATAAAGTACCGTCACCCTGAACTTGTTTCAGGGTCTTAGTCCGCGACGTCGAAAACTAAGACCCTGAAACAAGTTCAGGGTGACGGTGTTTGAGAAATAGGACGATAACTCCACGAAATTACGCCGGGGATCCCCAACCCCACAGGCAGGGGCGAGCCCCTTTCGCCCTGCTGGACACTGGTCTATCATCACGCGATGCTTGTCCGCCCCTTCATGCCCTCAGATGCCGAAGCGCTTGCGGCGCTGTTTCACGCATCGGTCCGGGAAGCGGGCGCGCGCGACTATTCGGCGCAGCAGGTGGCGGCGTGGAGTCCATCTTCGCCGGATCCTCAGGATTATATCACGCGCGCCGGGGACCGGACGGTTCTGGTGGCAATTGACGAAGATGGAGAGGTGATCGGTTATGGCGATCTGGAACCCGACGGCCATATCGACCACCTTTACTGCCGCCCCGACAGGATCGCGATTGGCGTGGGTTCGGCAATTTATGCCGCGTTGGAGGCGGCCGCGCGAGATGCAGGGATCGCGATGGTCATTGTAGAGGCCAGCGAGAGCGCGCGCCGCTTATTCGAACGTCGCGGCTTCAGCATTGATGGGCGCAATGATTTCACGATCAACGGCGTCGCGATCCACAATTACCATATGTCCAAGCGGATTTCTTGAACGGGGTGACGGGAGATTGTTTTTTAGGTCCGTCTTTCTGGTGTAAGGCACCGTCACCCTGGAGCCGAAGGCGTGCAGAGCACAACTTGTTTCAGGGTCTTAGTCTTCAACGTCGCAGCAGTAAGACCCTGAAACGAGTTCAGGGTGACGGTGCTTGAGAAAAAGGAAAAGGGGCAGTCCCCTAAGGAACCGCCCCCCGGCCTATCGTCAAATCTCGCGGTCGCCGAACTGGACGAAGTCGACTTCGCCATTGGTCGCGCCGCAGGTGAAGTTGTCATCCTTGCCGCCCGACATCCGGCCTTCGACCCGCCAGCCTTCGCCGTCGCGGGTGACGTTGCGGATTTCGTCGACGCGTGCGCCATCCTGCTGCGCCGCGTTGGAGCAGGCCTCGACCGCGCTCGCCACATCGTTGCGGCCCGTGCTGTCGGGGATGCTGTCGCGGGTGCTGCTTGGCTCTTCATCATAGGGCCGCTGGTCGGGATAGCTTTCGCTGTCGCGCTTGTTCTTGCTGTTCTTGCTCGCCGCGTCGGCGACGATGGCGATCCCGGCGAGGATCGCTATTCCGGCCAGAATGTCACCGCCATCGACACGGTCGCGGTGCCGATAGCGGTGACGTCGGCCCCAGCCATTATATTCGCCGGCCGATTTCAATACAGAATGCCCGCGATCGAGCGACACCGCCGCAAAGGCTGGTGCCGCCGAAGTGGCGACGACTGCCGCTGTGCCCAAGGCCAGCGCTGATTTCCGAAAATACCCCATATTTGCCTCCTGTTCGGGGGTGCGAAACTCCCCCCTGTCATCCGCGATTATAGAGTCCAGCCTGTCGCCAGGCTGAACCCTTTTAAGCTTCAATTACCGCCAGCGGTCGAGACCGCTATAGTCGATATCGACCACCCGTCCGCGTTCGACATAGCAGGTAAACCGGCCCTTGTCGTAACCCCGGCCATAGCCGTCGCCATAGCCGTGGCGGCCATCACGGTCGTACCGGTCATAGCCCCGGTTGTTGCCGCGCCAGCCGTCCTGGACGACAAGGTTGCCCTTGACGCGGTAGCCATAGCGGGTGCGTTCAATGTCGCGGATTTGCGTCACATCCGACCGGCTGTAGCGGCTGGCCCAACGCTCGACACCGTTGACGCACTGGTTCACCGCTGCACGTCCGCCGCCATGGCGGTTGCCATAATTATAGCCCGCGCGGTTATAGTCATACCGGTCGCCCCGGTCATAGCCATAGCGGTCGCGGTCATTATCCGACGCTGCAATCACTGCGGCAAGTCCGCCGAGCACAACGGCTCCGGCAATGACTTCGCCTGCGCTGATGCCATCGCGGTCATAACGGTCGCGGGCCTGTGCGGGGGCGGATACACTCACCAAAGCTGCAGCAGCAGCCCCGGCGCCTAGCAAGCTTTTGGTTACAAAATTCATCGTCATTCTCCTGTGTCTCGACGGGCTGTTTCCCGTGCTGACAGTTACTGAATAAGTGATTCGTCTTGACGGTTTCCTGAATTGACTTGTCAGCTTTTGTTCAGGAAAGTGAGGTGTTTTATGAACATCCTGCCCGCACCCACTTTCGGTCGTTCTTGCGAATACCGCCAACTGCCGATAGCATATCCGCATGAGCGTTCAGGGAAGCTGCCATTGCGGCAACATACAGATCAAGGTGCCGCACGCGCCGATATGGGTGGCGGATTGTAACTGCTCGCTGTGCCGCCGCACCGCCTGGCGCACCGCCTATTACCCGCCGGAACAGGTAAGCATTTCGGGCGAGACCAAGGCCTATATCTGGGGCGACCGGATGATCGGCATCCACCATTGCCCGACCTGCGGCTGCGGCACGCACTGGGCGACGCTGGGCGAAGACTTCGGCAAAATGGGCATCAACGCGCGCCTGCTCGACGATTTCGACGAGGGCGCTATCGAGGTGCGCAAGATGGATAATGCGGGGGATTAGGGGGCGTTACTGCGTCGCCACCCACCATATATTCCCTGCAGGATCCTTGAACCCGCCGCGCAGATCATCGTCGGCTGATTTTCGAATGGGCGGCTGGACAGCCTCCGCACCCTGCGCCAGCGCGCGATCATAGACCGCCGCGGCATCGGGCACATAAAGGTGGATGTGCACCTCCGACGAAAGATGCTGCGTCGCCCCGCCGCCGACCATGACGATGCTGTCATCAATCCGCATTTCCGCATGCATTAGCGATCCGTCCGGCCGGTCAAACCGCCGCACCTGCCCCGCGCCAAACGCCGCCACCAGAAAGGCGATCAGCCCTTCGGGATCGGCGCACATCAGATAGGGGCTGACCGAAGAATAGCCCTCAGGTTTCCACGCGCTCATACCGACTCCTTCCACGCATCCGTTTACGCGGAGGCGGACGGGAATGCTATTGTGCGGTTGGGGACAGTCCCCAACCCCGATTGACCAATCCCGCCCTTTCGGCGAAACTGCACAGCGCCCGCCCTGTTGGAGAGAGAATCCATGGAATTATATTTCGCCCCCCTATCCTGTTCGCTGGCCACCCGCATTGCCTTGTATGAAACGGGGCAAGAGGCGGGCTTTTATCGGGTGGTTATGGCGACCAAGCAGACCGAGGACGGCCGGGATTATCTGGCGATCAATCCCAAGGGGCAGGTGCCTGCGCTGGTCACCGATGCAGGCGAGGTGCTGACCGAGGGGCCGGCGGTGTTGCAATATGTGGCGGACCTCGCGCCCGAAAGCGGCCTTGCACCCCCTGCCGGCACTATGGAGCGGTCGCGGTTGCACCAGTGGCTGAACTATATCGCGTCCGAACTGCACAAGGCGGTCTATTTCATGCTGTTCAACCCCGCCATTCCAGTGGCGATGAAGGATTATGCGCGCGGGTCGGTGGGCGCGAAATATGACTTGCTGTCGGCACATCTGGCCGACCGCGCATATCTGGTCGGGGACAGCTTTACCGTGGCCGATGGCTATCTGGTGGTGACGCTCGGCTGGGCGCAACCGGCGGGGGTCGATCTTTCCCCCTGGCCGGTGCTGACCGCCTATCGCGACCGCATCATGGCGCGCCCCGCCGTGGGACGCGCCTTTGCGGATGAGGTCGCTTTGATGGCGACGGGCTAAGCCCCGCCTATTTCAGCTCCAGCCCCGTCCATTTGGCGAGGAAGGCGTAGATGTCGGAATATTCCTCGATCAGCTTGTCCGTCGGCTTGCCCGAACCATGGCCCGCGCGGCTTTCGATGCGGATGATCTTGGGCCGCGATCCGGTCTTTGCCGCCTGCAGCGCGGCGGTATATTTGAAGCTGTGCCCCGGCACCACGCGGTCGTCGGTGTCGGCGGTGGAGACAATCACCGCCGGATAATCGACGCCCGACTTGATGTTGTGATAGGGCGAATAGGTCAGCTGCATCTTCAGATCG